>RRYU01000446.1_pt1 | contig 27481 bp, 25 predicted proteins | sample 2162651 | NCBI WGS metagenome assembly RRYU01 (sample SAMN10267283, study PRJNA491782) | microbial mat metagenome | isolation source: biomat in the production well | place: Japan: Minami-Kanto gas field, natural gas well KTG3 | collected 2017-06 | reverse complement strand
CCCCCCCGCACGATCGTTGCCAACAGCCGCTGCAACCGCATTGGGCTCGGCGATCACCATCACAAGGCGACGCCCTCTTGTCACAGCAGTGTAAAGCAGGTTGCGCTGGAGCAGCATACGATGCTGCATAGAAAGCGGAATGATCACAGCGGGATACTCTGAACCCTGACTTTTATGAATCGTTGTAGCATACGCCAAAGCAAGCTCGTCCAGTTCGCCGAACTCATAATCGATGCTGCTGCTGCCGAACAGCACCGTCAGTTTTTTTTCATCGGGATCAAGCGAGGAAATCATTCCTATATCGCCATTGAAAACCTCTTTATCATAATTATTGACCTGCTGGATAACCTTGTCTCCCGGAGCGAACATGGTCCCGAATCGGCTGATGCCTTCCCTGCAGGAAGGATTCAGAGCCTGCTGGAGAGCGCTGTTGAGCGCCTGTGTTCCCAGACCGCCCTTGTTCATCGGTGTCAGGATCTGTATATCTTTGACAGGATCCAAACCAAACCTTGCGGGAATCCTCTCGAGCACAACCTGCATCAGTTTCGAATAGATCTCGTCGGGACCGGATGCCGGAACCAGATAAAAATCCGATATCTCCGTCCCCTCAGGGTTGAGTGGCAGCGCTCCCCTGTTGATCCGGTGTGCATTGACAATGATGCGCGACGCTTCGGCCTGGCGGAAAATTTCCGTCAGACGTACAACAGGAACCCTGTCTGAGGCAATAATGTCTGACAGTACGGAACCCGGACCGACAGAGGGCAGCTGATCGACATCACCGACAATAATCAGTGCAGCCGCGTCCGGTACTGCCAGAAGAAGCTTGTGCATAAGAAGAATATCGATCATCGACGCCTCGTCGACAATCACCAGATCAGCGTTGACGGGATTGGTCCGGTTATGCTTGAAATCAAACGAACGGGGATCGAATTCCAGAAGTCTGTGAATGGTTCTGGCATCCATGCCCGCGGACTCCGACAGCCTCTTTGCAGCTCTCCCCGTAGGAGCGCACAAGGCCACTTTCAGCTCTTCGCGTTTGAGAATACTCAGAATGGAATTGACAAGCGTGGTCTTGCCGACACCCGGTCCTCCGGTAATAACCAGCACTTTGCTTGCAATGGCAAGACGTAGCGCCCGATCCTGGGATGGAGACAACTGAAGTCCGGTAGATGACTCCACCCACGCAACGGCATCATCGGCGACCACATCTCCCCACGGCAGTGCCCCGCCGAGCAACGAGGCTATCCGGGAAGCAACGGCGCTCTCGGCACGAAAAAGATGGGCAGGGAAACAGCACTCCACTCCCTCGATCTCCTCCTGAACAATCGCACCTCGAATAACCTCTTCTTTGAGAGCCTCGACAACCGTCGTTTCTTCTGTGCCCAGAAGCCTGATAGCCGCATGGACCAGATCGGGACGTCGAATAGCGCAATGCCCTTCCCCTCCCAGTTCCATCAGCAAGTGACGTATCCCTGCCTGCGCCCGCACACTTGAATCGCGCTCTATCCCCAGAGTAGAAGCGATTGCATCGGCAGTCCTGAAACCGATGCCCTGGATATCGAGAACAAGACGGTACGGATTGCGGCTGACAATCTGAATTGCCTGATCGCCATACGTTTTATAAATCCTGACAGCTCTGGCCGTTCCGACACCGTGGGACTGGAGAAACACCATGATATCGCGCACGGCTTTCTGTTCATCCCAGGCTTCAACAACCATCTGCATCCTCTTTTTGCCGATTCCGGGAAGGTCAAGCATCCGCTCGGGATCCTTTTCGATCACCGAAAAAACCTCTGACCCGAATGCCCGGACCAGAGTCTTCGCAAAATGCGCTCCTATCCCCCGCACCATGCCTGAAGCCAGATATCGTTCGATCCCCTTTTCTGTAACCGGAGGGACAACCCCAAGTTCGACGGTCTGAAACTGCAGGCCGTAACGGCGGTCATTGACCCAGGAACCCCGGCCTTCGACCGTCTCGCCCTCAGACACCACAGGAAGAATACCGGTAACGGTCACGGGCTCATCCTGCTCGTCAACCCTGACGCGAAGCACCGTAAAACCCGAGTCTTCAGCATGAAAGACAACCCACTCCACAACCCCCGTCAAGCGCTCCCCTGTTTCTTCTGAATCCCTGCTCATATCAGTCCCCGTAGATGCGTTTGAGCATCCGTCCCAGTTGATCGAGATTCACCTCCCGCTTTCCGTTCTTCCCGCTGCGGCTGTCGCCACCACCACGATAGGCGTCAGACTCCTCTTCATCGAAACGAAAAGGATTGGGAGAAGAAACTGAAAACAGCGCCGAGCGTCGCGCGACGCTCCCGTCGCAGGCAATAACTGCTTCGACTTCATAGGTTCCGGAAAAAGCGTGTTCGGGGACCGGAATCCGGAAAGAGGCCGTTGAAAATCCCTCTTCCCGCTGAACATCATGCACGACCGGCGCCATAACCTCCCTTCCGTTTTTTCTTATAAAACATTGTTCGCGAACAGGCACAAGGAAACCCGGGCCTGAGGCTGAAAAGTAATACTCGACATCAACATTCAGCATATCACCAGGAAAAACATTGCGAGGAACAGCCCTGAGAGCCCTCAGCTTCAGCACCGCCGGCTCGATGACGCTGAAACGGGTATTGCCAAGAAGCCTGTCGCCGCACAACAACTGGATCTCATAGGATCCCTGAACAAATGCATAGCGAAGAGAATCAACCAGCTCTCCCGCTTCTGTTGCAAACCGGACGGACCTGGTGCTGATGATGACATTGTCTTTCAGCCAGCGAAGAACATAGGCCTGTTCAGACGGATCACCCCCGCTGTAGTTCATATAGAAAAACAGCATCTGTTCTCCCGCAAGAATACGGCCCCGAGAAAAAGCATCCCCCCGATCACCTAAGTTCCGGGAAACAAACGAGCCTCTGACCAGGAATCCTGCACTATCGGAAACACCCGCAAAATCACGGCCAGGATAGGCTGCATAAGCCGCATCGACAGCCCTGCGTCTCTTCTCATATTCCGATGCCGTCAGTTTCTTCTGCCGCCATTCCTCTTCGAGGGCCTCGACAAGCAAACGATACTCATCGAAATATTTCTGTCGTATCGCCTTATCAGAATGAGCAACAGGCACCGCTGAACCCGGCAAAACAGCTTCTGCAAGCTTTCGCACAACAGATCCTTCACCGGACACCACACCATTGCCGGGAAAAAGGGAAAAAAGCACTGCCAGAGTTATCACGACACCAAGAGGGCGGGCGGTCTGCGGTACCCGAACAGCCAGGAATCCGGGAATTGCAGAACAGGCAACAAGAAAAAACACGATGACAGGAACCCCCTGCAGTCCGGATGCAAGCAGGAGATCGCAAGCCGCAAGCACTGTCATTGAAGCCATACACAGCGCCAGAGAAACTGCAGAAAGCACTGCGGTGCGAGTATGACCGATTGATGCGGCAAGATCTCCGGCATACAAAAACAGGATCCCCGACACTGTTCCGGACGAAAGGACAATCAATCCCGCCAGCCACAGCCAGCCAGGGTTAAGCGAAAGCAGAAGCAGCGCGCACAGCAAAAAAACAATAACGGCATACTGCGCGGAAAAAGAATATTCTCTTCCCCGAAAAACGATATTGCCTGATACCAGGCCGATAAGCCATTCCCTGAAACTCTTCATAAATATCAGCAACATCGTTTCTCATAATCATCAGTCGGAGCCGGCTGCCCTGCTCCAGAAAATACCCGTAAGCTCTTCAGAAACAGCCCATAACCGTTCAGCAAGCTGTCGATTCTCCGATAAAGCGCTTGAGGCGCAGCGGATCGGATACCCCCGGAACCCGCCAAAGCCCCGAGGTCCGAAATACTCTCCACCTGCAACGTCTTCAGCTGTTGCTGCATAAAGCTCCGGGAGCGCACCCATTGCAGACGATTGGGCAAAAAAGCGATTGAACACCATCGCACGAGGCACATAACGTTGAAGATTGGTAGCGCTCCACCCCGGATGAGCCGCAACGGCAATCGTCGAAGCAGAATCCTCTGCAAAGCGCCGCTGCAGCTGGCGGGTAAAATACAGATTGGCAAGCTTACTGTCACCATAGGCCTGCCATTTCCTGTAGGAACGCGTTTGCCAGTTGAGGTCTGACATATCAAGCTTGCCGAAGTAATGCGCGCCACTGCTTACCGTTATGACGCGGCTGGATGAGGTCCGTTTCAGCAGCCCCGACAAAAGAAGCGTCAAGGCGAAATGCCCCAGATGATTGGTGGCGAACTGCAGTTCGAAACCGTCTACGGTCACCTGTTTTTCAGGAGGCGCCATAACACCGGCGTTGTTGATCAGAAGATCAAGTCCGGAATAACGGTCCAGAACAGCGCAAGCAAACCGCCTTACCGATGAAAGATCTGCCAGATCGAGAAGCATCACCTGAACCAGAGCATCCGGAAAAGCCTTCCGGATGTCGGCACGGGCCGCACCCCCCTTGTGCATGTCACGGACGGCAAGAACAACTTCAGCACCCTTTCCGGCAAGAACAGCCGCAATCTCAAATCCAATCCCGCTGTTGCCCCCCGTGACAATTGCTATGCGACCGTCCTGCCTTGCAATACAGGAAGCATCCCATCTTCTGTTTCTCATCTGCACTACGATTATCCATGTTACGTCGCCTCATACAATACAACGCCCTCAACAGCCGAACGGTTTCAGCTCTCCCTCTCACACTCCAATGAACTCTTTTCCACCATCCGCGTCGTATTTTCAGCAATCCTGAAGGTTGCCACCAGTGCTTCAAGGACAACCCGTGCGAACAAAACCATCAGAATAAACGATACCGGCGAAGCGACAATCCTGACAAGTCCACCGAAAAACGAATACTGCATCGATGAAAAACCCGATACCATCATGCCCAACGCGGACACCCCGGAAAGAAGAATAGCGAGAACGTAGAGATAGCGGACAATCTGAAGCGTCACAAACTCCTTGAAAGAGAAATCAAAGAGTTTCCCGAAAAAACCATGTGGATCCATAACTTGTCGTTTTGAGGAGTTATTGCCAAAAAACAGAAACACCATAATAATACATCGACGCCGACTATAAATCAACCATTGTAATAAAAGCTTCACAAGCGTTGACAATAAAAGGAAAAGCCATCTCCTCTTCCGGGATATGGCTATCAGAGCCGCAACATCAAACCATTCACAGCGGATCCATCAACCGAAATATCAAAGCATGCGGGGAATCTGTGAAGAATGGTGATGAAGAATAGGCGCAGGCGAAGCCGCATCGATAACGTAACTGAAGCGGGCCTCGAAGCTCAACAGCTCTTCATCGACATCAAACTGCCAGCAATACAGCCCGCTCATCGAATACACCTCCCCGTGGATGTGCTGAACGATCACCTTTTTTCGATGAAGGGAAACGCTCAAGCGCTCTCTTGCCGAAAGTTTTTCAAAATACTCCCGAAGGAGAGCAGGCGTATTGATCATTTTATTAGAAAAGGTCGGAATCAGCACCGAACCTTCATCATACATCGCAAGCACACCGTCGACATCACCACAGTTGATCGCCGACACCCAGGCCTCGAGAATATCTTCGGGTCGTTTTGACATCATGAACAGGAGTTTAGTGTACATCGCGGGCAGAAAACCGGATTCTGCACCAGCAACGAAAAAAATTCTGTCTTCCACAGAGACTATTGCCGGAAAGCGATTCCCTGCCTCATGCAACAGCCATGGGGAAAGGCGCCAAGCAGCTGCACCGTTCGATACCACCGGGATAGCGCTTAACAACGCCTTTCCCTCCTTGAAACAAAACGCATTATTCTCTATTTTACAAGCAGAAAGAGACATTTTCCCCAGGCGGCAACACTATCCGGCCCACTAACCCTCTCGACGCTATGACCATCCGCGGCAGAACATTTTCAGCCAGGTTCGGGTCCCCGAATCAGGATCAGAAACAGGGAAACTGCGGCCTGAGACGTCAACTCCTGCCGGGCAGCGGCAACCGTCGATTTTCGGTTTCAGAAGTCGTCATTCAGAATGCCCGGGCTCATTACCACGAAACATCATGGGAGCTCTATATCATTAAGCAGGGTCTCGGCACCCTGATACTCGATGGACAGCACCATAGGGTTCAAGAAGGAGATGTCATAGAAATTCCCCCGGGAGTTGTCCACCAGGCACTTGCCGAACCTGGCATGACCGTCTATGTCGTCATGTCGCCTCATGGCAGCGAAGAGGAGGATATTGTCTATGTCAGCTGATACAGGCCTGCTTCCGCACCCGCTCACCCATGCGCTGATGATCATCACGAACCAGTGCAATGCAAGGTGCGCATTCTGCCAATTCGCCTCCATGCCGTCGCCCGTTACCGCCGATGCCCCGACCGGTCAATGGATAGACGCAATTGCCGGGCTTCGTGAAGCAGGAGCCGGACGAGTGGTCATCAGCGGCGGAGAACCGCTGCTGCACAAGGGGTTCAACGATATCGCACGTTTTGCAGCAGCGTTAATGGACAGGGTGATCATCTGCACCAACGGAATTCTTCTCGATGCGCCCGCGATGCACCTGTCCGAACGACCGTCGCTGCAATGGAATATTTCGCTTCACGGTGCAGATGCTGCCACTCATGACCGGCTTACCGGTATATCAGGCGCATTCGACCGCATCACCGGCATGCTCAACGACCTGACAAAACGGGGCCTGCCGTCGCCCATCGCGATCAATACAACCTGCCATGACGCCCTGACCGACTACCGACCCTTGATCAGGCTTGCGGAACGATTGCAGGCCCGGCAACTGACCATCAATCCCGTCTGGAATAAGACCAAGGGGAATTGTCATGCCAACGCACACAATCTTTCACAGGCGTTCAAAGACAGAGCATATGCTGAAGAACGAGGACTGAGGATGATCGATCTTCGAATCCCTGACGTCATTACACCCCCGGGATGCTATGAGGTCCTGACAGGAATGCTCATCAATCCCTCCGGGGAATGCTTCCCCTGTATGAACGCTGCCAGCGGCTTCTATCCCGACAACAGCCGCTCATTCGGAAACGTTTTTCAAAAAAGTATCGGGACCATCAGATCATCACAGCAGTATAGAACCTTCTGCCGGCAGGGATACCGCCGCAGTAACGGATGCTGCACGACCTGCCATGCCCCGGTCAGGCGCAGCAGTCTCTATGAGTACCTGAAATCAGGCACATCCGGAATTCCCGCACCTGTTCAACATAACATAAACAAGGCAGTGATGCCTCAAGGAGGAAAGCATTATGGGTGAAGTATACGCAGAACAGATACTCAGCCTCTACTTCAAAGAAAAGGTCAGAGGTTTTATCGGCGAAGCCATTCAGGCGCATTCGATGCGATTGACTCCTGAAAGCCGGACAAAAACACTGCAGCGGACGCCAAAGCATCTGGTTCCCTTCGATGTCAGACTCAAGATCAAGGAATCCTGGCCGGCAATCCTCGACCACCTCGATCAGGGAGATGAAAAAGCAGCTGTTGACCTGGCAGTCAAAGCGGGCTTCACCGAAAAAGCTTTCAAAGAGGTCCTCAAAGACAAAGTAAGTCTTGCACTGCTCAACATTCATGCATCAATGAGACTTGCCGGAATCCCCGATCTGAAACAGCTTTCAAAAGCCTCCGGGCCGAAGAGCAGATTGCACGAACGCAATACAGGAACCTACCTTCAGGCAATCCTCTACCCTTCGATGGCACGAAGAATGTCCAATACGCTCTTCTGGTCAAGAGGAACCCGCCCGGCAAACAATACCGATCAGGCAACAGATGCCTTCGTCGACATGATAGGCTGCCTGGAAAAAAACGATGAAAAAGGCGCGAAAAAGGCCCTTGAAAAACACGGCTTCAGCAACGCGGCTGCTGAAGAGATCCTTGAAAATCCGGCACGGTTCTGCGAGTTCGTGTTAGATGCCATTCTCACCGATGCCCCCGACCGGAAAGCCATCGAAGCGGCATCAAAAGATCTCGAAGCCCCGTACAAGGTTATCGAAGACCTGAAAATCGGTTCAGCACTGCAGAAAGAACTCTCGGAACAGGATCTGAAAGTGCTCAACGTCACCCTTGACGCATGTCGGGCTGGATAATGCTGTCCATGCGACATAAAAAGTATCCGGCATGAGCTCGATCCAGAAGATAGTCATCGTCGGGTTCGGTGTCGCAGGAAGACTCCACGGCAGAATATTGGGTCAAATGGGTTCCAGGTGTACCGTTTCAGCCATCGTCGACTCATCTCCCCTGCAGCGCCAGCAAGCTGCAGGGGAATTTCCTTCGGCAAGAGTCTGCGAAAGAATCCCGGAAGCTCTCGACGGACCGGACACGCCTCGGATCATCGACCTGTGCGTTCCGTCCTGCTGCTACATCTCCCTTGCCGAAACCGCACTGCGCACGGCAAAGAACAGCGCACTGTTTGTTGAAAAGCCGCTGGGCTGGAACCGGGAGCAGGCAGAAGCCTTCTGTTGCCTGACTCAAAATGCGAGCGTATCCTATCTCGACACCTACAGCAGCTCAAGAGGCATTGTCAAGCTTCGAAAGCTCATAGCAGATCAGCCGGAGCGCCTGATGACAATAGACATTCTTTTCAGTAAAGACCGGCGCGAAGACTCGATGCGCAAACGCGGATACCATGGACTGCAGGCTCCGGATGCATGGCTTATCGAAGGGCCTCATATGGTATCGATTGCCCTTACGCTCGCAGGTGCCGTCAGCAGGGTTCGCAGTGCGAAGCACCTCGACATGCCGCTTCCGGGAATGGCACCCGTCAGAAAGCACGGCGGAGGCAGCGCCGAACTGGTTCACGAATGCGGTACGGTCACACGGCTTGAAACCCGTCTTTTTTCGCCAATAAACCGCCGCTCCGTAAGGATTACGGTAACCGACGGGACAATCTACACGCTCGAGCTGCCGGCAAGCAAAGCCTCCTTTCAACAGACAACGCTATCGACGCTTCTGCCCAACGGGGAATACTCAATTGAAACATTTGAAGACCGGCCAATGCACCAATGTCTCAACGAAGCTCTCGATACCATCCCGAACGCCTCGAGCATGCGTCACGGCATGCAGGTCAGCAGCGTCCTGCAATCAATCGTCGATGTTTCCCGCTGCAGCAACATGAACCATCACCAATGCGCCCGAAACCCATGATGCAGAAAACCCTTACCGTCTGCAGGGAATGCGACCGTCCTGAAAAGACGGTCCCGCAGCTGCGACATCTTGTTATTCTCGTAACGGAACGCTGCAACTCGCACTGCCGCATGTGCAGCTACGGGGGCGAAACCACAGCAGACCATCATGAAATGTCGACAGACACGATCCTGTCTCTGATTTCCGAAGCAGCCTCCCTCGGCTGCACCAATATCATTCTCAGCGGAGGAGAACCGATGCTACGCTCCGATATCACGGAACTCTTTCACGCAACCTGCGATCTCGGCATCGAATCATCCTGCGCTCTCTGTACAAACGGCAGCCTGATTGACCGCCGGACTGCATCACTGCTGGCCGAAGCCAATCCCGCCGGAAGGATCGTCCTCTCCCTCGACGGTCATACCCCGGACCTGCACGACAGCATCCGCGGATTCCCGGGGTCATTCGACAAGGTACTGATGGCAATCGACCATCTGCAGCAGGCATTCGGCAACACCGACCACATCGGCATCAACACCACCATCAACAGCAGCAATGCGGACCGGATAGAAGCAATCATCGATATTGTCGCGTCATTGAACATCAGGTCACATAAACTTGTCCCTGCTTTTTCCAGGGAAGGAAACCAGCACTCCTGCCTTTCCGGCGAAGAACTTCAAAACCTTTTCCTGCAAAGCACGGAACTGAAGCACAGGGCTGAAAACAACGGGATCGAACTGGTCAACCTGAGCCCGTATGCCCTTGTTGAAACAGGAGGCTGCCATATACCTTCTTTCCTTTCATATGTCGATTCACAAGGCCGCATCTACGGATGCAATGTTGCAAAAGAAGGATTCGGCATCTCCGAAGCGCCACCTGTCGGCATATTCGCCAAATACGGAGATCTCGAAGAAGTCTGGAACTCTGACCGATACGCATCCTTCCGGACCGCAGCGTTCCATAAAACACACCGGTTCTGCACGCCGGCATGCCCCGATATAACAGCCCATACCATGAATTTTCTTCATGGGCCCTGCAGCTCATGCATCACCAACTCCCGACATCATTCATGACAACAGAACATCTCCCGTTTGCTCCGCCCCGGCACCCCGTTCCGGAAAGTTTTATCCGGCCGGTCTGCACCGAATGCCGCAAACCGCTGCCTGAGCTTCCCGCAGCGCCGGAAACAGTTATTCTTATCGTCACCAACCGCTGCAACCTGCGTTGCCCCTCCTGCAGCTACTGGAGAACGCCCGCCGATAGAATGCGGGAGATGACGTTCGAAGAATATGTTCCGCTGCTTGAGGAACTCGCACATGACGGAACGCGCAGAATCGTCATGACCGGCGGAGAACCGACACAGAGAAAAGACTGGAAAGACCTGCTTCTCGCCTGTTCATCATCCATGCAGGAAGTACTGCTGCTGACCAACGGCACCGGTCTCGATCCCGACGCGGTCGAGGCTCTTGCTGCCACGGAAAATGTCCGCATTGTCATCTCCTGGGACGGATGGGACCTGGAATCCTTTGACAAATCAGTAGGCAGAGCAGGAATGTACGACCGCATTCTCGGCGCGGCAGAACGCCTCTGCTCGACAGCAGAGCTCGACGGCAGAATAGGGATCAATATCACCATAACACCGCAGAATATGGAGCACCTGCCCGATATCGCCACGCTTATGGCAACCATCGGAGTTGACTTTTTTCATTTTCACCTGGTCTATTCGGATGATCCCTCCTGCTGTTTTACGGAGGAAGCCTGCAGGATGATGCCGGGTATCATGAAGGCGACAACGGACCGGCTGCGAACAATCGGCATAGAAACCCTCATCGACCATGTCCCCTTTGCCTTTATCCGTAACGAGCGATGTTTCATCCCCTTCGCGCACAGCACGATCGGACCCTACGGCGACGTCTTCGGATGCATTCCGGCAAAGGGCGGCTTCATGGACATTGCCGACAACGCCCTCGGAAATCTGCGTTCGACTCCGTTCAGCAGCATCTGGAACTCTGCGGATTACATGAAATTCCGCAGTGATGCCGCCTCAGGACGGCACCGCAACTGCATCGCATGTCTTGCATGCCACGCGGCAAGAAATTTTTCGGCAGGACCCTGCCGCGACTGCCAGGATAAACCGCACATTGTACCATCAACCCCTGAATTCTACTGATGCCGTTATTACTTGACGACCGCAGCACATCCCCCTTCAATCAGGTCGAGCATGAACTCTTCCTGCGAACCATAAAGATCCTCAAAACAAGCCGTCTTCGCCTTCCCGACAGCGGCAATATCGACAGCGGGGACCTTGTAGACTTCTTCAACCATCTTGTCCTGATCAACGACATCGAGTGCCTCGAAAGCCCGACCTGGATCAACTGGGACATAACCAGCCGCTGTAACTGCTCCTGCATTCACTGCGCTTCGGATGCAATCCTCGATCCGCAGAATACCGGCATCGATGAGATATCAACCCGGGAGGCCCTTGAATTCATCGATGAAATGGCCAACGCAAAGGTCCTGACCGTCGTCCTCTCCGGAGGAGAACCGTTTCTGCGGCGCGACATCTATACCATCATCGAAAAGATCAAACAACGGGGACTTTTTCTGACAATCCTCACCAACGGATCGCTGCCCCTCGATATCCGGCGCCTCGAGCGCCTTCTCAACCCGGACACCGATCTGGTCCAGATCTCTCTCGATGGCAACGACAAAGCATCACACGACACCCAGAGAAACGCAGCGGTCTTTGAAGACGTCGTCTCGAACATGCGGCAACTCCTTGCAACGACAGTACCGATCAAGGCCAACATGGTCATCACCCATTACAACATCGACAAGGTCTACGATGTCTATCACTTTGCCAGAACGATGGGGATTCCGGTCATCTCCTTTACCGTCAACTGCCCTGTCGGCAGGGGCGAAACCGTTCCGGTCCCTGATAACGCAAGGCTGCTGAGAATATCAATGAACCTGCAGCTGCTCTCGGAACGCTATCCGGAAATCAGAATCAGGAACAACGTCCTTCTGGTCCCTTACGCACAACCCGAGATCAGAGCCCGGATCCAGCCTGACACGACCAATCACTTTCCCAGAATCCGCTGTCTTGCCGGAACGGCAAAAGCTGTCGTCGACAGCAGAGGCGACCTCTACCCGTGCCCCTTCCTGCTCTACCCTGCGTTCAATGCAGGCAATGTCTACCAGGACGGCCTCCATCGCCTATGGAACCATCCCGACACATGGAAAGAACTCCGGACAGGCCGGAAGCTGGAAACGACAAAATGCAACGAGTGCGGCTACCTCAACCGCTGCCGGGGGGAATGCCCCGGCGCAGCCTACGGCACCAGTAAAACAATCCATGCGCCTGACTCGCGCTGCACCTATATCCCCGAAGGAGATCGTTCATGAAACGATACCAGACACAACAGCATGTCATCTTCCGGTTCGAAGAACAGCTGAACACCGGAGTCGTCTTTGATTCACAGCGAAAAAAAGCACTGACGATCAACATTTTCGCCTGTAAAATTCTTCAGTTAATAACCAGCAACCCGATGACACCGGAAGAAATAGAATACAGCACGGCAATTCCCGCTACCGCTGTCAAGAGCATCCTCAAGGCTCTCGAACAGGAAGGGTTCGTCACTGCGCACATTATCGGGGAAATGGACAATCAGACAGATCACTGATCGCTCAGCTTTTCCGGAAAAAAGGCCAAAGACAAGAACACGAACAAAATGAGTCCTTCGAATACAGGCGAAACGAATGCAGGGAAACCATATCGACTGAAGGTTGAACGGTACTGGGATGGAAGCGCGGCCTCTTCCAACCAGGAAGTTGCTATTGCTGTCTGGCTGACCGACGGAGTCGTTTCCGTAAATGTCGATGCCCCGTTTTATGACGATCCGCCGCCATACGGACCTGCCGGAGAAAAGGACGGTCTATGGAACTACGAAGTCGTCGAACTCTTTCTGCTCGGCAGGAACGGTCGGTACCTGGAAATAGAACTCGGACCCCACGGCCACTATCTCATCCTCGCCCTGCACCGGATTCGCCAGGTGAGCAACAGGCTGACTCCTCTTCGATGCTCGGCACAGATCAACGCAAACCGCTGGCAGTGCCTCCTTGAGCTGACCCCTGATGCGTCCCTTCTGCCGTTCACCCACACCAACGGGTACGCCATTCACGGCCAGGGCCAAAACCGCCGATATCTGGCCGCGTCACCTGTTCCGGGCAAGCATCCTGATTTCCACCAGCCGTCCCGGTTCATCCCGTTGAAGGACCTGCGCTGAGCATTTGGAAACTCACCCATTACGCCTCCGGCATTGCCTCCGGGTCACCAACCTCTGCAAGTCACCCTGTCATTGCGTCCAAAGCTGTACGTGCCAGGCCACATCGATAAACGGCTGGCAATACCTTCAAGGAAAACATTGTTAAACCCGCCCTCTTTTCTTATAATCCCACCTGCTCACAGCGGTATATCCTGTTCAGGCCCCTGTAATCCCATTCTCCGGATTCCTATTCCTGTTCCATACGATACATAAGCCGGCTGTTCCTGTATCCGTATACAGCGGCAGCCGTTTTTTCGCAGAAAAAAACGTCAGAGAAATGAAAAAAACGTTGAAACAAGAATGGCTGTCCAATATTCGCGGTGATATTCTTTCAGGCCTTGTCGTCGCCCTGGCCCTGATACCGGAAGCTATCGCATTTTCCATTATCGCAGGTGTCGATCCCAAGATCGGCTTATATGCATCGTTCAGTATTGCCGTCATCACCGCATTTACCGGCGGACGTCCCGGTATGATTTCAGCTGCAACAGGAGCCATGGCATTACTGATCGTCAGTCTCGTCAAGGAGCACGGCCTTGAATATCTCCTTGCAGCGACGATTCTTGTCGGCGTTCTGCAGGTAATTGCCGGGTTTCTCAAGCTGGGCAATCTGATGCGGTTCGTCTCGAGAGCTGTCGTCACCGGTTTTGTCAATGCGCTTGCCATTCTGATTTTTCTGGCCCAGCTGCCCGAGCTTATCAATGTAACCTGGCACGTTTACGCCATGACGGCGGCAGGGCTTGGCATTATCTATCTCTTTCCACTGCTGCCGATGGTCGGCAAAGTGATTCCCTCCCCGCTTGTGACCATCGTCGTCCTGACGATCGTATCGATGGCACTTGGACTCGATATCAGAACCGTAGGCGACATGGGGCAGCTGCCTGATACGCTGCCGGTTTTTCTGCTGCCCGACGTGCCGTTCACACTGGAAACCCTGCGTATCATCTTTCCTTATTCAGCAGGGCTTGCCGTTGTAGGTCTTCTGGAATCGATGATGACGGCAACCATCGTCGATGACCTGACCGATACCGGCAGCGATAAAAACAGGGAATGCAAAGGTCAGGGTATCGCAAACATCGCAACAGGGTTTCTCGGCGGCATGGCCGGCTGCGCCATGATCGGACAGTCGGTGATCAATATCAAGTCTGGCGGCAGGACAAGACTCTCGACGCTGACAGCAGGCATACTGCTGCTTATCATGGTGGTGTTTCTTGGCAACTGGATCCGGCAGATACCTATGGCTGCGCTTGTCGCGGTGATGATCATGGTCTCGATCGGTACGTTTTCCTGGGATTCGCTCGTCAAGCTGAAAACCTTTCCGCTCTCGACCAATATTGTAATGGTCTCCACGGTCATTGTCGTCGTAACGACCCATAATCTGGCAATAGGCGTCTTCGTTGGTATATTGCTGGCAGCAATGTTTTTTGCCAACAAGGTCGGTCACTATATGGCCGTCACCTCAGCCATGAACGACGAAGGGGTGCGGACATACACCGTCAGCGGCCAGGTATTTTTTGCCTCGGCTGACAAATTCGGGACCTCTTTTGATTTCAAGGAAGCTGTCGACAACGTTGTCATCGACCTTTCACGCGCACACTTCTGGGATATCAGTGCCGTGTCTGCCCTCGACAAGGCGGTCATCAAATTCCGGCGTGAAGGGACACTGGTTGAGCTTATCGGTATGAACGAAGCCAGTTCAACCATAGTGGACCGGTTTGGTGTCCACGATAAACCCGAAGAGGTCGAAAAAATTCTTGCCGGACATTAAAGAGGAGAACACATATGTCAAAAGTCATTGCATGTATTGATGGATCAGCTGCAGCAGGCTCGGTATGCGATGCCGCGGCATGGGCAGCACGACAGCTGCAGGCACCCCTTGTACTCCTGCATGTGCTTGAAAAAAACGATCAACCCTCCAGAGGAGACCTGTCAGGAAATATCGGGCTGGGCACCAGGGAGCATCTTCTCGAAGAACTGGTGGAACTGGAAGAGAAAAAAAGCCGGATTGCGCTTGAACACGGCAAGCACATGCTCGAGGAAGCCGGTCGACGGACCGCAGCTCTGTATAATGGCCGGACAAGCTCGCTGCAGAAACACGGAAATGTTCTGGAAAGCGTTCTGGACCTGCAGTCAGAGAGCCGTCTCCTCGTGATGGGCCGTCAGGGAGAAGCACACGACAATGATCCGGGAACAATAGGCACCCATATTGAAAACGTGGTGAGGGCCATGCACCGGCCGATTCTGGTTGTCATGCCCGGTTTTAACGTACCTGAACAGTTTATGATCGCCTTTGACGGCAGCGAGACCGCTGAAAAGGCCCTTGACATGGTAGCGCAAAGCAAGCTGCTGAAAGGGCTCAGGTGTCATGTGGTGATGATACAAAACAAGAAGAGGCCTGAACTCCGCAGCCGTCTCGATGCTGTCTGCAGGAAACTTGAAGAGGAGGGCTTCAGCGTTACCCGATCGCTCATGGAGGGCGAAGTCATACCGGCCCTCCACGACTACCAGCAAAACCATGGCATCGGCCTCATGGTCATGGGAGCATACGGACACTCGAAAATCCGTCAGTTCCTGGTTGGCAGCAATACCACACGAATGGTCAGCGCAAGCAGCATTCCCCTGCTGTTGCTTCGCTGACCGAATGGCTGAAGGATAGCGTATTTCTGTAACCCTTCAGAGGCGATCCTTGCCAAGCATGAGCAACAGTTCGTTACCGTCCCCCATGATCACGAACAGGTTGTCGCTGCCGCGAACCGTCACCTCGTTCACACCCGGCAGTTCCCGCAGATATGCGGCTGTTTTTTCCGTTGCCGCGGCACGATCGCCATTACTGGCAGTGAGGTATTCTCCATACTTCGTATCCGCCTGCTCAACAAGGGACTCCGGCGTGAGCTGTTCATTCGAGCGGGTTCCATCTCCTGATCCCGGCACCGCAGCACATGCAGTAGCAATAAACAGAAAAAGCCCTATCCAGACCTGCAACAATCCTTTCATACTGCACTCCTCAAAAAAAACGGCGGAGCAGCATGGTGCCTGGCTCCGCCGCAAGGTTGATCACAAAAACCGACATATTGTCGGTTACTTCAGCAGGGTAACACTTCCGCTGTTGGGAAGCCGGTCCTTTCCTGCCATATCGTAGAGCCATACTTTGGCGACAGTCGCACCGCCAAAAGAAACGTCCCACGGAATATCGAAGGAGTAGTCATTACCGCTTTTAGTAACGGTTCCGGTATAGACCTTGTTGCCGTAAAGCCCCGGCTGCGTCTGTTTGTATACCTCGACATTGCTTCCGTGACACTTCACCAGAACTTCCGCTGCATCACTGCCTCCGGTATCGACGTAAAAAAAGAACTCGTCAAAAACCGGTGCGGCATAAAAGGAAGTCATGGCATAGAGACGTCCCATGCCCGACACCAGCCTGAGCAGCTTGAAATCGCGTGCGTTGGTTACCGAAGATTCATTGGGATCGGCTTTCCAGACCGCAAGCTGGCATCCTCCCTTGTTACCCGGAAAAGCAACCAGCTCAGGAGGACGGCATCCGGTAGCATAAACCGCATCAACCGCCTCGGCAACAGTTTTCTGTTCCTTCATTTTCCGGAAAAAGAGGTCTGTTCCGTTATCACCGCAATTAAAGGAAACCGACTCGTTCCATCCAACCCATACCGAAGCACCGTGATTGGTTGTCCAGGTAGGCATACCGGGCAGGGCACCCGGGTCAGCACCATGGCAGCTCTCAAGAAAGAAGATCGTAGACGGGAACGCTTTATCGGCCCAGTATGCAGAACTGAACGCCCCGGTAATGACATAGCCAAATTGCGTTGCATCGGCCGCATGGTTATAGGCACTGGCGCGAATTGTTCCGGTATAACCACTGTTGCTCGGGGGATAACTGGTGTACCAGGGACGTACCAGGAACCCGAAATCACCACCAAGATCACCGCCGTGGCCGCGAAGCATCACAACACCGTATTCGCCATTGTCGATCTGGGCGGCATTTGCCAGATTGGCGGCATTATTCAGCCTCGTCGTCACATTGTAGCCGAGCGATTCGAGGTCAGACTTGACCTGCTGCCAGATTTTCGGAGACACCACATTGGCATCGTCTTCCAGGCAATCGAAAATCAGGGCATTCCTGCTCTTGGGTGCGCAGGGTGACAGTTTGAAAAGCGGACGTTCAATTTTCTTGATCGGGGTAAGTTGCTGCGAAGGCTTCAAAACCTTCTGCTGCAACTGCACCTGCGCGATCGGTCCGGTTGAACCAAGACGGTCTTCCCCGAGAAGCATCAGCAACTCGCTACCATCCTGGAAGCGCACCATGAGATTGTTGCCCTTCAGTTGCTGCACTTCACGCACTTCCGGCTGAGTCAGCAAAAAAGCCTTCTGCTGTAGAACTGCTGTCGGCAGCTGAACCTGCCGGACCTTGACCAGCTCATTAAGATCGGTGTGTACCTTGCTTGCAATCTGGGTAATCCTCGCCGCATCGGCGCCCCATACCGTGCCCGCTGACAGAAGCAGCAGACACAACATTATCCCTAACTTCCTGGCAAACATCATAATAACCCTCCTTTGATTTTTGATAGAAATCCGGTTAACTGCCGTTCAAACGCATGATCTCGTATAAGACACAAGCCCGTATAAACAAAAAAAAGACAGTCAGCACAGATTGACTACCAGCGTTTGACATTCCATCATGCAATACACCATTCAATACGTTACAATCATAAATCCCAAACCGGAACACCTCTTTGCCGCCTACACAAAACCCCGCTCAGAGCAGGAGCGCCCAGGAATCCCGGATATATATTTCACCTATAAAAATATACCATTTATTCTGGAGACCCTTTACTGAAACGTCGCCTCTCATTGAAATCACCTTCAGCAAAGCACGCCTTGTTTCTGGCATTCTGACGTGACTATCCGATAGCGTTTTCCTTGCATCTATGACGATCCACGCTCCCGTTCATATCCGGCTGATCGTGTTTTCTCGTCTGCAGTATCAGTCCGGTCGGGACCGCGTCCGGCGGAAATAGTCCATCATATGCTTTTCAGAACATGCTTGAGGGAAATGCGGATCTATCGATTATTTTACAGTCATATCAAAAAAAGGGATACTACGCCCTGCTTCAGCAACCGGAACCGGTCAATAACGTTTTTCTATGGATCCGCTATCCTCCACAGTCCAGCGCTGCACACACGTTCGATGGCTGACAGTACGCGCTCTTTCGTCCGGGATGGTCTGAACACGCCTATGCATCTCGACTACACCACCCTCGACCTGCTCCGGCAGAACCACCCGGCATGGCGGCTGCTGCGAGCGCAGCACGCGCCGCTGGTAGCGTCGTTCCTGCACCGGGTATTCATCACACCCAATGTGCGCACATTGCCGCAGGCGGACCTTGTCGAAGCACTGGAAGATGAGCTTTTCGCCTTGCGCCGTCAGCTTGGCGACAGCGCTTTCCCTGGTTCTGCACAGAGCTATCTGAACGACTGGGCGGAAAACGACAAGGGATGGCTGCGCAAATTCTATCCGCAGGGCGAAGACGAACCGCACTACGACCTGACCCCGGCCACCGAAAAAGCGTTGGCCTGGCTGGAGAGCCTTTCGGAACGGTCGTTTGTCGGCACCGAGTCTCGCCTTCTGACCCTCTTCGAGCTGCTTCGCCAGATGAACACCGGCAGCCAGGCCGACCCTGAAATACGCATTGCAGAGCTGAACCGTCGGCGCGACGAGCTGGATACCGAGATCGCCCGGATAAGGGCCGGCGACATCTCCATGCTCGACGACACGGCTCTGAAAGACCGGTTTCAGCAGTTCCTGCAACTGGCACGCGACCTCCTGACCGATTTCCGCGAAGTGGAACACAACTTCCGCACCCTTGATCGCCAGGTACGCGAACGCATTGCGCTCTGGGAGGGAAGCAAAGGCGAACTGCTGGAGGAGATAATGGGCCGACGCGATGCCATCGCCGATTCGGACCAGGGACGAAGTTTCCGGGCTTTCTGGGATTTCCTGATGTCCCAGTCGCGCCAGGAGGAGCTGACCGCTCTTCTCGAAGAAGTGCTCAATCTGCCGGCAGTGGTGGACATGAAACCTGAACCGCGTATGAAACGGGTCCACTACGACTGGCTGGAAGCCGGAGAACACACACAGCGCACCGTGGCCCGGCTATCCGGACAGCTGCGTAAATTTCTCGACGACAAAGCCTGGCTTGAAAACCGGCGCATCATGGACATCCTGCACGGCATCGAAAGCAAGGCGCTCGCCCTGCGCGAAACACTGCCCTCAGGAGGCTTCATGACGCTTGATGCGCCCTCCGCCTCGATTGAACTCCCGCTCGAACGGCCGCTTTACCGTCCACCCTTCAAGCCGCTGATCGAAAGCATGCCAATCGATGAAGGGGACGCCGACATCGATACCGCAGCGCTCTATGCCCAGGTGATTGTGGACCGGGCCGCTCTGTCGCAGAATATCCGAAAGGCACTGCAGGAACAGAACCAGATCAGCCTTGGAGAACTGGTCACCCGTCACGCCCTGCGCCATGGCCTGGCTGAACTGCTGACCTATCTTCAACTGGCCGGAGAGTGGCCCCACACCGCCGTTGATGAAAACAACGAAGAGCGAATCGAATGGAATAGCGGAGAAAACACAAAACGTCAGGCAAAGCTGCCACGAATTATTTTTGTACAAAACGACCAATGAACCAGACTGACACAGAGACCCCTCGCCCGGCATCAATGCCCCGGGAACTTTCATTGCTGCTGGTAAGTCTCCTCAAAGGAGTGCTGTACCAGGAGGAAAACCCTGCACTCTGGCACGCTCTCCTGAACCTGCAGGCCGCTGTGCGCGATTACGTAGCCGTGATAGGCCTTGAACTGACTCTTGACGAAGCAGAAGGCTACGCCTTCCTCAGGGCACGCCCATCTGGTGATGAGGAAAACGGTGACACTATCCCCCGTCTTGTAGCGCGGCGACAGCTTTCCTATCCGACGAGCCTCCTGCTTGCGCTCCTGCGCAAGAAACTCGCCGAGTCAGATGCGGGCGGCGGAGACATGCGCCTGATCCTCTCGCGGGACGAGGTCGTCGAGCTGATCCGCATTTTCCTGCCGGAAGGCAGCAACGAAACCAGACTGATCGATCAGGTCGATGCAAACATCAACAAAATCGCCGACCTCGGCTTCATCCGCCGCCTGCGGGGGGAAAAACAGATGATCGAAGTACGCCGCATCATCAAGGCGTTCGTCGATGCCCAATGGCTTGCCGATTTCGACCAACGCCTCGACGAATACCGCCAGCTCACTGGCCGGCAGAAGGAGGAACAGGATGACTGAAGCCCTTGAATTCGGATTTATCTCTGACGACAGCCTTGCAGGGTTCCGCCTTCAGCGCCTCGAAGTGTTCAACTGGGGGACCTTCGACGACCGTGTCTGGACACTCCGGCTCGACGGACGCAACGGGCTCCTGACCGGCGACATCGGATCGGGTAAATCGACGCTTGTCGATGCAGTCACCACGCTGCTCGTCCCCGGCCAGCGGATCGCCTACAACAAAGCCGCCGGGGCCGACAACCGCGAACGATCGCTCCGCTCCTATGTACTCGGCTTCTACAAATCGGAACGGCTGGAATCCCTTGGCGGCGGAGCCAAACCGGTTGCCCTGCGCGACAACACCGCATATTCGGTCATTCTCGGCGTTTTCCACAACGAGGGTTACGACAAAACCGTAACCCTCGCCCAGGTCTTCTGGATGAAAGATCCTGCCGGACAACCCGCACGCATCTATGCCGCTGCCGAAAGGGACATCTCCATCGCCTCCGACTTCTCCGGATTCGGCACGGAGATCAGCGCCCTCAGGAAGCGCCTGAAAACAGACAGCATCGAAATCTTCGATAGTTTCCCGAAATACGGGGCATGGTTCCGCCGCCGCTTCGGCATCGACAACGAACAGGCTCTGGAGCTGTTCAACCAGACCGTTTCGCTCAAATCGGTGGGCAACCTTACCGATTTCGTACGCAGCCACATGCTCGAACCCTTTGATGTCCAGACGCGCATCGCTGCCCTGATCGGCCACTTCGAAGACCTCAACCGTGCACACGAAGCCGTGCTCAAGGCCAAGCAGCAGATCGGAATGCTCAACCCGCTCGTGCAGGACTGCAATCACCACGCCGAGCTCTTAGCCTCCACCCGGGAGCTGCAACACTGCCGCAACGCCCTGCGATCCTGGTTCGCATCGCTCAAACTCGACCTCCTTCAGCACCGGCTCAGTTCCCTCGAAGAAGAGATGGCACGGCATGAGAACGCAGTCGAACGGCTCGCAAAGCAGCGCCGCGAAAAACAGGAACGCGAACGCAACCTGCGCCGAACCATCGCCGAAAACGGTGGAGATCGCATCGAAAGCATTGCATCCGAAATCCGGGTAAAGCAGGAGGAACTCAAACGCCGCAAGGACAAAGCCGCCCGGTACAGAGAGCTGCTCAGCCTGCTTGACGAAACGCCTGCATCGACCGCAGAGGCGTTCCTCCGGCAGCAAGCCGAACACCGGGCCATGCGTGAAGGGAATGAAGAACGGGAGACAAACGTCCAGAACAGCCTCAACGAAACGGGTGTCGCCCTGGCTCGAATGCAGGAGGAACACCGGGAACTGACGACAGAGATCGAAAGCCTGAAAGTCCGCAGGAGCAACATCGACGAAAAACAGGTGGCATTGCGCCGTTCACTCTGCAGTGCCCTTAACCTCAACGAAGAAGAAATGCCCTTTGGCGGCGAACTGCTTCAGATTCACGAAAAAGAAAAGAAGTGGGAAGGGGCCATCGAACGCCTGCTGCACAACTTCGCCCTATCCCTGCTCGTGCCCGATCATCTCTACACACACGTTTCAGAATGGGTCGACCAGACCCATCTGAAAGGACGGCTTGTCTACTTCAGGGTCCGTCCGCCGGTTCGACGTGAAACCCTGCCCGACAACCCGGACGCACTACCCCGCAAGCTCATGATCAAGGCCGACTCTCCCCACTTCGACTGGCTCGAACGGGAGATTGCCCGCCGGTTTGACGTTGTCTGCTGCACCACGAGGGAACAGTTCCACCGGGAGAAAAAAGCCGTCACCATAACCGGGCAGATCAAGATGCCGGGCGAACGTCATGAAAAGGACGACCGCCACCGTATCGACGACCGCAGCCGCTACGTGCTTGGCTGGAGCAACGCGGCCAAGATCGCGGTGCTCGAAGAAAACGCACGCCGGAAACACGAGGAAATCGGCAAACTCAACCGTCGCATGCAGGGCCTGCAGCAGGAACAGAAGGACCTGAAAGACCGGCTCAACATCCTCTCGCGACTCGACGAATATCCAGACTTCCACGACCTCGACTGGCAGCCGGTAGCAGTTGCCATCGCCCGGCTCGAAAACGAGAAACAGGAACTCGAAGCAACGTCGGACCTTCTCCGCACGCTTGCCGTCCAGCTCGAAGAAGTGGAAAAGGAGCTTCAGGAAACTGATCATGAACTTGAGGAACGCAAAGACAAGCGGTCCAGAACCGCAGAAAAGATCAGCACTGGACGTGTGCTTGAAACCGAAGCTCAAACCGTGCTGACCGAAGCCGCCGCCGAAACGCTTACCCGCTTCAGCCACCTTGAAAGGCTCAGATCCGAGATGCAGGATACGCGCGGGATCACTGTCGAGTCCTGCGACAACCGCGAACGGGACATGCGTGACTGGCTGCAGGCGAAAATCGATGGTGAAAACAAAAAGCTCACACGCCTGAACGACAGGATCATCGGCGCGATGACCAGATACAACGAACGATGGAGGCTTGAAACCCGCGAGCTGGACGCCAACATCGCTTCGGCTGACGAATACCGTTCAATGCTTGACCAGCTCCAGGCCGACGACCTGCCGCGCTTCGAGGAGAAATTCAAGGAACTGCTCAATGAAAACACCATCCGCGAAGTAGCAAACTTCCAGTCTCAGCTTGCCCGCGAACGCGAAACCATCAGGGAGCGCATCGCCCGTATCAACGAATCGCTGACACAGATCGACTACAACCCCGGCCGCTACATCAGCCTCGAAGCACAGCGGAACCTTGACGCCGATATCCGGGAATTCCAGGATGAACTGCGGAGCTGTACCGAAGGCAGCCTGACCGGCTCGGACAACGCACAATATTCCGAAGCTAAATTTCTGCAGGTACGAAAAATTATCGACCGGTTCCGTGGTCGGGAAGAGTTTACCGATCCTGACCGCCGTTGGACCGCCAAAGTCACCGACGTACGTAACTGGTTTGTCTTTGCCGCTAGCGAACGGTGGAGAGCAGACGACACCGAACATGAGCACTATGCCGACTCGGGAGGCAAATCGGGCGGACAGAAAGAAAAGCTCGCCTATACGGTTCTGGCCGCGAGCCTCGCCTACCAGTTCGGCCTCGAATGGGGGGCGGTCCGCTCGCGATCGTTCCGCTTCGTGGTCATCGACGAAGCTTTCGGACGCGGTTCCGACGAATCGGCAAACTACGGCCTTCAGCTCTTCGCCCAGCTGAACCTGCAACTGCTTATCGTCACCCCGCTGCAGAAAATTCACATTATCGAGCCGTTCGTCTCCAGTGTCGGGTTCGTTTACAACCAGGACGGCCGGGCCTCCGTTCTTCGCAACCTCAGTATCGAAGAATACCGCACTGAAAAACGGAACATGCAGCAATGAACGGCAAACCAAAGACAAGCTGGACAACCCCTGCCGACCTGAAAGCCCGGGTACAGAAGCTCTGGGACCGTGGAACGTTGCAGACCGCGATGGCAGGGGAGAAAGAGCTCTTCCCCTTACGCTTCACCATCAAGGGCCCGAACTCGAAGCAGCTGAGCGAGCGTTTTGGCGATGTGCGCAACTGGATTGCTGAACTCTCCGCAGCATCCGGCCCCTATCGCATCGTCTGGCGCACGGTCAATCACCGCGTACTCGGCAGCAACCAGATTCCGTCAGAACTATGGATTGACTCCATGGAAGATGCCCTCGGGCTCATCGGCAAGCAGCATGCAGCCTCGACATTCAAGGCCATGATCGCACGAACACGTCAACAGGAGCCCTGCCTCCTCCCCTGGCTGTCGAAACGCCCCCTGCTGGCCATTGAGCTGTGTGCATCGTGGCCCCTCCTCCTGCAAACCGTCGACTGGCTGCGTAACAATCCCCGGCCTGGTATCTACCTGAGGCAGATCGACATCCCCGGGATACACACCAAATTTATCGAACGTCACCGGGGCGTGCTCTCGGAACTTTTCGATCTCGTCCTGCCGCCGGAGGCGATCGATACCCAGGCAACAGGAACGATCAATTTCTGCCGCCGCTACGGCTTTCGCGACAAACCACTGCGTGTACGTTTCCGGCTGCTCGACCCGGACATAGAATTCCTGCCATCAGGAACCGACCAGGACATCACCATCACTACAGCGGCATTTGTTGGCCTTGACATACCTGTGAGAACGATCTTCATCACGGAAAACGAAATAAACTTCCTCGCCTTTCCACCGGTACCAGAATCAATGGTGATTTTCGGGGCAGGCTACGGGTTCAGAAACCTCGCCGACATCGACTGGCTTCAGGGAAGGAATATCCTGTACTGGGGGGATATCGACACCCACGGGTTCGCTATCCTCAACCAGTTGCGTGAGTTCCTGCCCCGTGCACAGTCCTTCCTCATGGACAGGGAGACCCTCTTCGCCCATCGCCCGCTCTGGGGAACGGAAGACAATCCCGAAACCGCTATGCTCACCAGGCTCACCACGGAGGAACTGTCCCTCTACGACGACCTGCGCAACAATCGGGTGGGAAACCATATCCGGCTAGAACAGGAAAGGGTCGCATTCGCGGCACTGCTCGACGCACTGGAAAAGCATGGATCTCCTTCCCGAACCAACTGAGATCCCGCCATCCTGTTTCCACATGCACAACAGACACAGTAATGAGAGCATAAGCCATCCCCTCGCCGGTTTTATCTGACGACAGCAGCATTAACTGCTGAGGCAAGCTGAGCGTATGTCAAACGCTCAAGCCCATGATCGACAAGAACCTTCAGGCCAATGCTCTTTTGCCTCTCATGCTTTTCATCCAGCAAAGTCCTGGGACATACCAGGAAAAACCACTGACTGAGATCAAGAGGATCGGCAGTGGCTTTATCAGTGTTTGCAAAAACACAAAACACATAAACATGGGCAGTGCGTAGCGGAAAAGACGAAGAGGTATTAGTTTCTGCATCCCATGCCATTTTCCTGCCGATATCAAATCGTACTGCACTCAGTCTTTTCTGATTCCATGTCTGCAGGTATGACGATGATTTCACTTCAATCTTCAGCCCATCATCGGTTCTCAGATCACAGGCATCCCACTCTGTCCGTGCTGCCTGCACGCAACCGACTGCTGTAGCAACAATATATTCAGCCAGGACGCCGCGAAGCGCATTCGAGAGAAAATCAGAATAAGCCCATTTCCAGAAGCTCTCAGCTTTGATCCTGTTATGTTCCATTGCGTTCCAAGTGATTCGTTGAGCTCGATACAAGTCCCGAACTTGCGACCCGGGACCAACCTGCTGTTCCGTTTATGTAAAAATCCGTCAACAAGGCAAATCACCTCCTCAGGCTTAAAGGTAGCAACGCAAATGCCAGGGAAAAAGGTTTTGTCTGAGCACCTCGAAAAACAGCCAAGAGATATACTGTATCCTGCAGAACACCATAGAGAAATGGGCAATCGATACAGAAACCGTTCCATGGCATAATATTGCATCAACTCCTGAAGCTCTCTTTCCTCTTCACGGGCTTTGTTCAACAGACGCCGCCTGACGGAAGCACCAATATTCCTGAACGGTTTTGCTGTCAAAAACGCAGAAGCCGACTCCCTGTCAATAGATAGATTGCATCAGCGAATCAAGATTCTCTTTAATCGCATGATTTCACGTTCTCATGCTCACGTTCTACCCCATAGCACGATATCCTCCCTTACGCTTCTCCCACATAGGAAACATCAGCATGGATCAAACCTGCTTATGAGACGGGATCCTGCCCGGGAGGAATTCATCAGACAGCGAAAAAAGGGAAATGATCTTATATACAGGGAGCATTCCGGCAGGAAACAAAAAAAGCCTGCAAGTTTATTACTTCAGGCTTTTACAATCTTTGTTGGTGATAGATGATTCGAACCTCCGACCTCTACTATGTAAAGGCTGCAAAGCACCTGTATTTTATTTGTTAACATAACTTAATTCACCACTTCATCAATCTCGCGTCGCATATACGTCGCAGATTATGCGATAAAACCAATTCCTCCTCCACATTTACGCAAATCCCAACCATAAAGCAAGAGCACGGTTGACAGTTACCATTGCTGCATCCTCAAGATGCCCGATAACCTGGCCGACTTTTTCAGTGGGTATGGTTTGAACTTTGTCAACCATCACTTGCGACGTTTTTTTTAATCCATTTCCTGCTGATGGTTGAACTTCGATGCGAAATAAGGGCGCTTGACGCAATTCAATGGTAACAGGCAATACGGTTGTCGAAGGATGCTCGTTGAAGAAATCCGATTGAATAACAAGCGCCGGTCGAGGTTTACCATAATCACCCTTCAACACAATTGTAACCAGATCCCCTCTTTTCATTCCTTCCAACCCTGACGATCGGCAGCTTCATCCAAGAAATCCAGGACGTTATTTTCCTGCTCATCGTTTTTGACAAGCAGGGATTGCCGCTTACACTCCTCAGCAAATCCAGCACGGCGCGTATCCGGAACCCAGATCTGCACCGGACGCATCCCTTGCCTGCGTAACTTATCTCTATGCTTCTTAACCCTTTCAATTACTCCTGACATACCATTTTCCTTATTTCACAAGCACCAACATCAAGTTACATGTAACTCAATTAATAAAAACATTACATGCAACACCAATGAATATCTCAGCTGAGCCCGAGAACCTCCTAAAATTTTTTTCTCTGACAACGCCAATATCGAAAGCTTTAACGGCAGGCTGCGTGATGAACGCCGAATGTGAGCTGGTTCATGAGTCTGGA
>RRYU01000497.1_pt1 | contig 27485 bp, 23 predicted proteins | sample 2162651 | NCBI WGS metagenome assembly RRYU01 (sample SAMN10267283, study PRJNA491782) | microbial mat metagenome | isolation source: biomat in the production well | place: Japan: Minami-Kanto gas field, natural gas well KTG3 | collected 2017-06 | reverse complement strand
TAGCGACAACACCAAATATTTACTATCCACCTAATTATCTTAGAGACGCTACGCATATAACTCCATGGTGTTATGACGAATTAGGTGCCATCTCGCTTATGGCTGGGTTCGACATACTCCAGTTGTATCGCTTATATAATGATTCACTGGTCGGAAAATTAGTACATAGGGTGTTTATGTATCCATTTCATAGAGCTATGGGGTTGGATTTCTCCAAACAAATCATGCTTGTCGCAACAGTTTGATGCACTCAACTATAGCTATGGAATTTGATCTATCTATTATTATTGTCAGTTGGAATACGTGCGATCTAACGCTGGCCTGTGTAAAAAGTATCATGCGTCATAGAGGTGCTGATGCACGGGTTCAGGTTATTGTTGTAGACAACGCCAGTGAAGATGGATCGCCTGAGGCCTTGCGTGAATTAGGTGAAGAAGTAGAGTTAATCGAGAGTCGAGAGAATCTAGGTTTTGGGAGAGCAAACAATATCGGACTTAATTACGTACGTGGTCGATTAGTGCTATTTCTTAACAGTGATACAGAAATAACTGAAGGCTATGTACCGAGTTTGCTGAATGAGTTTGCCGTACATCCAGAAGTAGCAGTCTTTGGCTGTAAGATTCTAGGTAAGGACAATTTGCCTCAGCACTCCGTGAGAGGTTTACCATCGCTTAGGGCGTATCTTTACAGTGATACATTCTTTGGTGCACTGGGTTTATTCAGAGCTACCTACGAGCGCTACAGACGAAAAGATTTTAATTTTGATAAGTGGCAACCGGTTGACATGGTGATGGGTGCAGCGCTTGCTGTGAGAAAGGATGTGCTGGACGAAGTAGGGGGATTTGACCCGCAGTTTTTTATGTATTACGAAGAAGTTGATTTGTGTTGCAGGATACGTAAGTCAGGACACAGGATAGCATATAGCCCAGTGCCATTTATTTACCATATTGGAGGAGCTAGTTCTAAGAAAAACAAGGCGCGCATGATGTTTGTGAAGCGTCAGAGCATGTTTAAATATTTTCGTAAGCACAAACCGTTATTTATGGTGAATATTTTTCAAATTATATTTAAGCCGCTATTCTTATTGGGTTTATTTGGCACTTACTTAAAGCTTAGTCTTAAGCACGGGCTGGCGCTCCTTTCAAAGCAGGCAAGCCGTGCAGACAAATATCAAGGGCAACTGGCCGTGATAAGAGAGTTTTTCTCTAGTTACGCAGGTAATTTTTTGGTCAGTTAACGCAGTCGTCTTAGACCCTTCCCATTACCGCAAAGTGTCTAATGAAAGGGCCGGCCATGCGAGGATTGTTGAGCACAGATTCGTAATCACCTACTTTAAACTTCATCTTGCCAGAGGTGAAAGCCAGACCAAGGGCCATAATTCCCGGCGGTTCGCTAATCCATTTCTTCCACTGCTCTTCACTGCAACGGATATCCCAGTTGAGTGGCTGGCCGGTATAGATAGCTGCTGTTGTAGCTTGGCCATTTTCTATGGTTAATACCACACGAGGATCATCTTCATCCTCTATTCCGTAGCCAATGTTGCTGCCGAATTCAATTTCTTGTAGTGATGCAACTAGCTCGTCATCAGCATTCCACTGCGCTATGAAATTATTCATCCACTTGTCAGAAAATAATTCAGCCATATCACCTCTCCAGTAACAACTAGACCTGTACAGATCCAGATGTAAATTCTCAAGATCACTACGCGTGAAATGCTTTCGCTTTTCCTAAAAGCTAATCACAGAGTTTAAATCTGTCAATCTTTGTGGATTAATACAGTTTATTATGAAAATAACCAACTAAAATTTAAGGAATAGTTATCTCTGTGGCGGTGGACAAAACTAGATGAGTAACATGATGATAGGCGTGAAAAGTGCGGAAAATTATTTTTCATATAATAAAGCAATGTTTTATTTGAGTTTTTAATAATAGACATGAAAGCATACTCGGAAGATGCGGAGCAGAACAAAATTCCTATTTTGGAGGTGTTAGAGCGTGTTCTATCTGACTCCAAATCTGTCCTGGAAATAGGAAGTGGTACAGGGCAGCACGCAGTGTTTTTTGGCTCTTTCTTGTCGCACTTGAGTTGGCAGACCAGTGAGCTTGAACAGCAGCACAGTGTTATTCGTGGCAGATTAAATGACAATAACGTGCCGAATGTGTTGCCGCCATTGTTTTTAGATGTAGCAGGGGAATGGCCGGGTTGCTGTTTTGAAGCGGTGTTTAGTTCAAATACCGTCCACATAGTATCTTTGTCACATGTCGAGTTGATGTTTTGCGGTATCGGTAAGGTACTAAAGAAAGGTGGTGTTTTTGTGCTGTATGGGCCATTTAATTATGGCGGGGAATTTACCTGTGATAGCAACAGGAAGTTTGATGATTGGTTAAAGAATAACGATTCTAACAGTGGCATCAGGAACTTCGAGGATCTTAACCTCTTAGCGGAAAAGAATGGATTAATGCTTGAGGAAGATGTAGAGATGCCTGTCAATAATAGGATATTAGTTTGGCGCAGAACTTGACCTGATTTCACGAATACCTATGAGACGATCAGTTTTATTGGTGATATCTCCTTATAAAGGATGATCGGTGGCTTTTTGGGGGAAAAGGTTACGATTCTGGTACGAGGTGGATAGCAGAAGTGGCTGGTTAGAAACATGTGCAGCTCTTTCTGCTTTCGTATGTAGTCAAGAAATCTCTTTGCGCCTGGTAGCTCTTCTTTAGAAAAGTTGTATTCCAGCTCGTTTATTATTGCCCTTGTTTCTGAAATATCCACTGTTGGGGACTCATCCCTGTGCCTAAGCAACTCCCTATATAGAGGCTTGGTTTTATCGGTGGAGACTGCGAATCCCATCTGAGATTCACCCTCAACCCAGTTGATAATTCTATTTTCGTCATAATGAATCTTGTGTTCACCAAAAGCCAAACACCACCCGTGATAATAGGATGAGTATCTCGTTATTGTTCTAGGTAACTTACCCATATAGTCGTGGATGAACTCGGCTGATAAAAGTTTGGGATGTTTCTTTATAGACTAGCAATTACCGGGGGAAATGGAAAATCACATCAATTACAATAGATTGCCGCTGGTAGTTGGATGAATATAATATTTCCCAAATTACATGGGCGTTAACAGGTTAACAATTATTATTGCCTGGGTTATGGTGGACTAGATGGCAAGGTGCAGCAAAAGCATTGTAAAGAAAAGGGCCTACATATTTGCAGGCCCTTATTCATGTTGGTACTCCCTAGGGGGTTCGAACCCCTGTTACCGGCGTGAGAGGCCAGCGTCCTAGACCACTAGACGAAGGGAGCGTAATGTCACGCGGAGGTGTATTATACGCATGCCAGAGCTAGTCTCAAGGTGCAAAATGAGAAATTATTTCTAAATATGCAGTAACTTCTTAGGTAGTAATGAAGCAAGTCTCAAGCAACAATTAAGCAAGTTAAGGAAAGGTATCATCGTAACTCCAACTGTAATTGCCCGTCCCGATCACAATGTCTCCCGTGGGAATATAAGCGAAAATGCGCTTAAGGTATTGTATAGGCTTAGGAAATCAGGTTATCAGGCGTATCTTGTAGGTGGTGGCGTACGTGACCTCTTGCTAGGCCGTGAACCTAAAGATTTTGATATAGCCACCGATGCCCATCCAGACGATGTAAAAAAAGTCTTTCGCAACTGCCGTTTGATTGGACGTAGATTTCGTCTGGCTCACGTCCATTTTGGGCGAGAGGTTATTGAAGTAGCAACCTTTCGTGGCGCGCAGGAAGCAACGGATGATGGCGAGCATGAGACCGAAAACGGCATGCTGCTGAGAGATAATGTCTACGGCACTCTAGAAGAAGATGCCCTCCGTCGTGACTTCACAGTAAATGCCCTGTACTACAACATCGAGGATTTCTCGGTGATTGATTATGCCAACGGGATGGAAGATCTGAACTCTGGTGTCCTGAGGCTCTTAGGTGATCCGGAACAGCGCTACCGGGAAGACCCGGTACGGATGCTCCGGGCAGTACGATTCGCTTCAAAACTTGGATTTAGCATCAATCCAGCTTGCGAAGAACCGATCTTCCGTTTTGGGGAGCTGCTGGAAGATATACCGTCCGCCAGACTTTTTGAGGAGGTGCTAAAACTCTTCATGAACGGGACCGCCATACAGGCTTTTGAAAAACTTCGTCATTATGACCTTTTCGGTAAGTTGTTCCCCGCTACCGAGGAGAGTCTTTCACACGAAGAACACATGTTTCCCGTAACCTTTGTAGCCAACGGCCTCAAGAATACCGATGACCGGGTAAGACAGGAGAAGCCGGTTACGCCTGCGTTTCTTTTTGCGGTGCTGCTATGGGAGCCAGTGCGCAAATTAGCAGAGCAGATAGTAGCAACTGGTGAGAGTTCTCACCCTGCGATGCAACAGGCCGCATCTGAGATTCTGTCTGAGCAGATCCAGACCGTAGCCATCCCCAAACGTTTTAGTCTGCAGATGCGTGACATCTGGTGTATGCAACACAGATTTGAATTAATAAAGGGGAAACGTCCTCATAGACTACTAACGCATCCACGCTTTCGCGCTGGATATGATTTCTTGTTATTGCGGGCAGAATCAGGAGAGGCAGCTCCAGAGTTAGCTAAGTGGTGGACTGAATTTCAGGAACTCAACGGAGAAGAGCGTGGAAAATTTGTAGCGGCCAAGAAACCACGACGCCGGCGCAGAAGGCGTCCAACAGCCGACTCAAAGCCGAGCGAAGGATAATGTCAAAGGGGCTGGAAAACAGAACATGTTCCGGCACTGAAAAGAGTGATATGGTTACCGCATATATTGGTTTAGGTAGTAATTTAGGCACCCCGGTTGAACAGCTAAATAGGGCGCTTGCCGAGCTGGCGTTGTTGCCAGATACGCAGTTGAAGCGTAATTCGAGATTCTACCAAAGTCCGCCCATGGGAGGTCTGGATCAACCAGATTATATAAACGCCGTGGCCGAACTTGAAACTTCGCTTAATCCCGAAGAGTTGTTGGCAAAGCTTAAGGCTATAGAAACAGCCCACGGTCGTATCAGAGGCGAGCGTTGGGGAGCGCGAACCCTGGATTTAGATTTGATAGTATATGGTTCAATAATAATTGATATGCCTGATTTAAAAGTGCCACACCCAGGCATGCATGAACGGGCTTTTGTTTTATACCCACTGTATGAGATAGCGCCTCATCTGGATATTCCTGGACGTGGCTGTATAACAGAGTTGTTGGAAAACTGTTCCTCTGATGGGCTAATAAAAATATGAATCGTACCGAACTAACACCCCCCGGCTACCTTGTAGTTGAGGGCCCCATTGGAGTTGGTAAAACCAGCTTGGTTAATCGCTTGGCCGATAGTTTTGGTTGTGAGGCCCTGCTGGAACGACCAGATGAAAACCCGTTTCTGGAACGGTTCTATCAGGATGGTCAAAAGTCAGCTTTTCCCACTCAGTTATTCTTTCTGTTTCAGAGGAGTCAGCAATTACAGGAGCTGGGTCATAGAGACCTGTTTCGTTCGGTCATGGTGGCAGACTTTATGCTGGAAAAGGATCGAATCTTTGCCGGTTTGAATCTGGATAAGGATGAACTTGAACTATACGAAAAGGTCTATTCAAGACTCAATCCAGAGGCTCCGGCACCTGATTTGGTGGTTTACCTACAGGCCCCAGCCGAGGTGTTGCAGCAACGGATACGGGGTCGATCCAGGTCACATGAGATGAATCTGAGCCTGGATTATCTACAAAGACTAGGCGACGCCTACGCGGAGTTTTTTCATCACTACGACGGCTCGCCGCTCCTGATTATCAATGCAGCTGAGATCAATCCTGTGGAACGTGAAGAGGATTATCAACTGCTGTTAGAACAGATCTGCAATGTTCGAAGTGGAAAGCACTATTTCAATCCTGGTCCGCTACTGCTTTAATTGTCCTTAGTTACCAAATTCAAGACGCAGATCCATCCACACGGAGGCTGATGAGTGGCAATGCCCGATATCACAATCAATACATTGAACGAAAAGAAACGGCAGGGCGAGAAGATCGCCGTGCTGACCGGCTATGATTCCAGCTTCGCACGACTGATGGATGCAGTGGGGGTAGAGGTGATACTGGTGGGAGACTCCCTGGGTATGGTTATACAGGGACGGGACAGCACCCTGCCGGTGGCCATGAGCGAGATGGTCTACCACACCAAAAATGTGTCACGGGTTAGGGAGTCTGCATTCATCATCGCCGACATGCCGTTCATGAGTTACAGCTCGTCCACCCAGGCACTGGAGAATGCCGGCAGACTGATGAAGGAGGGCGGAGCCCACATGGTCAAGCTGGAAGGCGGAGCTACCCAACTGGATACCGTAAGAGCCCTGACTGCCAACAGCATCCCGGTTTGCGCCCATCTCGGTTTGTTGCCACAGTCGGTACATCAGCTGGGAGGCTACAAAGTTCAGGGTAAGGATGCCGACTCGGCCCGTATTATGCGCGAAGACGCCCTATCTCTACAGGAGGCCGGTGCTCAGATGCTGGTGCTGGAGTGTGTCCCCAGAGGGTTGGCGTCAGAGATAACAAAGACACTGGATATTCCAGTAATAGGAATTGGTGCTGGAGCCGATACTGATGGGCAGGTACTGGTGCTGTACGACATGCTGGGTATAACCATGGATCGTCTTCCAAAGTTCTGTCGTAATTTCATGCTGCAAGCAAACACGGTCAAAGGAGCGCTAGAAAAATATGTAAAAGCGGTCAAGGACGGCACTTATCCGACCGTAGACGAGAGCTATAAATGATCACTCTGACCACCACCGCTGATCTGCGTCAGCAGGTCAGGCAATGGCGTATGGATGGAAAACGCATTGCCCTAGTCCCAACCATGGGAAATCTGCACCAAGGACATCTTGCTCTAGTTCGCAGGGCAAAAGAGATGAGCGATCGGGTCATAGTAACCATCTTTGTGAATCCTATGCAGTTTGGAGAGGGTGAGGACTTTGAAAATTACCCCCGGACCATGTCTGAGGATTCATCTGCCCTGTCAGAGATTGGGACTGATCTGCTTTTTGCGCCATCTGTAGCCGAAGTCTACTCCAGGCCACAACAGCTCCAGACCAAGGTCGAGGTCCCCGGGCTGTCTGACATACTCTGTGGTTCATCCCGCCCAGGCCATTTTGTTGGGGTGGCGACCGTAGTCTGCAAGCTTTTCAACATGGTTCAGTCAGACATTGCCCTGTTTGGTCAAAAGGATTATCAGCAGCTGATGATTATCCGGCATATGGTAGATGATCTGTGTATTCCGGTTGAGATAGTTGGTGTCCCAACAGTTAGAGAAAAAGACGGTCTGGCCATGAGTTCTCGTAACGGATATCTAACTGAACAGGAGAGGAGACAGGCCCCTGAGTTATACCGGATAATGCGAAATACTGCCGCTGAAATTGAGTCTGGCAGCAAGGAATACGCTAGACTTGAGGGTAAGGCTAAGCAAGCCCTTGAAAAAGCAGGGTTTAGCCCAGATTATTTCTCTATACGCAGTGCTGATGACCTTGCGGAGCCTGGGGATAGCGATCTTAACCTGGTAATTCTAGCAGCCGCATATTTGGGCAAGGCGCGTCTAATAGATAACCTTAGGACCCATAGCAGTATTAGATAGGCGCATATGTTTGATGAATAGCGGCGGATAGAGCATAATTACGCCGCTGTTTTTTGGTTTTATTTAGGAGCGAACACTAGATGCAGTTAACTGTTCTCAAATGCAAGTTACATAGAGCTTGTGTTACCCATGCAGAACTTGATTATGAAGGATCCTGTGCCATTGACCGGGACCTTATGGACTTGGCTGGAATTTTACCTTACGAGCAGATCCAGATTTACAACATCGCCAATGGTGAGCGCTTTACAACCTATGCTATTGAGGCGGAGGCCGGTTCCAGAATTATCTCTGTAAATGGCGCTGCTGCGCACAAGGCCAGCCCGGGAGATCGGGTTATTATCTGCGCCTATGCTGGTATGGATCAGGCTGCAGCAGCAAGCTACAAGCCTAGTCTGGTATACCTGAATGAGCGCAATATAGTAACTCGTACCGGAGACAGCATAGCCACCCAAGTGGCTTGATAATTAGCAGTAACCAGTAACTGAAACGGTGCCTGATGGCACCGTTTTCTTAGGCAGCAGCCACCGGGTTTTTGGCTGGATTGTCCACCGCCATGCGGTAGATATCAAGATAGTGGGATGCGCTGGAATCCCAGCTGAAATCCTGCTTCATCCCTCTGGTGGCAAGCTTTTCCCACCACATTCCAGGGCGATGGTAAAATTCTATGGCCCGATATACCGCTTCCAGCAGCGAAGCTGCATCCGGGTCACTGAAGACAAAGCCAGTTGCTGACTCATCCAACATTGATGCCGGATTCAGATCGGTAACAGTATCCGCCAGCCCGCCGGTGTGGTTTACGATGGGGACCGTTCCATAACGCAGACTGAACAATTGATTCAGGCCGCATGGCTCAAAGCGGGAAGGCATCAGGAAACAGTCACTACCGGCCTCGATACGATGAGCCAGATGTTCGTCATATCCAATCTTGACTGCCATACGTCCCGGGTATTTTTCAGCGGTCGCTAGCAGGGTCTTCTCTAATTCAGGATCACCGCTGCCCAGGATGACCATTTGTACCTTCTCATGCTGCATCATTTCAGGTATGACACCAATAATCAGATCGATACCTTTTTGTTCCACCATGCGTCCGATATTTCCAAATAGCATGGCGTCCTTGTCCTCGGACAGACCAAGCTCTTTTTGCAGGCTCAGCTTATTAACCTGTTTTTTATTGAAGGTTTTTTCGCTGTAGGTCTGGTCGATATGGACATCTGTAGCTGGGTTCCATATCTGATAATCGATTCCGTTAAGCACCCCAGTTAAACGGTCGGCGCGGTGGTCAATCAGTCCCTCCAAACCATATCCGAATTCTTTGGTGCGAATCTCCTCGGCATAGGTTGGACTTACCGTGGTAAGCCAATCTGCAAACACCAGTCCGCCCTTGATAAACGATAGCCGGTCGTGAAACTCCAGCCCTTCCGGGGACCAAAGTTGATCTGGCAGCAGGAGCTGGACGAAGGTAGAGAGGTCAAACATTCCCTGGTAAGAGAGGTTATGTATGGTGAAGATTGTGGCCGGACGATCCCACTCCTGGGCCAGTAATGCCGGGACTAGTCCGGTCTGCCAATCATTGCAGTGGACTACATCTGGATGCCAGCCAAGGCCGACCTGATCCATGGCTACCCTGACAATGGCACGACAAAACAGTGCGAATCGTTGGGCGTTATCGCTCCAGGGTCGTCCAGTTGCATCGGTGTATGGGTTTCCAGGACGGCTGAACATGCTGGGAGCATCAACCAGATAGGCATGCATCTTGCTGTCTATCTTCTGCTCTAGAATGCGGACTGGCTCTGGTACTCCGCTGATTTTGAAAGTGGCAACTGTTTTAAGCGGTATAGCTCGATCCACCGCCTGCGGGTAGGCGGGCAGAATCAGACGTACATCCAGATCCAACTCGCTCAAGGCCGGAGGCAGGCTGCCGGCCACATCAGCCAGCCCGCCGGTTTTAATCAGGGGCTGGGCCTCGCTGGCGGCAAACAGGATCTTTTGTGGAGCGCTTCCGCTGGTGTAAGTTGAACTACGTCTGGCCATATTTCTGGTTGTAGGGGTTATTATTGAATTGGTGGATATACTTTAACGCGTGAATTGAATAAAGTGAAAAGATAATTATAAGCCCCGGATGAGCATGCAATTAGATATGAAATCTCTGACTGATTCAAATGAATGGAAGGCCCTGATTGAGCACTGGAAAAAGATTCAGCCAACCCATATGCGGGAACTGTTCGCTGATAATTCAGATCGATTCGAAAAGATGTCAACCAGCAACTGCGGCATATTATTGGATTATTCTAAAAATCGTATCACCAGTGAAACAATGGAGTTGCTTGGTCTATTGGCTAAGGCAGTTGATGTTCCGGGCTGGGTCGATCGTATGTTTTCTGGGAAGCCGATAAATAGCACCGAGGGACGTGCCGTATTGCATACCGCCCTGCGTAATCGCTCTGATCGTCCGGTACAGGTTGCCGGTAAAGATGTAACGTCTGATGTAAACCATGTATTGGGACAGATGGAGCGGTTTTCTGAACAGCTGCGAAGTGGTGAGTGGAAGGGTTTTACCGGTAAGCGCATAACCGATGTGGTGAATATTGGTATTGGCGGTTCCAACCTGGGGCCACTTATGGTGTGCGAGGCCCTGCGCCACTACCAGTCAGAGGATATGCGGGTTCACTTTGTCTCAAATGTGGACGCCACTCATCTGGTTGAGACGGTTAAGGCGCTCGATCCGGAAACCACTTTGTTTATTGTGGCCTCCAAGACCTTCACCACGCAAGAGACCATCGCTAATGCCCGCGCCGCACGAAAATGGTGTCTGAGTGTTCTAAAGGATGAAAGTGCTATCGCTAGCCACTTTGTTGCCGTATCTACCAATGTGGCTGCTGTGGCTGAATTTGGTATAGATCCAGACAATATGTTTGTGTTCTGGGACTGGGTCGGTGGTCGCTATTCACTATGGTCAGCAATCGGCCTGCCCATAGCTGTGGCGATTGGAATGGATAGGTTCTACGAGATTCTGGATGGTGCTCATGCTATGGATGAGCATTTTCGTACAACCGAGCTGAATCAGAATATGCCGGTTATCCTGGCCATGCTTGGGGTTTGGAATGCAAACTTTGCCGGAGCCGCTACCCATGCGGTTCTACCATATGACCAGTATCTGCGACTGCTACCGGATTATCTGCAACAGGCCGATATGGAGAGCAACGGTAAGCGGGTAACCAGAGATGGTAAGCTGGTGGACTACACTACAGGGCCGGTGGTTTGGGGGGCGGCAGGTACCGACGGCCAGCACGCCTTCTATCAGTTGATCCACCAGGGGACCCAGATAATCCCGGCTGATTTCATTATGCCGGTGCAAAGCCACAATGAACTTGATGGTCAGCATGAGATGCTATTGGCCAACTGTTTGGCCCAGACCGAGGCCCTGATGAAGGGCAAGACCGAAGCAGAGGCCAGAACTGAACTGGAGAAGTCTGGTTTAACTGAGGAACGAATAGCTGACTTGCTTCCACACAAGATATTTCCCGGCAACAGCCCCACCAATACTCTACTCATAGACAAGCTGACGCCGCGCCGGCTTGGTTCTTTGATCGCGTTGTATGAGCACAAGATTTTTGTGCAGGGTGTGATATGGAATGTGAACTCGTTTGATCAGTGGGGAGTGGAACTTGGCAAGCAGCTGGCCGGTATTATTTTGCCGGAGCTGCAGGACGACGCCACTAATGGAGAGCACGACTGTTCCACATCATCTCTCATTGAATATTGTAAGAGAATGCGGTCTGGTTGAGGTTGGTTTAATCCAGGCTTGCCGCTATTCGACGAGCTGAAGAATCAATGCACCTAACGGCGGCAACCTAAGATTCATGGACTGATCATGCCCCATCCAAGGCGTCGGCTCTGTTGTGATTTCTCCGATGTTACCGATATTTCCACCACCATAGTATTCGGAGTCTGAGTTGAGCATCTCCTTATATCTTCCAGCAATAGGAAGACCGATACGATAGTTGTCTCGTGGCATTGGGGTGTAGTTTAGAATTACTACAACAAACTCACCATTTTGGCCACGGCGCAGATAGCTAAGTACGGATTGGGCCGCGTCATGGCAATCGACCCACTCAAAGCCGCCACTTTCAAACTCCAGGCTGTGCAGTGCCGGTAGTTCTCTGTAGAGGCGATTTAGCTCACTAATCAGAAGCTGTATCCCCTGATGTTGTGGACGATCTACCAGATACCAATCCAACTCTTTTTCATCGTTCCACTCCTGGCCTTGGGCGAACTCGTTACCCATGAACAGCAGCTTCTTGCCCGGATAGGTAAACATGTAGCTGAACAGCAGACGCAGGGAGGCGAATCTCTGCCAGTCATCACCTGGCATCTTGTCCAGTAGCGAACCCTTGCCGTGTACCACCTCGTCATGGGAGAAGGGGAGGACGAAGTTTTCGGTGAAGCAGTAGAGCAGACCGAAGGTCAGGAGATCGTGATGATAGTGGCGATGGATCGGGTCCTTCTCCATATAAGAGAGGGTGTCGTGCATCCATCCCATATTCCATTTCATGCTGAAGCCGAGGCCCCCGAGCCAGGTGGGGCCTGAGACCTGAGGCCAGGCTGTGGACTCTTCTGCCAGTATCACCGTTCCCGGGAACTCCTCATGGGTAACGCTGTTGAGTTGTTGCAGGAACTTTACCGCTTCCAGGTTTTCACGCCCACCATGTTCATTAGGTACCCAGTCTCCCGGTTCCCTTGAGTAGTCCAGGTAGAGCATGGAGGCCACAGCGTCCACCCGCAAACCATCGAGATGAAACTCTTCCAGCCAATATACGGCGCTGGCCAGCAGGAAGTTTTTTACTTCAGCACGGCCATAGTTAAATATAAACGTGCCCCAGTCTCGGTGCTCGCCCTTACGTGGGTCCTCATGTTCATACAGAGCCGAGCCGTCGAACTGTCCCAGGGCGTGCTCATCCTTGGGGAAGTGAGCCGGTACCCAGTCAAGGATCACACCAATGCCGTTTTGATGCATCTGGTCTACGAAGTAGCGAAAATCATCCGGCGTTCCGAAACGGCTGGTAGGTGCAAAATATCCAGTAGTCTGGTAGCCCCATGAACCATCGAACGGATGCTCGGTAATCGGCAGCAGTTCGATATGGGTGAATCCGAGCTGCAGGATGTATGGAATCAGTCGATGGGCCAGTTCACGATAATTCAGAAATGCGTTGTTGTCACCGCGTCGCCAGGAGCCTAGATGGACCTCGTAGATGGAGATGGGAGTATGTTGCCAGTTACTCTGTTCGCGCTGGGAGAGCCACTGCTGGTCACTCCATTCGTGGGCAGAGTTGGGTGCCACGACAGAGGCGGTCTCCGGCCGGAACTGGAACTGATTACCATAGGGATCGCCTTTGAGTAGAATATTTCCTTGCTGGCTCAGAATCTCGTATTTGTAGTTGCATCCTGCCTCAACTCCGGGGATGAATAGCTCCCAGATACCAGTTTCACCCCTTGAACGCATGGGATGTACGCGGCCATCCCAGCGGTTGAAGTCGCCAACTACGCTTACCCGCTTAGCATTTGGTGCCCAGACCGCAAATAGGGTGCCGGTATGTCCGCTGGCCGCATGGAAGTGAGCTCCGAGAAAACGATAGGCGTGCCAGTGGTTGCCCTCTTTGAACAGGTGCATGTCAAACTGTTGCAACTGTGGTCCAAAGCAATAAGGATCAACTCGAGACAAGCGTTTCCCCGACTCGTTGACATAGGATATGTGGTAGTGGGCCGGGATGGATTTCAGATCTCCTCGACATTCAAAAAAACCACTGCCCAATACACGTTCCATGGGCTGCTCTATCTCGATTATCTCGACCTGATCAGCGTGGGGAAGGAAGGCGCGAACCATGACTTGTTTGCCCTGCACATGACGCCCCAGCACTTCAAACGGATCATGATGACTGGCATGCAGTATGCGTTGCAACGGCTTACTAAGCGCATTGGAATTTGGTTTTTTGTTACTTTTCATAATCTCTTTATGCCATCTATCATGGCCGTATTATCGGAATGCCTGAATAGTTTGTGGGCTGGCACAAATCGCTAATAATCTTACAGTTCAATATCCGTCTTTATATCTGTGCGTGATAGTATATGCTAAGTAAGGTCGGTATGTAGTAGTTACTGAATATGGAGTGGCGGGAGGGCGCTATTAATGAATATGGAACAGGATCCGCGGTTTGTCAGTCGCTTAACAAAAAGTACCTTAGCTCTGATCCTCGCGGGCGGACGTGGATCCAGGTTGCAAGATCTGACCAAGTGGCGATCAAAGCCTGCCGTACCTTTTGGCGGCAAGTTTCGAATTATTGATTTTCCTCTGTCCAATTGCATAAATTCAGGTATTCGCCGTATTGGCATACTAACTCAGTACAAGGCTCATTCACTCATTCTGCATATTCAGCGCGGATGGGGCTTTTTACGTGGTGAATTCGGCGAATATGTCGAACTATTACCAGCCCAGCAGCGGATCGAGAATAGTTGGTATGCGGGTACGGCAGATGCTGTACACCAGAACATAGACATCTTCCGTAACCACGATCCTGATTATGTTCTGATTCTGGCCGGAGACCACATCTATAGAATGGATTATGGCCCCATGATCGCACGCCATGCGGAGACCGGAGCAGATATGACCGTTGGTTGTATCGAGACCGGTCTTGAAACCGCGCAATCCTTTGGTGTCATGAGTGTGGATGAAGACGGTAGAGTGTTGGAGTTCGAGGAGAAGCCAAGTAATCCAAAACCTATCCCTGGTCGTGATAACGTTGCCTTGGCCTCCATGGGGATATATGTATTCAACAAGGCATTTTTGTTTGAACAGTTGATCCGGGATGCCGACACACCAGGTTCATCCCATGATTTTGGCAAAGATATTATTCCGACGGTGATAGATAAATATAGGATAATGGCATACCCATTTCGCGATCCAAAGAGTGGTGGGCAGGGATACTGGCGTGACGTGGGAACCATCGATGCCTTTTGGGAAACCAATCTGGAACTTACTGGCGTCACACCTGAACTTAACCTCTATGATCGGACCTGGCCCATCTGGACCTATCAGGAACAGCTGCCACCTGCCAAATTTATATTTGATGATGAAGATCGACGCGGTATGGCAGTAGATTCCATGGTATCCGGTGGCTGTATCATCTCCGGCTCATTGGTTCGTCATTCACTGCTATTTTCAAATGTACGGGTGAACTCTTTTTGCACGGTTGAAGACTCGGTAATTCTTCCTGATGTGGATATTGGCCGTAATTGCCGAATCAAAAAAGCTGTCATTGATAAGCGTTGCAAGATCCCTGATGGCATGGTTATCGGTGAAGATCCTGTGGCCGATGCCGAGAGATTTACTGTATCGCCCAATGGGGTGGTTTTGGTTACCCAAGAAATGTTAGGTCAGGGTATGAATTATGTCCGATAGTGATCAGCGCCTAAAAGTGGTGTTGTGCTGGCACATGCACCAGCCAGACTATAGAGGGCCGGATCATAGTAGTTACAAGCTGCCTTGGGTATATCTGCACGGAATTAAAGATTATATCGATATGGTCGTGCATCTGGAAAACCACCCAGAGGCCAAGGCCGTCGTAAACTTTGCCCCGGTTCTGCTGGAGCAGTTAGATGACTATGTAGAGCAGATAAAGGACTGGCTGGTTAGAGGTAAGCAGATCAAGGACCCTTTGCTTGCAGCCCTGGCTGGTCCCGGCCTGCCGCTGGACCAGGAGTCACGTCGGGAACTGATGAAGGCATGTCTTCGGGCCAATGAAAAGCATATGCGTGGTCGGTTTAGGACCTTCAGACGACTTACCACTATTGTTGGTTTGGTGGACGAACATGCAGAGTCATCAGAGTATCTAAACGATCAGTTCATCATAGATCTGTTGGTCTGGTATCACATCGCCTGGATGGGTGAATATCCCAGGGCAAACGATCTACGTGTCAAATCCCTCGAGAAAAAGCGCAAGGGGTTTGGTTCTGAGGATCGATTCAGACTGATTGAGGCGATAGGGGATGTTCTCTCCAGTATCGTCGAACGTTACCGCAAACTAAGTCAAGAGGGCAGGGTAGAACTATCTGTAACTCCGTATGCCCATCCAATACTCCCACTTCTTCTTGATATTAAATCGGCGCAAGAGGCGCTCCCGGATTCTGCGTTGCCAATAAATACCGAATATCCTGGAGGAGAGGAGCGTTCCCGATGGCATATTCGCCGTGGAAATGAGTCATTCGAGAGGTTTTTTGGATTCAAGCCCAAGGGTTGCTGGCCAGCAGAAGGTGCTGTAAGTGAGGAAAGCTTGCGTCTGCTGGAGGAAGAGGGATTTGCCTGGATTGCCAGTGGTCAACAGGTTCTGCACAACAGCATTTCACAGAGCTACGAGGGCGCGGCTTGGCCAGAGCAGTGGGCACATAGGCCGTACCGGGTTAAGGAAGGCGAACTCAACTGTTTTTTTCGTAACGACAGTCTCTCGGACCTGATCGGCTTTACCTATGCTGATTGGCATGCTGAGGATGCCGTAAGTAATCTGATTCACAATCTTGAATCCATTGCGAAAAATTCAACCAAGCCATCTGATCTGGTTGTGTCTATCATCATGGATGGCGAAAATGCCTGGGAACATTATCCGCGCAATGGTTGTTTCTTCCTGGAGAGCCTGTACAAGCGTCTTTCCACTCACCCAAAGCTAGAGATGACAACATTTTCCGAAGTCATAGAACAGGAATTGCCAGCCTACAACCTTAAGACCCTGGTGGCAGGCAGTTGGGTGTATGGAACTTTTTCCACCTGGATTGGTGAAAAAGATAAGAACCGTGCCTGGGATGTATTGATTGAGGCAAAAAAAGTCTACGACCGTGTAATTGCAAGCGAACGCCTGAACAAGGCCGCAGAAAAAAAGGCGGAGTTACAGATGGCAACCTGCGAGGGATCTGACTGGTTCTGGTGGTTTGGTGATTACAACCCTGGTGAGACTGTCTCAGATTTTGAGTGTCTATTTCGCAATCAGTTAAAACACCTATATCAATTACTAGGTGAAGAGCCTCCTCTATACCTCTCAGAGGTATTCGCCATAGGTGGAGGCGACCCTGCCAAGGGTGGAGTTATGCGTCACAATTAACGTCATTAATATATTTGGAAATATTACTGACATATGCTTAACAGTTACATGGAATTCGAAGAATTGAATATAGGTAACACGCTGAGAATCACCCGGGATGAGTAAGCCTAAGCCTGAACACTGCCTGGGTAGCAGGAGAGCCGGGGTGATGTTACATATTACCTCTCTTCCAGGGTCTGGACTTAATGGAGATTTGGGGGATGAGGCCAGGCATTTTGTGGACTTTCTTATTGATGCTGGGTTTAGCTTTTGGCAGACACTTCCTGCCGGCCCTACCAGATCAGATAGATCTCCCTATTCCACAAGCTCAATCCATGCGGGCAATCCTTTACTGATTAATCTGGATTATCTCGTAAATAGAAACTGGTTGGATGAATCCACGCTCAATAGTGGGACTCTGTCTGATAAGAGCCGGTTGCAGGCGCTGCGTATCGCATGGAACAGCTATAACCAGCAGGCAGGTGAGCAGGAACGGGCGCAGATGGCGGAGTTTATCCGGGATCAGGGATACTGGCTGGATGACTATTCGCTATTTCGTGCGATTCGTAAAGATCACAACTGTAATGCATGGTGGGAATGGCCGGCACCGTTACGCGGTCGGGAGCCAGAAGCCTTGTCCAAGGCAAGTACTAAACTCGCCAGAGAGATTGAGTATATCTGCTTCGAACAGTTTATATTTTTCCAACAGTGGTACGAGATAAAAAGCTATGCTAATCAACGTGGAGTAAAGCTGTTTGGAGATATGCCAATTTTCGTGGCCCATGATAGCGCAGAGGTATGGGCCAATCAGCAGGATTTTTTGCTGGATCAAGACGGGATACCTACAGTGGTAGCTGGCGTGCCGCCTGATTATTTCTCCGAGACAGGACAACGCTGGGGTAATCCGCTCTACAACTGGGACCAAATACAGAAGGACGACTTCTCATTCTGGACTCAGCGTCTTAAGACTCAGCTTGCACTCTATGATCTGGTGCGCATAGATCACTTTCGTGGATTTGAATCTTACTGGGAGATACCGGCAGACGATGAAACCGCAATGCATGGCCAATGGGTTTCAGCTCCAGGACAGGCATTGTTCGAACGCCTGCATCAGGAATACAAACCACTGCCGCTGGTAGCTGAAGATCTTGGCATAATTACCCCGGAGGTTGTGGCTCTGCGTGATCGGTTTAGATTGCCGGGCATGAAAGTACTACAGTTTGCTTTTTCGGGGGATCCAACAAATCCTCACCTTCCTTTCAAGTATCCACCAAACTCTGTGGTATATGCTGGAACCCACGATAACAACACAACCATCGGCTGGTATGAAAGTCTGGATAAACCTACCAGAGATTACGTGGATCAGTTTCTTGGTGACTCTAAACTGGATATGCCTTGGCCTATGATGTGGAAGGTATTGGCTTCACCCTCCGATCTCGCAATCTTACAGATGCAAGATCTGTTAGAGCTAGACGGAGACCACAGGATGAATACACCCGGCACCACGGAAGGTAATTGGAAATGGCGTTTTAATTGGAATCAAGTAGATCCTGGGTTGGCTGCTAAATTACGTCATAGAATTGCAATGTATGGTCGCCTGAAATTTTAATCAATTGAAAATGTCCATGCGGCTTCTTAGACCCAAGACAATATAACGTGGCAAAACTGCGGACGTGATAAAAAGAAATAGGAGGTTTTAGGAATGACAGGCATGGTGCGCAAGGCAGTATTTCCAGTGGCAGGATTGGGAACAAGATTTCTTCCAGCCACCAAGGCTAGTCCAAAAGAGATGCTGCCAATAGTGGATAAGCCGCTGATCCAATATGCAGTGGAAGAAGCGGTTGCTGCGGGCATAGAGGTGATGATATTTATCACCGGACGTAACAAGACCTCGATCTCAAACCACTTTGATACCGCCTATGAGCTGGAGATGGAGCTGGAACAACGGGGCAAGGATAAGATGCTGGAGCTGGTTCGAAACATTGTTCCGCCACATGTCAGTTGTGTTTTTATACGTCAGGCTATGGCCCTTGGTCTTGGGCATGCAGTTCTCTGCGCTCATCCGGTGGTGGGGGATGAGCCTTTTGCCGTCGTGTTGGCAGATGATCTTATTGATGACGGGGAACGAGGTGTACTCAAACAGATGGTTGATATTTATCCTCAGCATGAGTGCAGCATCATCGGTACAGAGTTAATACCTCCTGAAGATACGGGGAGTTATGGAATTGTTAATCCAGAAGGAGAGGGGAAACTGGTCAAGATGAACGGCATCGTTGAAAAACCAGTCCCGGAAGAAGCGCCGTCAAATCGAGCGGTTGTTGGACGCTATATTCTGACGCCAAGGGTTTTTCACCACTTGGCACACATAGGGCGTGGTGCAGGTGGTGAGATCCAACTTACCGATGCTATTGCACGTTTGGTAGAAGAGGAAAATATCTTGGCCTATGAGTTTGAGGGGCGTCGTTACGACTGCGGAAGCAAGATAGGCTATCTTCGGGCCACAGTGGATTATGCCTTAAACCATCATCATCTTGGTGGGGAGTTTAATGCCTGGTTACAGAGCAAATACACTCGATAAATAGTGAAATTAGGCTAAATACCATAAAGTTAACATGGGTTAACAAAAAAACTGGGTCAAATGCCCCATATATTTGATAATATCCGACACTATATTGATTTCCGTCAAAGCAGTTGATTCTGGATGCGTCCATTATCTGCTGCTGACGTTCAATACAATAAAACTGCACTATTTGCCTTGATATTAGAGTCGAGTGGGAGGCTCACATTAATATGAAAATGATTAAAAAGAATGTTTTGGCGCTGCTGATGGGCGTTGGCCTTGCTTTTGGGGCGGCATCCAGCGCAGTTGCGCAGCAGAGCCTGGAGGATGTGATGAAGGCCCGTGGCCTGACTCAGAAAGACCTGCTTGCTGCCGCCAAGACCTACACACCAACCGGTGGACGTGACGAATACCTGGCATTCAGTTCAGGTGGCCAGAGTGGCCATGTGATCGTCTACGGTATCCCATCCATGCGTATCCTGAAGTACATCGGCGTATTTACTCCAGAGCCATGGCAGGGCTACGGCTTTGATGACGAGTCAAAAGCTGTATTGGCCCAGGGCCGGATCATGGGTAAAGATATCGTTTTTGGTGATACCCACCATCCTGCTTTCTCTGAGACTGAGGGTGAATATAACGGTCGTTATCTGTTCATCAACGATAAAGCCAACCCACGTATCGCTGTAATTGATCTGCACGATTTTGAGACCAAACAGATCGTAGTTAACCAATTCTTCCGTAGCTCACACGGCGGCGCATTCGTCACTCCTAACACAGAGTACGTTATGGACGCAGCTCAGTACGCAGCGCCATACGGCGATGATTTCGTACCGCTGGAAGAGTTTAATGACAAGTACCGCGGCGGTCTGACCTACTGGAAATTCGACGACAAGAAAGGTCGTCTGGACCCTTCTCAGTCTTTCACCTTCGAAATGCCTCCATACAGCCAGGATCTTTCCGACGCTGGTAAAAAAGTCAGTGCCGGTTGGGGTTTTACCAACTCCTTCTGTTCTGAGCGTTATGTAGGTGGTATCGAGCGCGGACGCCCTCCTTTTGAGGCTGGTTGTTCTCAGAAAGATACCGATTTCCTGCACGTAACCAACTGGAAGAAGGCTGCTGAGCTGGTAGCTGCTGGTAAGGTCGAGAAGGTCAATGGTTCTTACCTGATCACCATGGAACAGGCCATTAAAGAAGAGATTCTCTTTTTGATCCCTGAGCCTAAGAGCCCACACGGTGTTGACGTTAGCCCAGACGGTACCCACATTATCGTATCCGGAAAGCTGGACAGCCACGCCTGGGTTTATAGCTGGGAGAAGATCCAGAAAGCTATCGCTGCTAAGAAGTTCGAAGGCAAAGATGCTTACGGTATTCCTATCATCGCCATGAAGGATGCTCTGCACACCCAGGTACAGGTTGGTCTGGGACCACTGCATACCCAGTATGATTCTAAAGAGTGTGTGGTTTATACCTCAATCTATGTTGATTCCATGGTAACCAAGTGGAACTACTGTGAAGGCAAGGTGCTGGATCAACTACATATCCACTACAACATCGGTCACTTGGTATCCATGGAGGGTGACTCTGTATCACCTGACGGCAAGTACCTTGTTTCATTGAATAAACTGGCTATCGACCGATTCAATCCTGTTGGTCCTCTGCATCCGCAGAACCATCAGCTGATCGATATCAGCGGCGAAAAGATGCAGCTGCTGTATGACATGCCACTGCCTCTGGGCGAACCACACTATGTTGTAGCTATCAAGGCTGACAAGCTGAAGCCTGCTGTACGCTACAAGTCTGGTTGGGATAGCCGTAGTGACAAACGTTCACCTTGGAAGACCCGTGCAGGTCGTGAGAAGGTTGTACGTGAAGGTAACACTGTTCATGTATACGGTACTCTGATCCGTTCACACATCACTCCTGAGATCATTGAAGTTGAAGAGGGTGATACTGTCTCTATCCATTTGACCAACCTGGAAAGAGCAGAGGACGAGACCCACGGTTTCGCTATGTATGGACAGAACGTGAACCTATCAATCGAGCCAGGTAAGACCGTATCTGCAACCTTTAAAGCGGATAAAGCGGGTGTATATCCTTACTACTGCACCGAGTTCTGCTCCGCACTTCACCTTGAAATGCAGGGTTACTTGCTGGTTAAGCCTAAGGGCTACAAGGCCAAAGCCGGTGCTATTCAGGAAGGTCAGAAGTACACTAAGGCTGACTATGACAAGCAGGTTAAGACCAATCTGGATACTCAGGCGGTTATCAACTCTGTTGTTGGTTTCATCACTAGTCACAACTACAAGGACTTCGCAACCGTTGTAGCACTGGTTGAGGATGCTACCGAGCAGTTGGGTTTTGCTGACGAAGCTAAGAAGAAAGCCGAAGACTTTGCCGCTAAAGGTGATTTCCAAAATGCTACTCTCTGGGCTGGTCAGTGGTGGCAGTATCAGGTCAAGACTGCTGACCTGGGCCTGCGTGCCAAGACTCACCTGGAAGAGAATGGAGCTAAGAAAGTTACCAAATAACGCTCCTGGTATTGTTTGACAGAAAAGGGAAAGGGGCTCATATTGGGCCCCTTTTCTTTATTCCAAACTAGACGTTAGCACAATGAGGTATTCTATGAAGTTGAAATATGCTGCACCGCTGTTGGCTTATGTATTAAGTATATCCCTTACCGGATCTGTACTGGCGGCCGATGGAGCGAAACTTTTTAAGGCCAAGACCTGCTTCTCATGCCATGGCAAAGATGCAAAATCACCGCTGCTTCCAACATATCCACCTCTGGCTGGTCAGAATCCAGACTATGCCTTTAATCAGATGAAGGACATCAAGAGCGGTGCCCGTAACAACGGACAAGCTGCTGCAATGAAAGGTGTAATGCATTTGGTATCTGAAGAAGAGATGCGCGCCATTGCTGACTGGCTGGGAACCCTTAAATAATAGTACGACGCCTATTTACTGCTTGCGGAACATTTCGGCATCAAATGTATCTGAAGTTACACTTAACCACTTAAAAAGCGACAATTTTATGTTTTTTAAGTGCATTTTGTGTTGGTGGTTAGTTGGGTTCAAAGACCTAGACCACTTGTTTACTAGTTGTGGTACCAGTGATTTTTGCACACAAGTTAGGGGAATTGGTGCCGTCAGGGGTTGACGGATATCAATGTCCACTAATATGCTGTCATGCGAAACTCTTAACCAAGTAATTTAGTATATTAAACCTATCCTGATGGAAGGTTTGAGGAGATTATAGAATGGCAAGATTGACCCTAGTTAAGACCCTGGCAGTTGCCATGGGCCTAGCCATGAGTGGCAGCCTGCTGGCCGGGAAGGATTCTGCTCAGGCAACGGATATTAAAGACTGGAACGTTGCCGGTGGTGAAAAAGACAAGGCCATGACTCTAGAGCCTAATCTTGAAAACGGCATGGATGTATACGAAGTATGCTCCGCATGTCATATGCCGGAAGGCTGGGGTATGGAGGAAGGCACTTTCCCTCAGCTGGCTGGGCAGCATCGCTCAGTTCTGATCAAGCAGTTGGCAGATATCCGCGCCTTGAATCGCGATAACCCAACCATGTATCCATTTGCTCTGCCAGAGTCTATAGGTGATGAGCAGGCAATTGCCGATGTGACCGCTTATATTGAAAAGTTGAAGATGACCCCTGAAAACGGCAAGGGTGATTGGGCAGAAGGTACGCCTGAGTTTGAACAGGGCAAAAAACTCTATGTCGATAACTGTGTCCAGTGCCATGCAGAGGATGGTGAGGGTATCGAAGATAAGTTCTATCCAAAAATCCAGGGGCAGCACTATAAATACATGTTGCGTCAGTTTGAGTGGATTCGTGATGGTAAGCGCCGCAATGCTAATCCAGATATGGTAAAGCAGATAAATTCTTTCACTGATAAGGACATGGCCATGGTGATCAACTATGTATCACGCATACCTGTACCTAAAGAGAAACTTGCTCCATCTATTAATTGGAAGAATCCTGATTTCGATTGATCAATAAACCAAATATAAGGTTAATAGCTTAAAAAATACGCCGTTCCCACTTTTAAGTGGGAGCGGCTGATTTAAGTTAGAAGATTAAAATTTTCATGGATATTTAACAGGTCAAAATCTAATCCACTATATCTTGCATGGCATTTAGGATTAGCTCACCCAGAAACTCGCAACCAGCCGCTCGAGACTCTCAGAATCATGAACGCAGTAACCAATAGTAAAGAGACACTTAAAGTAGCTGTTCTTACGCTTATAGCGTTAGGACTGTTGGCGCTTATTTTTTATACCCCAGTTTGGTGGGTGTCTCTTACCGCACCAAACTATCCTGAAGAATCATTTCCGGATGGCGTGCGTATTCATTTCCACATGAATGGTGTCTTCAATGGTTGCCAGAAGATGGATAAGAAAGAGATCACAGAGGATGTGGCTTTGGATTGTGTTCATGAAATGGACACTATCAACCACTACGTTGGCATGTACCCAATTGCGGCAGGCGGGCCGGTTGAACGCGGTTTTGGGCAGTTCCTGACAGTATTTCTAGGAGTTATGTTAATCGGCTTTATGTGCCGAATACCAAAACTAAGGATGGCGATACTAAGTGTAGGCTTTGCCGGAATTGCCGCGTGGATGTACATGACAATGTACTCCAAGGATGGATTCAATCTACAAAATAGTGGGTATGTGAGTGCTCTAGTTACTTCTTTGGACCAAGAGGCGTCCAGTGAATCCAAGGAGAAGGAGATTGTTATAGGTGGAATCGTCGGTGCGGTAAAGCAGTCACTTGAGGACTCTGGGGTTGAGGTTGTGCTTCCATCAGAAGTGGAGAAGGCGAAGCAGGGTGCCAAGAGAGCTTCAGATAAGACGCAGTTGATTGAACAAATCCAGATAACCTATGACAGAGATCAGGCAAAAGGACAGGCGGAAGGACCATGGAATGGTAGCAGCTTCCAGGTTATGTCCTGGCACTATGCCAAGAGTCTTGGGCGCTATTTCAACAATCAGGCTGAGATTGTGCCCATGGTCAAGAATCTTAAGCTGGCTATAAATATAGTTTTTGGAGGCCTGATTGGCGCAATGTTGCTGCTGATCTATGGTGCTCGTAAAAACAGTGGCCTGCTCTACTGGTTGCTAATAGTAGTGCCTATGGCGCTCCCAATATTTTTTCTCATCGATTATTCCGCATGGCTTTGGTGGTACGGACACACTTTGAATGATATGGGTGCATTTTCGGTCAAGCCGTTTATGCCAACAGTAGTAGGTGTTGGTAAGGTCGCGCAGTTTTCTACCCATTCCTATCCATACACAGGATTCGGTATAATGATTGTTTTTTCGCTGGTCCTTGCTGTAGCTGCGCTGATTAGAAAGAAGCAGAATCGAGAGGAAAATGCGTGACGGGATAAGTGCCCCGAGTAAGCACCAAACTGTTTAATATGCCAATTGTTAACTTGTTCGAGGGTCGGTGGTCGAGGTATGAGGTGAAACAGTCTCATTTATCGATCTTCGGCCCTTGGTCGTTTTTAGCTATATTGTTGATTTCCTTTTTCTATGTGTCAGAAGGAGCGGCAAAGGAGTACCCGTCATTCCAGGATCTGGTGGATGCCGCCAAGCCAAATGACGTTTTAGTCCCACCACCCGGTATCTATTCTGGTCCGGTGACAATTGAAAAGCCGATCAGCATTGATGGTCGCGGTAAGGTAACAATAGATGCTGGTGGCAAGGGTTCTGTTATCTTTCTGGATACAGATGGAGCTACCATAAAGAACCTGCGCCTGACCAATTCAGGCGAGTCTCACAACGACATCGACTCCGGTGTTCAGGTACGTGGTAACTTCAATGTAATTAAAGATAACGTGATTGATAACTGCCTATTCGGTATAGATTTAGGCCAAGCTGAACATAATATCGTACGCCGCAACAAGATCAGCTCCAAGCCAGTGGAACTGGGCATGCGGGGCGATGCCATAAGGCTTTGGTACAGTTTTAATAACAAGATCATGGATAACCATGTGCGTAATTCCAGGGATATAGTGGTTTGGTATTCGAAGGATAATCTGATCTCAGGGAACGATGCTCGCGGTGGACGTTACTCCCTGCACTTTATGTACTCCCAGTACAATGAGGTTACAAAAAATCATTTTGAGAATAACTCGGTAGGTATCTTCATCATGTACAGTGATGGCGTGATTGTTAAGGATAATTACATCGCTCATGCCACTGGTGCCACCGGAATGGGCATTGGTTTCAAAGAGACGTCGGAAGTAGTAGTTAGTGGTAACCAAATTCTATATTGTGCTACCGGACTGTACCTGGACGTATCACCTTACCAGCCTGATACAATAAACAAGATTGAAGACAATCTGATTGCCTTTAGTGGGATCGGCATCCTGTTTCTGAATGACTGGAAAGGCAATATATTTAAACGCAACCGATTGAAAGGTAATATCACACAGGTTGCGGTGGGCGGTGCCAAGACCGCCAAGAGGAATGAGTGGACCGGAAACCATTGGGACGATTACGCAGGCTTCGATCGGGATGCCGATGGAATCGGCGATAGTCCATATGAACTATATGGATATGCCGATCGGATCTGGATGGATGTTCCTACCACGCGTTTTTTTAAGGGTTCTCCGGTGTTAGAGGTGTTGGATTTTTTGGAGCGACTAGCTCCGTTCACCTCACCAGATATGGTGTTGCGAGATGAGAAACCACTGATGTCAGCGGAGGCGGTAGAAGTAAAGTGACTGAATCAGACCAAGACAAAAAGGTAAGAAAGGTTGGCAAACCTGCTCCCTCCAAAAAAAGGAGAGAGCAGAGCCGCAGACAGTTTCTTCGCTCCACGGTCCTTGCTACTGGGGCGGTTGGCGTATCCGTATTGGGCTTTTTGCCGGTAGTTCAGGGCAAGACACTTCGTCTGCGTCCGCCCGGTGCAATCAAGACCCCATTCAATGAGCAAGAATTCTTCGCTGCTTGTATAAAGTGCGGCCAGTGTGTGCAGGTCTGTCCGGTTGAGGCGATCAAGCTGGCGGATATCACCGATGGCTTTGGTATAGGTGTGCCATACATCGATGCCAGAGATCAGGCCTGCGACTTCTCCTGTGATGGTCTGCAATGTGTGCTCGCATGTCCAACTGGCGCTCTAACCCACGATCTGGATTATCCCGCAGATGCACGAATGGGTTTTGCGCGTCTATCCCGACCTAAGGCTTGTCTGGCGGTCCAGGGCAAGGGATTTAAGGGTGTGGCCAGGGGTGCTGAGTTTGAAGGACTACTACGTTATGACGAGGTGGATCGTTGGAACCCTATCAAGGTAGCCGATCATGAATACGATCTTGAGCTATGTGATCTTTGTGTTCGCCAATGTCCGATCGAGATAAGAATAACCCAGTGTGCCGAGGACGCAAAAAAAGTCACAGATTCCAAGGTAGAGCGGGTTGCGGAGAAATTTGGCAACGAGTGTCCACCGGTCCACGCCATAGTCATGGAACCGATGGAGAGCAGGGACGGTGTCAAACGTATGATACCAATGGTCAAGGATGGATGTGTTGGTTGTGGGGTGTGTGAGATGATCTGCCCGGTAGAGCCAACGGCCATCGTGATCGATATCGACACCAACGCGGACATAGTGTGAGGTTATTATGAGTTACGCTAGCGAATCCCTCCGTGTCCTATTTGGTGGCACGCCTAAAAGACCTGTGGCAGAGGAGATAACTCCTGAGGCCAAAGAGATACATGTATTTAAAAAGCAGAACCCATTTGATCCTGCTGAATTTGAGAGGATCTACGCAGAAGCAGCAAAGAATCCAGCCCCACATAAATGGCGTAACCGGCGCTGGATCACCCTGATATTGGTGAACCTGCTGTTTCTTGCCTCTTTCTATTTTGATGTTCAGCTGTTGGAGGGAGCCCTTACTGCATCACGCTTTATCGGCTTTCACATGGTGGATCTAAATTCCGCTTTACAGGTGACATTGGCGTTCAAGAACGTAGTATTAAACCTGTTTATTGGAACAGCCACCATCTTTGTGCTTTGGGTGTTGTTGGGCGGACGAACTTTCTGTTCCTGGGTCTGCCCCTATCACTTAGTGGCAGAGTGGGCGGAAGAGATACATCTATGGTTGGCTAAAAAGAAGATAGTACGAGATCGTCCATT
>RRYU01002588.1_pt1 | contig 27526 bp, 25 predicted proteins | sample 2162651 | NCBI WGS metagenome assembly RRYU01 (sample SAMN10267283, study PRJNA491782) | microbial mat metagenome | isolation source: biomat in the production well | place: Japan: Minami-Kanto gas field, natural gas well KTG3 | collected 2017-06 | reverse complement strand
GGGGGGGCAGGGGGGGAGAGGGCGTATCGTCCAACCAAAGTGTAAAGTATCTACGAACCATGTCTAAGCCATGGTTTCAGATCAGGCATTCAAGTAGGGGCGACCGGCCGGTCGCCCCTACAGGACGGCATAAATGAATTATCCGACTGTAAAATACCTACGAACCATGTCTAAGATAAAGTCACACACTGACCATATCGCTTATGTCTCTTTCTTTCCTATTATAGCACATACCGCATTAGAAACGCAGGCAGCAGCATTATGCCTGATTATACGCCAGATTATAGAGTTCAATAATCTCCTGCTTCGTAGGCTTACGCGGATTATTGGCCGGGCTACCGCTATCAATCGCCGCATCGGCCATTGCGGGAGCCAGTTGGAGCAGCTTTTCTTCCTCAACGCCCAGTTCGCGCAGAGAGGGAATGTTGATATCCTTTATCAGGCGTTTGATTGCCTTGACCGACAGGTCGGCTGCTTCAATATCGGGCAGGCCGTCTGTTTTTTCACCCATAGCTGCCGCAACATGCCCGTAGCGTTCAGGATTGCCGATCAGGCTGAACTCGGTGATCACTGCCAGCAGCGCCGCGTTGGAAACGCCATGGGCAATATGGAAATAAGCCCCGATTGGCCGCGACATGCCGTGTACCAGTGCCACCGACGAGTTGCTAAAGGCAATACCGGCCTGCAATGCCCCCAGCATAACTTTCTCACGTGCCTCCTGATTACTGCCATTTGACCATGCCTGGCGGATAGACTGTGAAATCAGCTTGATCGCCGACAAACAGAAAATATCCGACATGGGCTGGGCCTTGACCGACACATAGGCTTCAATCGCATGCACCAGGGCATCGATGCCGGTAGCAGCGGTGACGCTCGGTGGCGAAGACATGGTCATCAGCGGATCGACCACCGCGATATTCGGCATCAGGTAGGGGCTGCCGATTAACATCTTCACATCGGTTTTCGTATCGGTAATCACCGTAAAGATCGTCGCCTCGCTACCAGTTCCAGCAGTGGTCGGTACAGCAATCAATGGCACGCCTGGGCGAGCAATTTTGCCCAATCCCTTGTATTGCTCGATCGAGCCAGGGTTGGTTGTCATAGCGGCAATTGCCTTGGCCGTATCAATCGGGCTACCACCACCCACGGCCAGCAGAAAGTCGCAGCCCTGCTCTTTGTAGATACTCAATCCCTCTTGCACATATTCAACCACCGGCTCGCTGTTTACGCCAGCGTACACGCTGCTCTGAATACCACTCTTGCCCAAAACCTCTTCCAGCTTAGCCACGAATCCCAGGTTTTGCATAATCTTATCGGTGACGATCAAGCCCTTCTGCAAGCCCTTCTTCTGGCACTGTTCACCTACCTGGTCAACCGCTCCGGACCCAACCAGCATCAGTTCAGGTACGCGAAATTCACGTGGCGTTAGCATGACAACCTGCTACTTTCTAGGTAATCTCTGATGATGTACCATTAAGACTTGGTTTCAGAATAGTCAACTTTACTGTACCATTCACAGACGAATAATTCGCGTAATTCACCCCCCCCCACCGACCCCGTCACCCACAATTGTATCGCATCAGGATGCAGTAGAGCGGGTAACTTCCCGCTTTCGACGGGTACTGGCGGGGCGCAGCCCCGCCGAGATTCTATTGTTTTCGGTGTGGTGTGGCGGCTTGGCCGCCACACCACACCGAAAACAATTTTTTTTGCGCAGGTCGGAGGCCCCCGCGCCCCCACGTGTGGGTCATGCATAGCCCTCAGGGAGAGGGGGCAGGGGGGAAAGGGCCTATCGTCCAACCAAACGGTACAGGAAACGTGAACCACGTCTAACTATAGATGCCGCTTAGTGTAATAGACCCCGTTTCAGGTGTCAATTATGCATATCTCAGTACCTGTTCACAATCGCGGGAGCGCCAGGTGATCAGCGCACCGCGCTCGCCAACCGGCTACGGCATAGGCAGCACCAGAAAGAGAGAACCTCCGTGACTCCGTGACTCCGTGACTCCGTGGTGAATCGCTCCTCCGCATGTGAACAGGTACCTATCTCAAGCCGTAAACGCAAAGAAGCCAAATACCAGCACCAGCACGGCCAGAAAGCCCGTCACGCACAGGAAAATCACCCGTTCCCAGTTGAGAAAGCGCCAGTCCGAGGGGATTGTATGCTCAAAGCCATAAATTGATAGCTTATAGAGGATTTTTTCGCCCGTCTTTTTATCGGGCTGGCCAAGGTCAAAGACAATATCAGAGATAGGAATAAACCAGATCGCTACTTCACTCTGGATGATCTGTGTATCGGCATTTGTAGATGCTTCGGCTTCCTGCATTAGCTCTTTCAATGCCCCGACCTGCGACCATTCGGGCCGAAACCCGTTATCTGAGCGTTCGCGATAGATCTCAGTAGACTCACAGGCTGAATGGAGCCAGTGTTCATTCAGATCGGGCACATCGTCCTGACTCTCTAACGTGAGCGCTTTGCGTTGCCAGTGAAAAGCCTTTTGTTGAACCAGGCGGCCTACGCCATCACAACGCTCACAGTGGAACTTGCCACGACCTTCGCAATCTGCACATGGTACCAGTACCTCTTCTACTGGTTGAGTAGAAGCCATACCTGCCAGGGGCGTGCCGCTCAATACGCGGCCGAGTGCCCCGGGTGATGCCGTCTGGCTTGGATCGGCCTGAGGAGCAGAGGGCGCTGATACCTCAATAGGACGCAGTGTACGCACGCGCCCTTTGCCTTTACAGGTACGACAGACAGTTGCCCCCCGCCCATCGCAGTCACCGCAGCGTACCACACGCATGGATCCTGGCACGGCCATCAGGCTACCTGGCTCGTTCGCAAAGTCCTGGGGCGGTGGCAACCGCACCTGTCGGTAGTCGCGTTCTGGCTCAATCGGGAGTTCCTGGGCATCATAATCGGGATCTTCAAGATCCTGGGGAGCATCGCGTCGTTCATACAGTACCTGCAGCGTATAAAAATAGATATTCCGGCTACTAATTTTATGCAGGTACGCCAGCCGTCCCAGCATACGCTTGCGCAAGCGACCCCGGGTTGACCATGTATTCAGCAAGTTGGCCACTATCGCTGGGCGGCAGAGTTCCTCAGCGCGTTTATGGGCTGCGATGATGGGCGCACGCACCAGATCTGGCCCCAGAACAGCCTCTATCGTGTCAGGTTCGATACCCTTTGCTTGAAACTGGTCGGGCTGATGGTCGGCTGGTGTTGTTGCATCAGGCAGTGGTACGATGCGCTGTGTGGTGACAAAATGGCGCGTAAACACGCGCTCAAACTCGGCCACAGCCGTTTGCGCCGATGGAAATCGTTTGGCCGGATCTTCGGCCAGCATAGTCTGAAACAGTCTGTCGACTTCCGAGGGCAGATTGGTAACACCACGCTCTTTCAAAGGCAGGATAGGGCTGAAGTTACGTTCGGGAAGATCAGGAATCTCTTTCCATGGCAGTGCGCCACTCAGCATCACATAGAATATCACCCCCAGGCTATAGATATCCGACAGGTGGGTCACTGCCGCCGCAGATTGGGCATGTTCCGGCGACCAGTAGCCCGGTGTACCCATAATTGCCGAGGCAACGGTAATAGATCCCTGAGGGGAACGGGCAATGCCAAAATCGGTCAGATAGGCGCAGCCGGTAACTTGATCAATCAGAATATTGCCAGGCGACACATCGCGGTGAATCACATCGTGGCTATGGGCAAAATCGAGCGCATCGGCGATCTGTTTAAAGATCGCCAGAGCATCCTGGGGTTGCAAAGAGGTCTGTTTTTCTAACACATGCCGTAGTGCGCCACCATGCACATACTGCATAATCGTACAGTAAAACGGTGCATAATATCCATAATCATACACCTGTACAATATGCGGATGGCGCAAATGGCTCAACATGCTCGCTTCACGACTAAAACGCTGAACTGTCTCGCGATCTTGCGCCATCAGCAGCTTGATCGCAACCTGGCGCTGCTCAAGATGCGCATGACGCGCCAGCCATACCTCACTGGTAGCGCCACGGCCAATCTCGTGCTCTAAAATATAGTTGCCAATTTGTGAGGGGATTCTATTCATATATTCCCCTGTTTCATCCTGTCTATCTTTTTGGGTAAGACATGGCTCACGTTTCCTGTACAGTTTGGTTCGACGATACGCCCTCTCCCCCCTGCCCCCTCTCCCTCAGGGAGAGGGGGGGAGACGGGGCATCGTGGCGGCACACGCGCCGCGTGTGCCGCCACGATGCCCCGTCCGGTTCCCCCGCCCCTTGCAGGGGCGGGGGCCAGGGGGTGGGGTGACTCAAGCGACCAGTTCGTCTATGAATTGTAAAGTAATGTCTACCTTCATGAAACCATGTCTAAGCGAAAAATGGTCTGAATTGCCCTCAGATACCCGGTTTGCAGAGTCAGTTTTCGCCCTCAACAGCATACGGAATATGATTCAGTTCACGCAGACGACCGGCTGCATCAACTGCTACGGTAATTATATCAATACGCCAGCATATAGTATCATCAAAGTTCTGGTTGGCAAGATAGGTATATGCCAGCGCAATCAGGCGTTTTTGTTTCGCGGGCGTGATCGACTCTTCTGCTACCCCGTCGGTCGCGGCGCGGCGGGTACGCACCTCAACAAAAACGACCTGATCGCCCAGACGAGCAACCAGGTCAAGTTCACCAGCCGAACAACGCCATTGTCGTTCGAGAATGCAATAGCCATTGCGTACCAGGTAGGCTGCTGCTAACGACTCGCCAAAATCCCCCAGGGGGCGACGAGATTTAGCTAAAGGCATACTTGCGCCATACATCGTGCCGCTCCAACTCTCCCAGCAATGCAAATGCCACATACTGGGGTTGTCGCGGCTTGTTCCGCAGAGTCATATTTGCCTGATCGGGTGTGCGGCCACCCTTCTTATGATTACAATCACGGCAGGCTGTCACCACATTGTCCCATACCGTCTGACCACCCTGCGAACGTGGCACGACATGGTCAATTGTCAGAAAGATACGACCTGGCTGTTCACCACAATATTGGCATGTATCATGGTCACGCGCAAGCACACCTCGTCGCGAACATGGCAAACGAAGGCGGCGCGGGATTTTGATATAACGAACCAGTCGTATAACCAGGGGCATATCCAGCGAGAAAGCACTTGCACGAAGCTTCTGTGTGGCTGCTTCGACCAGTTCGGCTTTCTCCTGAAGCAACAACACGACGGCGCGGCGGACGGAAATAAGTTGCAAAGGCTCGTAACTGGCGTTGAGAACGAGGACTCGTTGCCCCAAGATGACCACCCCCTTTTAAGAACCTGTTGTACGCTTATACAACGCTGGCTCTCACAAAGGGACGGTGCCCACTTAGAGAGCCATAGCAGCAGACAGGCTGGCTGATGAAACCGCTCGTACGGAACGCATAATCCGCGCATGCCAGTATCCTGTGCTACAGATGAAAAGACCTGTAAAACAGGCACCCTTTACGGTGTGCTGATCATGTGCCAGATAGATTGGATCCAGTTGTAGGAACTGGCGTCGGTTCGCGTACATGCAGTTTCGATTCCTGGTTTTTGCAAAATTGTGGGTACACACGAGAGCCTTATTCAGGCACTAACAGCTTACAGGTTTTCCTGTTTTCTGTCAAATGTATGTGTGACAAAGTATTCATGTGTGCGGTAAGCCATGTTCCACTGCGGCCGTCCTGTTATGTACACGAGGTACGCGGTTGGCTTTCCAGACGTTGAGAGTGGAATTGTATATCTTCTTCCGCCCTGCCAGAGGCGATATCTGCCCAGAGTAAGGACGACCGCGTACCTCGTGTTATTTAGAAACTCGCCTATCCAGTATAATAGACAGGACATACGCAGTTGTGCCAGAGGTGTATACGACATGCACCATGCTGCATACCCCTCTCCCCGTAGGGGCTATGCATGACCCACACGTTGGGGGCGCGGGGGCCGGAGGCCCCCGCAAAAAAAGTGTGTTCGGTTTGGTGTGGCGGCAAAGCCGCCACACCAAACCGAACACACTATAATCTTGGCGGGGCGCAGCCCCGCCGGTACCCGTGGAAGGCAGGATACTACTGCCCTACCGCATCCGGATGCGTTACAATTGTGGGTACTGATACGCCCGCAGGGAGAGGGGGCAGGGGGAGAGGGCGCATCGTCCAACTAAACGGTACAGTAAACATGAACCATGTCTAACAGAGAAACGTTTGATCAAAGGCTTTCTGGTACGTGGTACGACATAGCAACATTCAGACGATAACTAGTTTACCGAGGAGCATAGAGAATGCAGCGAGACATCATTAGCACAGCGAGTGCGCCCCAGGCGATCGGGCCATATTCGCAGGCCATCCGTACCGAGCAGTTACTTTTTGTGTCCGGACAAATACCACTTGACCCGGCTTCCGGCAATCTGATTGCGGGCGACATTAGCGATCAGACGCGGCGTGTATTACAGAATATTCAGGCCATTCTGGAAGCAGCGGGAAGTTCGCTCACACACGTTGTGAAAACAACCGTGTTTCTGGCAGATATTGGCGACTTTGCGGCTATGAATGCGGTCTATGCCGAGTTCTTTCCGCATGATCCCCCGGCTCGTTCGGCATTTCAGGTAGCAGCACTGCCTAAAGAGGCACGTATCGAAATTGAGGTGATAGCACTGGTTGGGTGATAGAAGTTCGATCCTAATTCAGAAATAAATAACCCACCATATGCGAAACGTGGCACATGGTGGGGGCAACCTGGCTTGAGCGGTTGCCATAACGCCGGCGCAAACGAGGAGCCTGGCGGGCAGGATATTATCGTCCCTGCTCGTAGAGTTTTTCGCGAATGGAGAGAACCTCGTTCCGCAGGCGCGAATCGCTGTTGATCTCCCCGGCAATCTTATCGCAACCATACATAATCGTCGTATGGTCACGCCCACCCAGAAATGTACCAATATCGACCAGGCTGCACTCAGTTTCTTCACGGAGCAAATACATTGCTACCTGGCGCGGCAAAACGATATTACGGCTGCGCCCACGTCCCTGTAGAACGCGCGTATCCACGCCATAATACTCACCGACCGCCTGCACAATTTTCTCGGGTGTAATTGGCTTGCGTCGCGAACTATCCAGTAACTCGGCCAGTGCTGCTGTTGCCACATCCACCGTGATAGGCAGTTGATGCAGATTTGCATAGGCAGACACGCGATTCAAACTGCCTTCAAGTTCCCGAATATTGCTCTGGATCTTATGGGCCAGAAAGTCGATGACATCGGGTGGAAAAAAACGATTCATCTGCTCGCCCTTGGCACGCAGAATCGCTGTGCGTGTTTCCAGATCTGGCGGCTGGACATCGACAATCAATCCCCATTCAAAACGCGAGCGCAGGCGCTCTTCCAGTGTGACAATCGCTTTGGGGGGGCGGTCTGAACTGATCACAATTTGTTTGGCTGCCGAATGAAGCGTATTGAACGTATGAAAAAATTCTTCCTGCGTCGCGTCTTTGCCCGCAATAAACTGAATATCATCTATCAGCAGCACATCGATATTACGATAGCGAATGCGAAATTCTTCCGTTTGCTGGCGGCGAATCGAGTTGATCAAATCATTTGTAAACTTTTCCGAAGACACATACAGCACATTGATTTCTGCATCACGGTCAAGCACATAGTTTCCGATGGCATGCAGCAAGTGGGTTTTGCCTAACCCCACACCACCATACAGAAACAGCGGATTGTACGCATGCGCTGGATGTTCCGCTACAGCCGAACACGCTGCATGCGCCAGACGATTGCTAGAGCCAACAATAAACTTCTCGAACGTGTAGCGTGGATTAAGCATGCCCGACCGAATTGCGTTGGATAGCTCCAGTTGCACCATGTCACGTTGCTCGGTTACTACAGGCCCATGGCCATTCCTGGGAATGATCGCAGTCTCGGCACTGCCATTCGGCGCAACCGCTTCCTCGGTCACGCCGTTTGCCTCATAACTGGCTTCCTGCACATTGCCCGCAGAATTGACCTGGGTTACCTGACTCGGAGCAATCACAATACGTACCTGAACCGGAAAACCAACGACATCTCCAAGCGACCGGCGTACCGGTGCCATGTAACGATTTTCAAGCCCTTCCTTGTGGAAAGGAGAAATCGTGCCGATAGTGGCCGTGCCGCTGTCGAGCGATAGTAGAGCAGTACTGCGCAACCAGGTGTCAAACTCTTGACGAGATGTCTGCAACTGTATGGTGCCCAGCGCTGCTTGCCAGATCTGGGTCAGATTCACAGAGGCCTCCATTCTTTGGCCATAAAAATCCAGAGGGGCGCACGCTTCGTGCGCCGCCTGTTACTGCTCAACTATGAGCGAGGCGAAACCTCTATGCCATTCATCACTTGCTGGTATAGGGGTGTTGCTCTAACCGTAGGGCTGATCATACCCTATTCACACTCTGTTTTCAAGAAACATAACGCACGAAATCAATCAGCATTCCTTATAGTGTCAGGGTGTCATATAGTAGCCATTCTTACGACAACGGTTTTCAATACGGGGGAAAATGTAGATAACTCTGTATGGCTCATGTGGATAACTTTTTGCGCTTCTGGTAGGTGGTTGAATTACATGGCATCATTATGGCTTCCCGCCTGCCTATGCCGGGAAGCCATGCGTCGAAAAACACGGTACTATTTGTGGATAACTCGTGGAGAATGTGGAAAAGGCTGTTTGAGGCTATTCGGTGATATGTCATCCGGCCAGCGCACCCGCGCTGCTGATCACCAGAATAAACAGGACACAGCAGGCCATTACGCCTACTATCAGTGCCAGCATAGGAAAAAACAGGACGGCCAGCGCCGCTCGACTCGGTGTTAATTGATGGGCCACGCTGGTGCCAAAAGTGAGAATCACAATCCCCCAGACAGTGGCAATCAGGCTGAGGCCGCCACCGATCGCCGGAATAAAGGCCAGCGCGTCAAGTGCATGCGGGGCCACAGATAAGGCACCCAGGCCGAGCATCTGCTGGATCTTGCCGGTTCCGCCCATCCAGCGTGCCGCGATATGCGTAAAGACGACCCATAAGAGCAACTGGCCCAGGTAGCGCAATGGTTGTGAAGCAATAACGCCGAGCGCTCGGGTAAGTGCCGATACGGGCCTGGGCAGGACTGTTGGTAAGGCCATAACATCTGCGGCAATTGCCAGCCCCGGTTCCAGATTTTTACGCATGATCGCCAGTATTTCGCGCTGCTCAGGCGCAGTTGCAGCCTGGGCCTGCTGTTCAATACTCTGCTCAATCTGTGTGCGCACAATCGACAGTTGACGTTCCGGGTTGAGGGTGCCCAGTAATACCTGTACGCCATTCACCCCACCAACGAGCAGTCCTACCAGCAATACTACCAGCAAGCCACGTTCAACGACACGCGGTGAGTCGCGCATTTCCCGTAGTAACGCCTGATTTAGCGTCAATGCTCCGTTAAATGTGTCCATCATAATGTGCCTCTTTGTCTATGTCAGAAGGTAGGTATGGTTCAGGTTTACTTTACAGTCTGGCTGGACTGCACGATGGCTTTCTGGTGGATGATACCCCCTCTCCCTCAGGGAGAGGGGAAGAGGGGGCGTCCTGGCGGCACACGCGCAGCGTGTGCCGCCAGGACGCCCCACCCGTATTCTTCTCACGTGCAGGTTTTTTCCGTAGGGACGCGCAGAAGCGCGTCCCCAGGGTGTCTTGATGCGGAACACACGTGCAGGTTTTTTCCGTAGGGACGCGCTTCTGCGCGTCCGCCGGGTGTCTTGATGCGGAACACGTCCGCACGGACAGGCAAAAGTCTGTCCCTACGAATCGCCTTGGAACGCCATCCGTCCAAAAAACTATCCCTGTAAGATACCCCACCCCCCATATGCGCGAACGTAAGCGCATACTTCTTATAGTATGACCACAACCAGAACTATACTTATCACCACAGCCAGTATGAACACCAGCAGCAGGGGGCCGGTTATAGTTGCCCAGAATGCCCGCCAGGGTGACAGGCGATGTGCTTCCCGAATGGCAATATACTGCGCTATCAGCCCCAGCAGCAATACACCGCTAACCTGGGCAAAGGGTACCCATAGCACCAGGTTTAATAGTCCCACTCCGGCTGCTATGGCTGTGCAACTCAGTGTCTGGCTTAGGGTGGCTGTACCACCCAGCATACGTGCAACTGTATGCCCGATCATACCAGCGAGTAGCCAGCCAGTTACATAGGCCAGTGGTGTCAGGAACACGCCAATCAGCCCACCGACAATTCCGCCACCGTTAAGCCACTGCATAACCCGCGCCGTTTGCTCAAATGAAGTTTGAAAGGTTGCCTCGAAGTCGGGCACACGCACAACCAGATCTTGATACAGGGGCATCTGGACTATGCCATCGTATAAGGTGCGTACAACATCCGCGCTGTCTGGCGTTGCCAGCACCTCGATAGTCTGCCCAATCAACGCAGCCAGGCCTACCAGCAGACCAATCAATACCACCAGGATAAAACCACGTCTCAGGCCATCTGAGGCTTCACGCTGATAACGGTAGGTTTCTGTTTTCAGAAACAGACCATCTATGCCCAGGCGCATATACTCTACTATCGATTGCATACTGTTTCCTCGGAACTCTTGCGTATCATCGCGCTGCATTCTACCATATCGCACACCAGAGCAATAATTTGACATACTCCTTAAGGAATGATATACTCAACAACATTGAATATTTAAATGCTCTAGGAATTCAAGCTATGGGAATGTTGAATGGGATTACCGCAACACAATCCGCGTCTTGCCGTCGAGGAAAGCCAGCCAGCCGAACTTGATGAAATCGAACGTGCAATTATGCAAATAAGCTGGTTAAGCCAGCGCCAGTTCATGCAGCTTCTGGATGAAGAACGGTTTCATCTCACCTTACCCCAGTTCTACACTCTGTTGCATCTCCATCAGATGGAAGGTGCATGCAAGATGTCTGATCTGGCCGAGGCAACCCACCAGTCGGCTGCCTCGCTTACCGGTGTCGTTGATCGGCTATTAGAAAAACAGCTGGTCGAGCGTACACGCGATGGGCGTGACCGGCGGCAGGTCATGGTACTAGTCACTAGCCGTGGTTGCCAGTTGATCGCCGAGATCAAGCAGGCGCGCCATGATCAGATGCAAGCCGCTCTGGCCCATTTGAATGTTCAGGATATCGATCTGCTCTTAGGTTTGTTAGACAGTGTGTTAGCTGGTATGTTGCGCATCGTTGAACGCGTTGAGACAGGAAGCTGGGCCTGATCCATATGATCCATAGGCAGATAAAGTATTGGATACACATATTCTACACATGATCGCAACCTTTTATGCGATCAAACGTTGTACTAGATGTACTGTGAGAATCGGCATCAAGTACTATTCCAGGGATAGATAATGCAAAAAAGCTGTTTATGCATAGTTATTTTTATTGCAACCGATATGGTCTATACAGGCCCACGTCTGCCCTGTAGAAGCGAGGAAACCCGATGAGCGAGGATGTCTTGACACACGAACAGGAAATTCCCACGGAAGAATGGTCTGATCTGGAACGAGAGTTGCCTCTGGTGGTTCTGGGGGAAATGGTCATTATGCCGCATATGACCGTGCCTCTTCAGGTAGGGCAGGGCAAGTCGTATCGTGCGATGGAGCAGGCCTGGTCAGAAGATCGCGAGGTTTTATTAATTTTTGTTTCCGAAAGCGAAATTGAAGCCTATAAGCAGAATACGACCCAGCAACTGCCGCCGATTGGCGTGATTGCTCGGCTCGAGGAATTCATCAAGTTGCCTGATGGAACGGTGCGCATCATTCTTGAAGGGGCGCATCGTGCCAGGATCTTGAATGCCGTGCAGAGTGATCCGTTCTATCGGGTATGCTGTGTGCCGATCTTTGACTCTGAAGAAACCGATATGGAAGTTCAGGCGTTAATGGAGACGGTCAAGCAGCAGGTGGATGAATTTGTTGATCATCTGGGCGAAGTGCCTCAGGAAGCGGTGGCATTTGTCCATCGCATTGATCGGCCCGGACATCTGGCTGATATTGTCACCTATGGGCCAGCTTTTGATTTCAAGGATCGCCTGGAGATCTTGAATACGCTCGACCCGGCCGAGCGCCTGCGCAAGGGGTATGTCATTCTGGCCCGCCAGATTGAGTTGCTCAAGCTGCGTCAGAAGATCCAGCAGGATACCAAGGAAGTTCTCGATCAGAGTCAGCGCGAGTATTTTCTGCGTGAGCAGATGCGCGTGATCCGCCGCGAGCTGGGCGAGGATGAAGAGAGTGATGACCCGATCGACGAGCTGCGACGTAAAATTGCTGAACTTCAGGCGCCAGACTATGTCAAAGACCAGGCTTTGCACGAGGTGAAGCGCCTGGCACAACAGGGCATGAATAGTCCTGAGTCAGGGGTTATTCGCACGTATCTTGACTGGATTGTAAACTTGCCCTGGGCCGACGGTGAATTTCCTGAGATCCGCATCGGTGAAGCCCAGAAAGTTCTCGATGAGGATCACTATGGCCTGGAAAAGGTCAAAGAGCGTATCCTGGAGTTTCTGGCGGTGCGTAAACTGGCAGGCGAGAAGATGCGTTCGCCAATCCTGTGTCTGGTGGGGCCGCCGGGTGTGGGTAAAACCAGCCTGGGTCGCTCGATTGCACGGTCGTTACAGCGTAGCTTTGTGCGTGCTAGCCTGGGCGGTATGCGCGATGAAGCCGAGATCCGGGGGCATCGCCGTACCTATATCGGTGCGATGCCTGGTCGCATCATTCAGGGTATGAAAACTGCCAAGTCGAAGAGTCCGATCTTTATGCTCGATGAGATCGATAAGGTCGGTATGGATTTCCGGGGCGATCCAACCTCGGCTCTGCTGGAAGTGCTCGATCCGGAACAGAATAATACCTTTAGCGATCATTACCTGGAAATTCCGTTTGATCTCAGTAAAGTCATCTTTATTGCCACGGCTAATCAGCTCGATCCTATTCCCAGCCCGCTGCGCGATCGTATGGAGATTATTGAGATCGGCGGCTATACTGAAGACGAGAAGCTGGGCATTGCCCGTGGCTTTCTGGTGCCCAAGCAGCGCGAGTTTCACGGTTTACAGCCCGAACAGTTCACTATTACCGATGAGGCTATTCTCAAGCTGATCCGTGAATATACCCGCGAGGCAGGGGTGCGTAATCTGGAACGTGAACTGGCTAGCCTGTGTCGCAAGGTGGCACGTAAAGTGGCTGTTGATAGTGATGAGGCCGTGCTGGCTGTGGATCAGGACAATACACGTGCGGACGACGTGGTCGCTTCTGATGTGCCGGTGATTGCTGGACCCGTTGTTGTAAAGCCTGATGTGCCGCTACTAACGTTTACAATCGATGTCGATGATATTGCTACCTACCTTGGCCCGGAACGCTTTACGTTCGGCCTGGCCGCCGAAATTGATGAGATTGGCGTGGCTACCGGTGTCGCCTGGACGCCCGCAGGTGGTGATATTCTTAGTATCGAGGTGCTGCCGGTTCGCGGCAAGGGCACACTGCAGATTACCGGCCATCTGGGTGATGTGATGAAAGAAAGCGCCCAGGCGGCAATGTCTTTTGCCCGTGTGTGGGCTGAACAGTCGGGTATGGATCCAAAGTATTTTGAGGATCATGCGTTCCATATTCATGTGCCCGAGGGTGCAGTACCCAAAGATGGTCCATCGGCGGGTATTACGCTTACCACGGCGCTGATCAGTGCTATGACTGGCCAGCCGGTGCGGCGTGATGTCGCTATGACTGGCGAAGTTACCCTGCGTGGCAAAGTTCTGGCGATTGGCGGCCTGAAAGAGAAGACGCTGGCGGCCCATCGCGCCGGGATCAAGACGTTTATCCTGCCGCGTGAGAATACTAAGGATATTGTAGAATTGCCCGATAAAGTGCGCGAGGATCTGACGCTTATTCCGGTTTCTTCAATGGACGAGGTACTGAAGATTGCCTTGAGTGCGGTGAAAACTCCGGCCTCGTGATCGGGAAAAAGAATCTTTTCTCAAAAAAGTGTCCCGTAGGGACACTTTTTTGAGAAAAGACTGTAAAATTCCACTGCTATACTCCTGAGAGACAAGGCCGTTTCCCTGGCATACGCTCTCTATCCATACCAGCCCATACCAGCCCATACCAGCCCATACCAGCGAGGATGACCAATGACCATTGCCCTTGATATACCACCAGAGATTGAAGTGCAGGTGCGCCAGGTCGCTGCTGAACAGGGCAAACACCTGGAAGCGTATCTGCTGGATCTAATCCAGCACGCTGTAGCAGATCAGGCTAGTGCCAGCGCAGTGCAGCCAGAAACAGAAGCGGATCTGCTTGAGCAGATCAACCGCGGGCTTGCGCCAGCCTCCTGGCAACGGTATCACGAACTCCGCGCAAAACACCAGGCGCAGACGCTTACCCCAACAGAACACCAGGAACTCATTGCGCTGTCTGATGAGCGAGAGCAGGCGAATGTGCAACGTGTGGCAGCCCTGATCCGTCTGGCCCACCTGCGCCAGACATCGGTCGATGCGCTGATGACTGATCTGGGATTGCATCCGCCAACCGATGAGTAGTGTCTCAATGAGCGCACGGGTCAAACGTGCTGTCACCGAACGTGCCGGGGCATGCTGTGAGTATTGTTTCAGCCAACTCCGTTTCTCCCCTGACCCGTTTTCTGTTGAACACATTATTCCCGTTGCACGTGGTGGCAGCAATGATGACTCTAATCTGGCATTGTCATGCCAGGGATGCAATAATCGGAAATATACCGATACCGCTGCTATCGATCCAGTAACAGGAGAGACAGTCGCCTTGTATCACCCCCGTCAGCACATCTGGGGAGAACACTTTTGCTGGAACGATGACTTTACCCACCTCATTGGCCTCTCACCAACAGGTCGGGCAACGATTGCGAGACTTCACCTCAATCGGGAGGGTGTCGTCAATCTACGCCGGTTATTGCTTCTGATCGGTGCGCATCCACCAGAGCGCAGGGATGGGTAATAGATCTATTGCCCATCCCTGCACTCTTTTGTGGTATATTAAACGATGATTGGGCGATTGCTTCGCACTATCGAAACAGTTTCATGCACTCAGGCACAGGAATGAGACATAGCCCATGACGATCCGTCGTAAAGGCCCTACGCGCCGTCAGATCATCGCTGGTTTTTTTCTGCTATTGGGCTTGCTGATCCTCTGGAATTATATTCCCCAGCTTGGGGCCGCCGAGCCGCTGCTGTCCAAAATTATTCTGGAAGTTGGCCGAAACCCGCTTGAGATTCCCACCGCGGCTGCCATGAGTCTGATCGCGGTTGTCTTTCTGATCGGCGGTAGTATCAATCTATTGCATCGCTTTGAACGTCTGGCAACGTGGTTGTTATGGAGCAATGTTGTGTTGCTGTTCCCGGCGATTCTGATTGCTGTGACAGCCGGTAAACAGACCAATGCGCTGACGCTGGTTGCCGAAACGCTGCGCCTGGGTACGCCGATAGCTCTGGGGGCGCTGGCTGGTATTTACTGTGAACGTTCCGGGGTGGTCAATATTGCTATCGAAGGTATGATGCTGCTCGGAGCTGCTTTTGGTTTCGCGGCACTGGTGTTTCTGGGCAACATCTGGCTGGGCATTCTGGTGGCACTCCTGATCGGTGGGTTGAGTGCGCTTTTACACGGCTGGCTATCGATTAGCCTCAAAACTGACCAGATCATTAGCGGAACGGTGATTAATATTCTGGCAATTGGTATAACGGGCTATCTGCGGCGTAGTTTCTTACTTACTTCACCCGGTGGACGAACCACATTGCCTCAGATCGAAATCCCTGGTCTCAGTCAGATACCTGTGATCGGCAATGTGCTATTTAACAACAAGCCGATTTTTTATGCGATGCTGCTCTTGATGTTTGCAACCCACCTGATCCTCTTCTACACCCGCTGGGGATTGCGTGCGCGAGCAGTGGGCGAAAATCCGCATGCCGCCGATACACTTGGTATCAATGTCTATCGCACCCGCTATCTCAATGTGTTTATCGGGGGGATGATCGCTGGACTGGGAGGGGCCTGGTTTTCACTCGAAACAGTTGGAAACTTTGACGACGGAATGACGGCTGGCACAGGATTTATTGCCCTGGCCGCTATGATTTTTGGCAAGTGGACGCCATTTGGGGCCTTCGGTGGCGCGATGCTGTTCGGGTTTACCCAGGCACTTAGCACGCGCTTTCAGATCCTCAATGTTGAATTACTGGGTAGCCCTTTGCCCGTGCAGTTCCTGCAAATCTTGCCTTATCTCACAACAATCATTGTGCTGGCTGGTTTTATTGGTCGTGCTACCCCACCGGCAGCCGTTGGCCAGCCCTACGAAAAATAAGTAGAGCACACGCTGGCTGCCGGTTTTGTTATAAGCCTTCAGATTCTAACCAGCTCTGAACGTCCGCATCTGTGGGAGCGGGATTGCCACCGGGAATATAACGATAGCGATCACCATAGCCATCCATAATCTGGTTGCGGAGTTGCTCAGTTTCTGGACTTTCGTCCGTATCCTGTATCCTGCTAACCTCACCGCTCTCCAGGTCAAGATAATTGCTGAAGTTGGGGTCAGTTTCGGCCAGCGCGGCACGAATCTGGTCTCGATTGTAGCTGACTGCCACTGTGATCTCCCAGGGCGTTCGGGTTCGCCCGGTCATTGATCTGCCGTCAGCCCCCGATGACTGACGTTTATCTAGATGGTACACGAATCTGTCTAGTTCTGCAAGTGGGGTACCTGTTCCTAATTGACACAAGTTACGCGGTGGGGAATCAGACCACACGTTTGATGGTTCGAAAGACATGTTTCGCCTGCCGTTCGACAGGCTCACGGTAGACGGCAGCGTGGTATTTTATATTTTTTGTGCTCGATTTTTTTCGCCTCCGGCGAAAAAATCGAGCACAAAAGATGTCTTCTTCCACCCTGCCGCAGGCGAATCAAGATCTTTGGATGGACAACCGCGTAACTTGTGTAGTTGAAACTTTATGGATAGCGCCTGCGTACAGTGTAGTTGGAGTAGCAGTATGGATCAGCAAGCCGATGAGTCTGGCTGGGTAGCGCAAACACTCGCCGGGGATCAGTCGGCGTTTGCCCGGTTGATAGAACGTTATACCGGCCTTGTCTATAATCAGGCGTATCGTATGTTGCATAATGCTCAGGATGCAGAGGATGCGGTACAGGAGATTTTTGTAAAGGCCTATACGCGCCTGGCAAGTTTTGATCCTTCGCGCCGTTTTGTCACCTGGTTGCTGACAATTGCCTCGAACCATTGTATTGACCGACTACGGCGGCGGCGACAACCGTGGATGACGCTGGACGATGTGGCATTCTGGTTGCCCAGTAGCCATGCCGGGCCAGAGCATCTGGCTCTGGAACACGAGCAACAGGCGCTGGTGCAGCAGGCCTTACAGCAACTGCCGGAAACGTATCGCCTGGTTATGATTTTGCGCTACTGGCATGATCTGGCCTATGCAGAAATTGCCGAGATTAGCGGCCTGACAGAGAGTACGATCAAAACACGGTTGCATCGTGGTCGCAAGATGCTGGCTGAGATATTGGCACAGAGTGGAGGAGCAGTATGGGACGTCGAGACTATGACGAAGTAGCTTCTGCCGAAGAATCGACCGCAGATAAGGCCATGCGTCGTTTGCTAGCGGAGTATGGCCACCCGGCACCGCTAGTTCCTCCGGCTGATCTGACAGCGCGTGTGCTGGCCCACCTTCCGGATCAACCACCGTCTGTGGTGGCTGCTACTGTTCACACCGTGCGCCGCCGTTGGCAATGGATGGGTAGCCTGGTTGGATTGATGCTTGTTAGCCTGCTATCTCTGGGCATCTGGGGGGTGTTTGGCAATAGTAGTGGCCCATCCAGTCTGGTCGGAGGGATCGCCAGTAACGCTGGCGAGTTTATGCTGGTGCTGGTGCTGGCTGCCAAGCCGCTGATGCATGTGCTATTGTCATCGGGCATGCTGGTGATCGTGGTTGGGATGTTGATTATCACAATGGCTGCCTGGCTGTGGTGGCATATGCTGCAACGTGTACCCCTGGCCAGCCCTGCCTCTGGTTTGTAGTATGATTGGCAAGCTTCTATGATTAATAAGCGGCGGCTCTATGTATCCCTGTGGCAGGTTCTATCTGTATGCCTCATCCTGGTCGGGCTGTACGGGTGGTTCCAACCAACGTCAGTTGTGGCGCAGGCAGAAGTGCGTCATATCACGTCGGACATGCAGGTCGAAGGCAATATTGCCACGTCCAGTCAGGATATTTTAGTAGAGGGTAGTGTTCTGGGAGATGTCACCAGCCTGAGTGGCGATATTGTGATTGCCGGGTATGTGCAGGGAGATGTAGTTAGCTACAGCGGCACAATTGAACTGCAAGGCAGCGCACAAGTTGATGGCAATGTGCTGGCATTAGGCGCTAAGGTTACCCAGATTGCAGGCGCTCAGGTGGCCGGGCAGGTGATTGGTGACAATCCTGATGAAGGTGGCGCATTGGCGAGTCTCTCAGGTTTTCTCAATGGCTTATCAGCAGGTCAGGTAGGGGGAGTATCGCGGTTGAGCGTGAGTCTCGTGCTGGCGCTGCTTACGGCTGGCCTGGTGCTGGTAGTGGTATGGCGCTGGCCGTACCGCACCGAGGGGGCCGGGCGGGTGATGCTGACTATGCCAGCTTATGCGTTGCTTATGGGCCTGTTGACATTTCTGCTGCTGGTGGCTGTCTTTGTGGCACTCTCTATGGTGCTGGCGTTGACCCTGATTGGTTTGCCGCTGGTGCTGGTGCTGGTGCTGGTGCTGCAACTATCGGCTATTCCAGGCTTAGCGGTGCTGTCTAGCGTTGTCGGCCGATCACTCGTTGGGCGGGGGCGCTCCGATCAGATTCTGTTGATCACGCTTGTGGGTGTGCTGGTTCTGTTGATTCCACTTACGTTTTTGAGTAGTATGTCACTGATCTGGGGCATGATCGTGTTGTATGTGCTGGCCAGTCCAGGTCTGGGGGCTGTGATCATAAGCCGAGGTGGCGCATATCTTCCGCTGCCTCGCCACGCAGTGCATGATGCTGAGTTGATGTAAAAATAGCCGACGGCCGGTAGGGGCGGTTCGCGAACCGCCCCTACAAACCCATTTTCATGCCGACGGTGTGCGGCGCAGCCGCATGGCGAACTGATGTAAAAATAGCCAACCGGTACGGGCGGGTACGGGCGACATATATGTCGCCCGTACCCGCCCATGTTTATGCCAACGGTGTGCGGCGCAGGCGCATGATTGATGATCTCCCCTGAGTGTCTGTGTGGTGAATAGAGCTTCCTCTGATCGTGAAGAGATACCTCGTGGCTTATGTAGCACGGCGTAGCAGAAATACCCCTATACCTACCAGTAAGGCCGGAATAAGAAACGGCGCAATCCAGGGCAGGAATTTGCCAATCAGCAGAAATGCACCAACACCCAGTAGTACTACTCCCAGGGTACGATTGCGGCGAATGCGCGTATCCGACGTACTGCTACCATTGGATGGATCAATATTATGAATGGGAATATCCTGGTCCGGGTCATATGGATCGTCCCCAGGATAGTTGACTGGTGTGGCATATGTGCTCCAGGTCTCAGCCGAACCCGTGGATCTCGGCTCCAGGGGCATAATAATCCAGAGGATCAGATAGATTACCAGGCCAATACCACTCATAGCCAGGACGACAAATACCAACCGCACGATCACCGGGTCGAGGGCCATATATTGTCCAATACCGCTGGCAACACCGGCAATCATCCGGTCGGTACGGCTACGCATCAGTTTCTGGGTTGCAGAGGTCACGGTTGTACTCCTTACATATCGCATAGCACCGAATGTTACATAATAGTATGTCTTGTGGCTATGGGACGGAGATTAACCGGGCTTTGTTGCAGGCGTAACATGCTGTACTTCTACGTCTCACTCTCCAGGGCGGCACGGGCCTGGGCAGTACGTCGTTCGGCAATCCGGGGCATATGCTCCCGCTGAATCACCAGTTTCCGCCAGAGATCAAGCAACTGCACTGCGGTGCGCCAGAGTCGCGGAAAGTTAAAAAACTGACTTTTGCCATAGGTACGGATATAGTGATGCACAGGTACTTCGGCAAAACGAAAGCCAGCGTCCTGGAGTTTTTTTACCAGTTCCAGGCAAATTGTGCCGCTGTCTGACTCAAGGTCGATCACCTCAAAGACGTGGCGGCGGATCAAGCGGAAGTCGCAATCGACATCGCGCAGTTTGAACCCGAAGAGCAGCTTGACAAAGTGATGGTAGGTGCGTCCGATAATAATGCGATGAAACGGATCATTGCGATCAATTTTCCATCCGTTGACAATATCAATATCGCTGGTCATCGCCGGGAAGAGTAACTTAAGCTCGCGTGGATCATACTGGGCATCGCCATCGGTGTAGAAGACCAGTTCCTTAGTCGCGTTGGCAAAGCCTTCACGCAGCGCACCACCATACCCCAGCGGCTCACGGTGGGTGAAAATGCGTAGACAATCATAGCGCCTGGTAAGCTCTTCCAGAATATCAACGGTATAATCCGTGCTGCCATTTTCGACCACAATTACCTCGTAGTCATCGGTGAGTTCTTCTAATGCTTTGACAACAGCTACTACCATGCTGGCAATTGTTCCGGCATCGTTGCATGCAGGAAAGAAGGCTGTTATTCCTGGTCTTCTGGTCATATGTTTATCCTTCAATGACAGGCAATTTGCAGAGGGTGATTATAGCATACGCGCCTCAGGCCGCAAAAGTAGGGAGAGTCGTTCTATTTTCCCGTTAGATAGAACTATGCTATGATGAGCCTGTCCAGGCCATATACTATTGATTGATGGAGGGGAAGTTGTGCTGGTTGTGCTGGCGATTCTAGTGGCGATCTTCTGTCTCTGGTGGAGCATCGCTTATCTCTATGCGTATATTCAAACACGTGAACGGTTGCTGTTGCTGCAGGTAGGGCAGGGGATGGCCTTTACCTTGATGTTTACCTATATTAGTTTTGCTGGCATCAATCAGCTTCCGCTTAGCGGTATTCTGCTGGGTTTGTTGATCCTGCTGGCTATGGCGGCCAGTGTGATCTGGCGTGTCCGTGGCGGAATCAAGTGGCTGGTGCAGCGTTATCCGCGTGGCATGCTGGATGTTCTGCTCTTACGCAAACCAGCCGTAGATTTCAAACGGCGGGTGCGTGGCAAGTGACATGCGGCGCGCTGAACTGATTGAACAATTGATCCGGGCCGTCGGGCCAGCCAATGTACTCTATCGACCGGACGAGTTGCTGCTGTATGAGTATGATGGTTCATCGTTAGACCAGGCGCTGCCTCAGGTGGTGGTAGTGCCTGCCACCACAGCGGAGGTTGCCACGGTGGTCGGTCTGGCGGCTGCGGCCAGTTGCCCGGTGGTGGCACGTGGTGCGGGTACCGGGCTGAGTGGTGGCAGTGTGCCTGTCTCTGGTGGCATGGTGGTGTCATTGACACGTATGAACCGGGTGTTGCAGGTTGATCCAGTTGATCGAACGGCCACAGTTCAGGCTGGTGTCACCAATACTGATGTGAGCATGCATGCTGCGCCGTATGGTCTCCATTATGCGCCCGATCCCAGTAGCCAGCGTGCCAGTACGATCGGGGGCAATATTGCCTCGAATGCGGGCGGGCCACACTGCCTGAAGTATGGTGTCACCGCTAACCATGTTCTGTCGGTCAGGCTGGTGTTGAGCGACGGTAGTGTGGTGACGCTAGGAAGTAGTGCGCCGGATGCACCCGGGTATGATCTGCTGGGCGCATGTATCGGTAGCGAAGGGACGTTCGGGATTATCACCGAGGCAACGCTGCGCCTGATTCCGACGGGCGAGAGTGTGCGTACTTTTCTAGCGGTCTATGATGATATTGATGCTGCCAGCGCCAGTGTGTCGGCGATTATTGCCGCCCGCATTATTCCAGCCGCCATGGAGTTGATCGATAGCATTGCTATCCGTTCGGTCGAAGCATGGTCTCCGGTGGGGTATCCAACTGATGCCCGCGCGGTGTTGTTGATCGAGATCGATGGGTTGTGCGAAGAGCTTGAGGCCCAGGCTGCGGGAATCGTGCCGATCTGTATGCAGCATGGCGCACGTGAGGTGCGTAGCGCCCATGATCTAGCCGAGCGGGCGTTGCTCTGGGCCGGACGTAAGGGTGTTCTAACTGCCTGTGCGCGGATTGCACCCCACTACCATATTCAGGATGTGGTGGTGCCCCGTTCACGTCTGCCAGATATTGTGCATCTGACCGAAGCGGTTGCTGAACGCTATAATCTGACCATTCTGAATGTGTCGCACGCTGGTGACGGTAATTCGCATCCAACTGTTCTGTTTGATGCACGCACACCGGGCATGCTGGCACGTGCCGTGGCCGCCGGTGAGGATATTCTGCGTGTCTGTGTGCAACTGGGTGGTACGATCAGCGGTGAGCATGGCATCGGGTTAGAAAAACGTGCCTATATGAGCTGGATGTTTAATCATGCGGATATGTCGGCTTTTGAGCAACTACGCGCTGTATTCGATTCGTCTGGCCGCATGAATCCGGGTAAACTGCTGTAGATATATGAACAACCTTCAGCTCTATAGCCAGGTACCACGGGTTGTTGTCGGGCCAGCCAGTGGTGATGAAGTGGCTGATCTGATCGGTCGTGCTGCCAGCGAACAGGCGGCGGTTGTGCCGTGGGGCGCTGGTACACGCCAGCATATCGGCTGCCCGCCAGAACGCTATGATCTGGCGCTGTGCCTGGATCGATTAGATCAGGTACTCGACTATACGCCAGCCGATCTGGTGGTAACGGTGCAGGCGGGTGTCACGCTGGGGGCATTGCAGGATCGGCTGGCACATAATGGTCAGTGGCTGCCCTGGGATGCGCCATGCTGCGACCGGGCAACTATTGGCGGTCTGCTGGCGACCGGGGCAACCGGTCCACTGCGTCTAGGCTATGGAACGCCGCGCGACTGGACGCTGGGGTTGCATGTGGTGCTGGGCGATGGACGGCTGGTGAAGAGTGGCGCAAAGGTGGTCAAGAATGTGGCGGGGTATGATGCGCATAAGCTCCACCTGGGTGCGCTGGGTACGTTGGGTGTGATTGTTGCGGCCTCGTTCAAGCTGATGCCGTTGCCAACCGGTCAATGTACCATGCTGGTCGCATGTTCTTCTCTATCGACGATGTTTGCGCTTATGGACGCCCTGTATGCTCCGCCGTTGAGTCCGGTCAGTCTGGTGGCTCTGAATGGGCCAGCAGTCCGCCGCATCCCGATCCTCTCTCCGCTGCTGCCAGCGCTGCCTGAACCGTATTATGTTGTCATAGCGCGTTTTGCCGGGGTGCCGTCTGGCCTGGATCGCCAGGTTCAGACGGGGCGGCAACGCAGCACTGTGGCCGGTGCGCATAGTGTTGAAGTGGATACTGAACAGACGCTACCGATCTGGCGTGCCATAGCCAGTCTGGGTCAGGGCCTGGCCGAGGGCGACAGGGCGGTCTTGCTACGTGCCGGTGTACGTCCTGCGGCGTTGCCCAACTTGATTCAGACACTGGATATGCCGACACAACGGCTGAACTGGCCCGCAGCATGGCTGGTTTATGCTGGCGTCGGGTTAGTCTTGTGTCGCTGGCAGTTGGCCGATACGACCGAACCGCAAACAGTGGCTGCGGCCCTGGTGTCATTACGAGCAGAGGTGCAAAGCATGCAGGGCTATGTGGTAGTTGAGGATGCCCCGCACGATCTAAAAAACGCCCTTGATGTATGGGGGCCGCCACCACCGACAATTCGCCTGATGCAGGCGCTCAAGCAGCAGTGGGATCCGGCGGGAATTCTCAATCCGGGGCGGTATATAAGCGTTTAAAACATGGTTTCAGATAGGCCACTTTTACTTTACAATGAACAGACGGATTAGTCACGTGAGTCACCCCACCCCCTAACCCCCGCCCCTGCAAGGGGCGGGGGAATACAAAGGGGGCGTCCTGGCGGCACACGCTCCGCGTGTGCCGCCAGGACGCCCCCTCTCCCCCCTCTCCCTCAGGGAGAGGGGGGAGAGGGTGAGGGCGTATCGCCTACCAGAAAGCCGTTGTGCAGGCCAGTCAGACTGTAAAGTGCCCCTGAACCATGTCTAAACGCACCATGCTAGAACATCGGTTGCATCCTGTCTACCCACGAAGATCACGAAGATCACGAAGGAGCAAACAAGTATGCATATGCTCTCTTCGTGCGCTGTGTGTGCTTCATGGTGGAAAATACACTGATGGTAATCGATTACAGGAATCCTGACCTGCACAACAGGACAGCCCATCGTGAATTATAATAAAGCTGTGAATAGGGACTAGGAACCATCGAGGGGGGTATAGCATGAGCGAAACAAAACGACCACGACCAGTTGTTCTGACAATTATGGACGGGTGGGGGTTGGCCGAGCCAGGGCCAGGCAATGGTGTGGCACTTGCCCAGACGCCGAATGTAGACCGCTGGAGCGCCGAGTGTCCCTTTACCACGCTGGGGGCGTCGGGCCTGGATGTGGGTTTGCCCGATGGTCAGATCGGTAACTCCGAGGTTGGTCATCTCAATATTGGTGCCGGATTTGTGGTCTATCAAGATTTTACGCGCATTAATAAGTCGATCCAGGATGGCGACTTCTTCACCAATACGGCGATGCTGGGCGCAATTAACCATGCAAAGAGCAATGGTAGCAGCCTGCATTTGATCGGGCTGTTTGGCCCAGGCGGGGTTCACTCGCATCAGGATCATCTGCATGCTTTGCTGGAACTGGCGAAACGTGAAGGTTTATCACGCGTCTATATCCATCTGCTGCTAGATGGGCGTGATGTGCTGCCACGCAGCGCCCTGGGCTTTCTGGGCCAGTTAGAAGCCGCCATCGAGCGTATCGGCGTCGGCGAGATAGCAACGGTAGGTGGGCGTTACTACGGCATGGATCGCGATAAACGCTGGGAACGCACCGGACGCGCCTATGACTCGATCGTCAAAGGTGTGGGCGAAACAGCCACGCAGGCCCGTGCAGCTATCGAGGCATCATATGCCAATGATGTCAGCGATGAGTTTATGCTGCCAACCGTGATCATGCGTGACGGCAAGCCGGTGGCGACTATTGAAGATGGCGATGCAGTGATCTTCTATAACTTCCGGCCTGACCGGGGTCGGCAACTGACCCGTGCGCTGGTGCTGCCCGATATCAATGAGCAGATCCAGCAGCACTACGAGAAGCAAAAAGCCGAGGGCCAGAAGCTGCCTGACCTGATCTGGCAGCGTGATCGCCAGATCCAGAACCTGTACTATGTGACGCTCACCGAATATGAAGAAGGTTTGCCCGTAGAGATTGCCTTTCCGCCCAAACATGTGCATCACCCGATTGGCTATGTGATCAGTGCCGCCGGGTTGAAACAGTTCCATACCGCCGAGACCGAGAAGTATCCGCATGTCACCTTCTTCTTGAACGGTGGGCGTGAAGAGCCGTTTGAGGGTGAAGATCGCAATATGGCCCCGTCGCCCAAAGTAGCCACTTATGACTTGCAGCCCGAAATGAGCGCCGAGGGCATCACCGAGGGGTTGCTGAAGGCGATTAAGAGTGGTAGCTATGACTTTATCATTGTGAACTATGCCAATCCGGATATGGTCGGGCATACTGGCATTCCCGAAGCGATTATTACTGCCTGTGAGACGGTCGATAAGGCGATGGGGCGTGTGGTTCCGGCGATTATGGAACAGGGTGGCGCAGTGCTGATTATTGCCGACCATGGTAATGCCGAGATGATGATTGATCCTGAGTCGGGTGGGCCGCATACGGCACATACAACCAACCCCGTGCCCTGTATCCTGGTGGCCGCGCCAGGCCTGGGATTGGGCAAGGGGGAAGTATCCCTACGTAGTGGCGGACGCCTGGCCGATGTTACGCCAACATTGCTTGATCTGCTGGGGATTGAACCGGATGCCGAGATGACCGGCAAGAGTCTGATTGTACGACAAGGTTCGTAGGTACTTTACCGTTGGGCAATCCATTCATGCCACCCTGTAGGGGCGACCGGCCGGTCGCCTCTCCCTATCTTCAGGATGCCCCGTTTCCCCAAATCGGGGGTCGGGAGCCGGAGGCTCCCGTAAAAAGAATACGTTTCGGTTTGTTTTGGCGGCTTTGCCGCCAAAACAAACCGAAACGTATTGATCTCGGCGGGGCTGCGCCGCACAACGTTCGCATGAAAAGGGGCGCGTAGGGGCGGTTCGCGAACTGCCCCTACTTAATTGAATAGAAAGGCTTGCATATGCGATTGGTAACCTATATCGATGGGAACATGCAAAAAATTGGAGCGGTGCGTGGCGATACGCTGGTTGATCTGAGTACCGTTGCGCCAGATATGTTGTCACTGATCAATGGTGGCCCGGCGTTGCTGGCACAGGCGCAGACGCTGGCAGAAACTGATAGTGCTGTAAGTGTACCGCTGGAGCAAGTTACCCTGCTTGCGCCCATTCCACGCCCTCATAAAAATATTATCTGTCTGGGGTTGAACTACGCTGCCCACGCCGCCGAATCGGCCCGCGCACGTGGCCGTCAGACCGTATTGCCAGAACACCCGGTTGTCTTTACGAAAACAGCCAGCAGCATTAACCATCCGGGTGCATCTATTCCCTATGATGCGGCTGTTTCCACCGAAATTGACTATGAGGTCGAGTTGGCATTTGTGATTGGAAAGGCCGGTAAGAACATCAGCCGCGAAACTGCGCTGGAGTATGTGTTTGGCTATACCATCATCAACGACATCTCGGCGCGCGATATTCAGAGTCGCCACAAGCAGTTCTTTCTGGGCAAGAGCCTGGATGGCAGCGCACCGCTGGGGCCATGGATCGTCACGCCTGACGAAATAGCCGATCCGCATGCGCTGCGATTGCAGTTGCGCGTCAATGGCGACATACGTCAGGACGCCAATACTGGCAATATGATCTTCAAAATCCCTGATATTATCGCTGTCTTATCCACTGGGATTACTCTGGAGCCAGGCGATATTATTGCCACCGGAACGCCCAGTGGTGTGGCTATGGGGATGGATCCGCCAGTTTATCTCAAGCCTGGCGATACGGTCGAAGCCGAGATCGACGGCATCGGCGTGCTGCGTAATGTGATTGGTGGCAGCTAAACCGGGCGTATGTGTTTACCGCCGAGGCGCAGAGATGAGTAGGGGCGAACGATCTTGGGCATCAGGATGCGGTAGAGCGGGCGGATTCCTGCCCTCCACGGGTACCGGCGGGCGCAGCCACGCCGAAGTTCTATTGTTGTCGGTGTGGTGTGGCGGCAAAGCCGCCACACCACACCGACAACTTTTGTTAGCGCGAATAAGCCCTGGGATAGAACAGACACGCACCCGTCAGGGGAGCGGAAAACCGTGTGAATCACCCCACCCCCCGGCCCCCGCCCCTACAAGGGGCGGGGGAGTCGGACGGGGCGTCCTGGCGGCACACGCAGAGCGTGTGCCGCCAGGACGCCCCGTTTCCCCCCTCTCCCTCAGGGAGAGGGGGG
>RRYU01013794.1_pt2 | contig 27564 bp, 27 predicted proteins | sample 2162651 | NCBI WGS metagenome assembly RRYU01 (sample SAMN10267283, study PRJNA491782) | microbial mat metagenome | isolation source: biomat in the production well | place: Japan: Minami-Kanto gas field, natural gas well KTG3 | collected 2017-06 | reverse complement strand
ACCCAATAGCGCCCCTTCGGTTGCGATACGGATGTGGCGTTGTTTACAGATGCCCAGTCGTTGCAGGTGGTCCTTCCATGCTGATTCGTCTTCGAACAAGGTCTGTGGGCTTTGTTCGATGCGCCACAAGGGTGTTTTGGGCAAGCCCTCGGTGCGCATGTAATCCAGTGCCGCGGCATTGACCCTATAATCCAGGGCTGCCCCGCGCAATAATTGCAGGAAATTGACCCGGCTTTTCGATCCGGTGCTGGCGAACCAGGCAAAGGACTCATTGCCGATATGGGTGCAATAGCCGTTCTTGCCCTCATGCCGGGCGCCGGTGTCATCGACCTGGATATAGGTGTTGCTGCACCTGTTGTTGCAATTGCTCAATGGTTCGCTGTTGTTACTTGATGAAGGCCAACAACAAACGTACCGTTGGGGTCATCTGCTGCGGCGCAATGGGCACCAGTCCTTTGAGCTCAAGCGTCATCGCTGCGATGTACCAGTGGTGAGCCGGCGACGGAATTGCCGATGCAGCGGATAGAGCCAGATCGATTTGATTGCAACACCCGGATCGCCACTGTTGTGGTTACGACCGCGCCCCCGCGTCTGGCCCACCCGAATCCAGTTGTCCGCCTGATAGCAGGTGCCGGCGAAACGCCCCTGTTCGACAAAGCTCTCCAGCAGCACAATGGGATGAGCATATTTCGCTTGCCAATCGGCAGCGATCCGCCGGCGAGACAAGGCCAGCAGATGGCTGGCCAAATGCGCCACCCGAATCCAGGGCAAGATCAGAAAGCGCATATTGTTGGCGATCAACGACAGGTTGTGCTGACGGGCCGATTCATCCCAGCCGATGAATCGATCCCGATCGGCCATGCGCCACGCGGCAGCACCATACAGCAGGCAACCCAACAGGCGGCTATAGCGGTCGTGGATCAGGTATTGGAGGTTCTCACCCACCGGGCCTCGGTAGCCGAGATAGTGGTACTGTTGTAGCAGGGCCCCGAACAGTCGTGTTTCGTGCCTCCCGGCAACGGGCTGAATACGGATGGGTTGCAGGTCCGACAGTTGCGTTTCGATGGGAGCCCGGTTCAGGCCGAAGGACTCCAATGTTACCGGTCGGTTGCGAAAGGCATTGTTGGCCGAACGCACCGGCGCCGGCAGCTCAATCAATCCGGCATCGCCGAGTTTTCTCAGCAGGGAACGGGCCGCCATATCCTGGAGTTGCCCTTTTTTGTTGGTTGGCTGCGACAATATCTTGAAAGCTCAGTCATCACCGCCTGTTTTTGCGTCCTTTGCTACTGAGACTCCGTCATATCCACGCCACCCATGCATCAGGTGCTTCCTTATATAGTGGGTGTTGTTGTTGAGGTATATATGGAGTTGTTGTTGTGGGGTGGCTCACACTATGAAGACCTCTAGCGGGCCTGAACCCTCTTTATTGACACAGTGGTCAGTACCCCGGGCAGACAATTGTCTGTTGTATCCGTTGCTAGTCCGGGAAAATCAGCATGGTCTTTGTGTAATTTATACAACACAAATCCCGAGTGTATCTTTTTTCAGAATAACTGTTGCATATAATCCAGCATTCCACTATTATTCTGTCTGCACAGCATATTTCTTCTCAACCGACATTTATCAAAGCGGGAGATCATCATGAAAAAGAAAATTATCGTTGCGGCTATCGCCGCCGCCGTGGCTGCTCCGATGGCTGTTATGGCCGACGCCACTGTCTATGGCAAAGTTAGAGTTGCCACCCAGTATATGGACCGTGACGGCTCCAATGCTGACGCATGGGGCATGGAAGACCAGACCTCGCGTCTGGGCATCAAGGGTTCCGAAGATCTGGGCGGCGGTCTGAAGGCCGTATACCAGATGGAATTCGGCTCGAACGTGGGTGACGGCGTTGGCAAGGACGGCAACTTCTGGAGCCAGCGTAACAGCTACGTCGGCCTGGCCGGTGACTGGGGTACCGTTTTGGCCGGTCGTCACGACACCCCGTACAAGATCTCCAGTGGCAAGCTGGACATGTTCGGTGATACCGCCGCTGACTATGACGTCGGTACCGGACAAGTCTTTTCTCCGAACGGCGTTGGCCTGTTCCACTCCATCCGTACCGATGGCGCCATCGCCTACATCAGCCCGAACTGGAGCGGCTTCACCCTCGCCGGTGCCCTGGTTCAGACCGACACCGCTGGTGGATTTGACGACGCCGATGACTTCGCCAGCGCCTACTCCCTGGCCGGTATGTACAGCAACGGTCCCTGGTTCGCTTCACTGGCCTACGAGAACCTGGATGGTGAGAGCCTGGGCGTAGCCGGACCTCTCAGCGACAACGACTCCAAATGGCGTGTCGGTCTGGGCATCCTGGGCATGGCCGGCTTCAGCGCCTCCTTCATCTACGAAGATCGCTCCGACGCCAACTACATACCCGGTAACGATAAGCAGTCCTGGCAGCTCCAGGCCGCCTACGACTTCGGCAACAACCGCGTCAAGGCCATGTACGGCGATCAGGACGATGAAAGCCTCCTGGACGCTGACTTCGACACCTGGGCCGTCGGCCTGCAGCACAACTTCACCAAGCGTACCGATGCTCAGGTCCTGTACCGTAGCAAGGATTACGACGGCGCCGGTGGTAAGGAAAACGTCTTCGCCCTTCAGCTGAACCACTCGTTCTAAGCTGAATCGTCTACTGACGTAATGAAAGCGGGGCCTTCGGGCCCCGTTTTTTATTGTCTGGCAGAAAAATCGGTTTGTATGCTCAAGGCAGTACGGTGCGCGCACCGGTGGTTGTGCCCAGAATCAATACATCGGCGGGGCGCTGTGCGAACAGGCCAACGGTGACTACCCCGGCCATGGCGTTGATCTCGCGTTCCAGCTGCAACGGTTGCATGATGTCCAGGTTCTGCACGTCCAGTATGTGGTTGCCATTGTCCGTGATCACGCCTTCGCGCCATACTGGCGTGCCCCCCAGTTTTACCAGTTGACGGGCTATGTAGCTGCGCGCCATGGGAATGACCTCGACCGGCAGGGGAAAGGCGCCCAATATGTCGACCAATTTCGATTCGTCTGCAATACAGACGAATTTTTTACTGGCAGCGGCCACGATTTTCTCCCGGGTCAAGGCCCCTCCACCACCCTTGATGAGTTGCAGATGCTTGTTCGATTCATCCGCGCCATCGACATACAACTCCAGATCGCCAACGCTGTTGAGATCGAATACCGGTATGCCGTGTTGTTTCATCCTTTTCGTGGAGACCTCGGAACTGGAGACGGCACCATCGATTCTGCCTTTGATTCCGGCAAGATAATCAATGAAGTGGTTGACCGTGGAACCGGTTCCTACGCCGATAATGCCCTCAGTGACGTATTCCAATGCGGCATGGGCTGCCTGTTTTTTCATTTCGTCCTGATTCATGCTGTCATTCTCCTGGTGAAATGTGGAAATAATAACAGACCGGAAGTAGAGCTGTAGAATGTGGCGAAATAGTGATGGGGAAGGGGAAATATGCCGACGCGTTATGTAGAGAGAATCCTCAAGGCCAGGGTCTATGACGTGGCGCGGGTGACTCCATTGGAGCGGGCGAAAAACCTGTCCGAGCGCCTTGCAAACCAGGTCTACCTCAAGCGGGAAGACCTGCAACCGGTTTTTTCCTTCAAGTTGCGTGGCGCCTACAACAAAATTATCGGGCTGGACGCAGAGACACGCGCCAAGGGTGTCATTGCGGCATCCGCCGGCAATCATGCGCAGGGCGTTGCCTTATCCGCTCGAAAACTGGGCATTCCTTCCATTATCGTCATGCCACGTACCACACCGCCGATCAAAGTCAGAGCAGTACGCCAGTTGGGCGGTAAAGCAGTCCTGAAGGGGGATTCGTTCGATGAGGCCAATGAGCATGCCCAGCTACTGGCGCTGGAAAAGGACCTGACCTTTGTGCATCCCTTCGATGACCCAGACGTTATCGCCGGGCAGGGGACAATCGGCATGGAGATACTGCGCCAGCACCCGGATCCATTGGAGGCAATTTTCGTCCCGGTCGGCGGTGGCGGCCTGATCGCGGGTATCGGGGCCTATGTCAAATACCTGTATCCGGAAATCAAGGTCATCGGAGTCGAACCGGACGACGCCCCTACCCTGGCCAGCGCCCTGCAGGCCGGTCGCCGTACCCTCCTGCAGCGGGTTGGATTGTTCGCGGACGGTGTGGCTGTGCGCCAGATCGGTAAGGAGACCTTCCGGGTGGCGAAGTCCGTGGTGGATGAGGTGATATTGGTATCGGCCGATGAGATCTGCGCCGCGATCAAGGATGTATTCGACGATACCCGTACCATCGCCGAACCCGCGGGTGCCTTGTCCGTGGCGGGCCTGAAAAAGTACGTGGAACGCCACGCCCTGTGCGACCGGCATCTGGTGGCCATTGAGAGCGGGGCCAATATCAATTTTGATCGCCTGCGGCACGTGGCCGAGAGGGCGGATGTTGGCGAGCGGCGAGAGGCGCTGCTGGCGGTGGAGATTCCCGAGCGCAAAGGCAGCTTTCTGGGCTTTTGCCGCGCCATAGGCAGGCGTCAGATCACGGAATTCAATTACCGGTACGATGACCGGCAGCGGGCCCATGTGTTTGCCGGCATCGAATTGTCCAACGGAGAAGAAGAGCGGAGTGAAATCATCGGAAAGCTGGTTTCAAAGGGCTATTCAGTGGTTGACATGACGGACAATGAAACAGCCAAATTGCATATCCGCTACATGGTGGGCGGCAGATCGGCGGGATTGGAGCACGAAATGCTGTTGCGGGTGGAATTCCCCGAGCGTCCCGGCGCGCTGCTGGATTTTTTGTCCGGCCTTGGCCGGCAATGGAATATCAGCCTGTTTCATTACCGCAATCATGGCGCGGCCTATGGACGCGTGCTCATAGGCCTTCAGGTTCCGAAAAAGGCGCGTTCTGATTTATTCAGATTGGTCGATGAACTGGGCTTTTCCTATTGGGAAGAGACGGATAATCAGGCCTATCATCTGTTCGCCGGGGTGTGAATTCAATCCTGCGTACGGTTGTACACACAGGCCTCTGTAATCACATGGTCCAGGGGGATATCCCAGTCGCGCACCGGCAGCCTGTCAATCTTCTGGCATTCATGCGCCACTCCGACCAGCAGTGGTTTTGCCCAGAGTCGGCGGTGTTTGAGATAGGCTAGGGTGCGGTCGTAAAATCCGCCGCCCATGCCCAGGCGATTGCACTCTGCATCGAAGCCCACCAAGGGCATGAGGATGAGATCCAGTGCCCAGGGCGGGCGAATCTGCCTGTGTTTCAAAGCGGGTTCAGGTATGCCGAATCGGTTGTCACGCATCTTCTGCCCTGGTTGGAAACGGGCAAACCAGAGTTTTACATGCGGCTTCGGGCGCAGTACCGGTAGATACCACTGCCTGCCTAGAGGGCTGATTAGTAAACCGGAGGGATCAAGTTCCCCGTCTGCGGCAATATAGGTTGCAATGTATTGTGCTTTGCGGATGAAGGTCTGCTGGCTGGACAGGGCGGTAAAGGCCAGTTTGTGACTGTGCTGCTGTTCCGGGCTGAGCCTGCGCCTGCGTTGGCGGCATTCACGCCTGAGGCGGGCGGGAGAATTCATAGCGGGCATAAAAACAGACACCCCCCACCTGTGCCGTTGCAGACCATTGTTCTTGAACCGTAAGGATCAAGTGGGGCCGGCCACCTCAGCCGAAGGCTTTCCGCAATGACGCGGACATGCACACGGGCCTTGGTTTTTCAGCCCCGGGGCATTAATTAGGCTCAAGAAAATACCCGGGCCGCTGGCGAACACCGCAGGGGATGTCTTGTAATCTAGGCTACCCTTATTTGCAGTCAACGTCCAGTCAGCTGCTTAAGCCGGTATTGAGTGCCAGTTCGATCTTTTTCTGTAGGCTGCGTATGCGCTGGTTGATGGCTTGCTCGTTGCGGTCTTGCACCCTGCGGCCCTGCAACAGTTCGTGGGCGATATTCAAGGCAACCATCACGGCGATGCGGTCGGAGCCTATGACTCGACCGGACTGGCGCAGTTCACGCATGCGCTTGTCCACATACTGGGCACTGATGATCAGGCCTTCCTGTTCGCCATCCTTGCAGCCGATACGGTATTCCTTGTCCATGATCTGGACACTGATTGGTAAATTGCTTTCTTGATCCTGATTCACAAGCCGTTTTCCATCGCTTTTAGACGAGAGATCATGGCTTCCACGCGGGTGCGTGCAAGCTCGGTTTTCTCGATGAGGTCGGCCTTCTCGGCCACCAGGCTTTCCTGTCGCTGCCGAAGGGAGCTGTTTTCTTCCTTGAGCAGAGTGCAGGAGCGAATCAGGTCTTCGACCTGCTTTTCAAGCTGGCCAATGTCCAATTTCGAGCCTTGTATTTGTTCAATGAGATCCATAGGCGGAATAGTAGAGTGAGGCAGTCGGCGGGTCAACGTCCGTCACCCCATGATAAGATCCGTTTCTCATAGGAAAAACCTGGCCGGAACTGATACGTGGACTTCCAGCAACTACACCAGCGCTCCAGCTCGATCGATTTGCCTACCGGGCCGTCTGAAAATCATGGCAGTTACTGTGGACTGCTGTGTGGCGGACACCCTGAGGCGGAAGCAGTCTGGATGGCCGAACTGTTAGTGGATTATGATCCCCTGGATCTGCTGGTGCGCGATTGTGCCGAGGGTTTACGGGAACTTGCCGAACAGACCCGCGAGGCCATCGACGGACCGGGTCTGGGTTTCACCGCCTGCCTGCCAGGGGATGATGCCCCTATCGCGGAACGTGCTGCCGCACTGCGGGACTGGTGCCGTGGATTTCTCTACGGGTTGGGTCTATCCGGCACCCACGAACACCAGCTGTCTGAAGTCGCATTGGAGGCCCTTGGCGATTTATCCCATATTGCCCAACTCGGCGAACAGGCGGCGGAGAAGTCCGAACAGGAGGAAGAAGCATATATGGAGTTAACGGAATTTGTCTGGGTTGCCGCCATGCTGATCTACGAAGAGCGGGTGGGCAAGAGGGAGCAGGCATGACAGCCAAGGAATTTGCCCGCCGCCGCCGCGCATTGATGCGCATGATGGAACCGAACAGCATAGCTATCCTTGCGGCCGCGCCCATCTCCGTGCGCAACCGCGATGTGCATTACCCCTACCGGCCGGACAGTGACTTCTACTACCTGACTGGTTTCACTGAGCCGGAGGCGGTGGCGGTGCTGATTCCCGGCAGAGAGCAGGCGGAGTACGTCCTGTTCTGCCGGCCCAAGGACGAAACCAAGGAATTGTGGGATGGTCCGGTGGCCGGGCAGCAGGGAGCAGTCGAGCGGTTCGGTGCGGAGGATTCCTTTCCAATAGAGGACCTGGATGAGATTCTGCCGCGCATGCTGGAGCAGTGCCAGCGGGTGTACTACGCCATGGGCTGCAATTCGCAACTCGACCGTCGCATGTCCGACTGGATCAATCTGATCCGAAACAAAGGCAGATCCGGTATTCACGGACCCGTGGAATTCATCGCCCTGGATCACTATCTGCACGAGTTGCGGCTGTTCAAGAGCCGCTCGGAACTCAAGCTCATGCGCAACGCCGCCGCCATCTCCGCCAAGGCCCACCGGCGCGCCATGCGCGTCTGCCGGGCCGGCATGCGCGAATACGAATTGGAGGCGGAGATCTTGCACGAGTGCGCCGGCCATGGCGCCCGCTCTCAGGCCTATCCCGCCATCGTGGGTGGCGGCAGCAACGCCTGCGTACTGCATTACATCGACAATGATGACGAACTGCGCGACGGCGACCTGGTCATGATCGACGCCGGATGCGAATACGCCTATTACGCCTCGGATATCACCCGCACCTTTCCGGTGGGCGGTCGTTTCAGCGAGTCCCAGCGTGAACTGTACGAACTGGTGCTAGAGGCCCAGGAGGCGGCTATCGCCGCCATCAAGCCCGGTAATCATTGGGATGACCCGCACCAGACGGCCCTGCGCGTGCTCACTCGCGGGTTGATCGACTTAAAAATCCTTCCCGGCTCGCGTCGTTCCGTGAACAAGCTGATTCGGAAAGAGGCCTACAAGCCTTATTATATGCACCGTACCGGTCACTGGCTGGGCATGGATGTGCACGACGTGGGTGACTACAAAGTGGACGGTGAATGGCGGCTGCTCGAGCCAGGCATGTGCATGACGGTGGAGCCCGGCCTTTATATCGGTCCGGATGCCGACGGGAAGGCCAAGCGCTGGCTCGGCATGGGAATTCGCATCGAGGATGACGTGGTGGTGACCAAAGAGGGTAGTGAGGTACTCAGTCACGGAGTTCCGAAATCAGTGCGGGAAATAGAAGAGTTGATGGCAAAATAGGCCATGAACCGAGCTGAAACCGATTACGATATCCTCATCGCCGGCGGCGGCATGGTCGGTGCCAGCCTGGCCCGCTCCCTGGCCGGCAGCAGCCTGCGCGTTGCGGTGGTGGAGGCGGTGGCCGCGGGTGAAGCAGGGCAGCCCAGCTATGACGAGCGTGTCCTGGCCCTGTCGTGGGGCAGCCGCCGTATCCTGGAGGGTATGGACCGCTGGCGGGCCATGCATGAACAGGCGCAAGCCATCCGCCATATCCACATATCCGACCGGGGACATTTTGGTTTCGCCCGCATGAGCAGCGAACAGCAGGGTGTGCCTGCCCTGGGCTATGTTGTCAGTGCAAGGGCCATTGGAGCTGCTCTGTTGCACGGCCTAGACGCACAGAGTGCCCTCGACTGGATCTGCCCGGCGCGTATAGAGGACTTTCAGGTAAATGAGCGGCGTGTGGTGGTGGATATTCAGGCCGCGGGCGAGCTCCGACGAGTCAGTTCCCGTCTGCTGGTGGCGGCGGACGGCGGCAATTCACCGATACGCAGGAAACTGGGCGTGCCTATAGAGCAAAGCAGCTATGAACACACGGCGGTGATCGCCAATATCACCCCAGGCCGGCCGCATGCGGGCGTGGCCTACGAACGTTTTACCGATTACGGGCCCTTGGCCATGCTTCCCATGAGCGAGGGCCGCTGCTCCCTGGTCTGGACCCAGCGTGACGACGCGGTGGATCAGATTATGAGCCTGGACGATACGGCCTTTCTGGCCGGACTGCAGGAATGTTTCGGTTTCCGCCTGGGCCGATTGCAGCGGGTCGGCAGGCGTTCCTGTTACCCATTGCGTCTGTTGCGGGCAAAGGAATTGGCCAGGGCCAGGGTGCTTCTGATCGGAAATGCGGCTCACACCCTGCATCCGGTCTCGGGTCAGGGTTTCAACCTGGGCCTGCGTGACGTGGCGCAACTGGCGGACACCTTGTTCCAGGCGGCTGCCCAGGGGGAGGACCCGGGCAGCATGACTGTGCTGAACCGTTATGTGCATGCCCGCAAGGCCGACCTGCACCGGGTGGCCGCCATCACGGATACCCTGGCCCGCTTGTTCGTCAATCCCTGGCTGCCGATCCGTATCGCCCGCAACCTGGGTCTGGTCGCCCTGGACCTGTTGCCTCCGCTGAAGAACGAGGTAACGCGCCAGTTCATGGGTCTGCGCGGCCGACTGCCGCGACTGTCACGGGGATTGCCTCTTGAACTCTGAAAGCATGCGATTTGACCTGATCATTGCCGGTGGCGGTATGGTGGGCGCGGCACTGGCCTGCGCTCTCGGGCGCTTTGGCCTTAGGGTGGCGGTCATTGAGCCTCGGGAACCGCAGCGCGAGTGGCCGGACGGCGAGATTGCCCACCGGGTCTCAGCGCTCAGCCGGGCCAGCCAGAACCTGCTGGTGCGTTTGGGGGCCTGGCCGCGCATGCAGGACCTGGGCGTCAGCGAATACCGCGCCATGCAGGTATGGGATCAAGGTGGACATGGACAGATCCGTTTTGACAGTGCCGACGTGGGTGAACCGAATCTGGGACATATCGTAGAGAACCGGGTCATTCAACTGGCACTGTGGGAGTGCCTGGAGAAGCTGGACAGCGTCAAGCTGGTTTGTCCCGCGCGGTTGGCGGACTATTCTCTGCAAGTGGATTGCGTCAGTTTGCGGCTGGATACTGGAGGAACCCTGGAGGCTGCAGTACTGGTCGGGGCGGATGGGAGAGATTCCGCCGTCCGTGCCCATGCGGGCATCAACACCCAGGGCTGGGACTATGATCAGCACGCCCTGGTCGCCAATGTGACCCATGAGCTGTCGCACGAGGCTACCGCCTGGCAACGTTTCCGCAGCACCGGGCCGCTGGCCTTTCTGCCGCTGGCCGACGGGCGCAGCTCCATCGTATGGGCGACATCGCCGGGACTGGCCCGGGAATATATGCAACTGGATGGCCCCGACTTTTGCAGGCAACTGGGTGAGGCCTTCGGACATCGACTGGGCGGTGTCACGCACAGCGGACCCCGTGGCGTCTTTCCCCTGCGTCTGCAACATGCCGAGCACTATGTGCTGCCGCGACTGGCCCTGGTCGGGGATGCCGCCCATGCCATTCATCCCCTGGCCGGCCAGGGGGTGAATCTGGGCTTTATGGATGCAGCGGAACTGGCGGGATTGCTGACCCAGGCCGCGAAACAGGGCCGGGACCTGGGCGGTATACTCACCCTGCGCCGCTACGAAAGGGCACGCAAGGGCGAAAACATGGCCATGCTGGCCGCCATGGATGCCTTCAAACGTCTGTTCAGCAACGAGATCATGCCACTGCGCCTGCTGCGCAATACGGGACTGAGCCTGGTCGACCGCATTGGTCCCGTGAAAAACCTTTTTTTACGCCGGGCCTTGGGAACGATAGGCGAGGTCCCCGCTTTGGCGCGACCGGTAGTGGATACTTGATGGGTGCTTGTGAATGAAGATTAACATTCCAGGTGCATGCTTGTGCCCCTGTCACGGACCTAAGGATGCAGTGGCCTATGTGGCTTTAAGCGCTACCTGCAACAAGCCCGCACCAGCACGGCCGCTGCTGGCCAACAGTGAAATACACTATTCCACGTTGGTTGAAGCGCAACGCCCGGGTGCAAGCTGATGGCCACATCGAATACTGCTGACTATCCCCAAAAATCTGTTGTCAGCCCACGCATGCGCCCACTGCTGGGCCTGGTATTTCTGCTGTTCGCCCTGCTCGTGGTCAACTCCGTCTACCTGGGTGTCGTGAGTCTCGCGGAATACCTGAACGAGGCGAGCTATCAGGATTACTTTTACCTGCTGATGTTTCTGCTGCATCTGGTGCTGGGACTGTTGCTGTTGCTGCCATTCGTGGCATTTGGTCTGCTGCACATGCGCAGGGCCTTGAAAACCAGTAATCGATACGCCATACGGGCCGGACTGGCCTTGTACGGCATGGGCCTGTTGCTGCTGCTTTCCGGCATCCTGCTCACCCGTTTCGGTTTCTTCGAGATCAATGATCCGTTGATCCGCGAGTCCGCCTACTGGCTGCATGTGGCCACTCCGTTTCTTGTTGTCTGGCTGTTCGTATTGCACCGCCTGGCCGGCCGGCGTATCCGCTGGGGCCTGGGCCGGCGCTGGGCGGTGGTGGCTACGCTGTTCGCCGGGGGCATGTTGAGCCTGCATGTTTTGCTGCAGGAGCAGCCGCAGGCATCAGCGACAGATGCCTTCTTTCCTGCGCTGTCGCGTATCCAGGGCGGTGAGCGAATCCCCGCAAGGCACCTGATGGACGATGCAGCTTGCGCCGAGTGTCACGGGGATATCGCCCAACAGTCCGAAGGCAGCATGCACCGCCTGAGCTCGTTCAACAACCCGGCCTACAGATTCAGCATCGAGGAAGCACGCGTACTGCTGGGAGAACGCGATGGCAACCAGGACGCCACTCGCCTGTGCGCCGCCTGCCATGATCTGGTGCCCCTGTTCGATGGCCGTTTTACGGATCCTGGTTTCGATGCCTCCGACCCAACCGCCCATGCCGGCATCACTTGCGCCGGCTGTCATGCCATCACCGCCATCAACAGCCCGCGCGGCAATGGTGACTTCAGCATCACCGACCCGCGCCGCTATCCCTTCGCCTTCAGTGATAACGGTCTGCTGCGGGCAATCAACCGTCAGCTCATCAAGGCCAAGCCGGCCTTCCACCGGCAGACCTGGCTCAAGCCTATGCACCGCAGCGCCGAATTCTGTTCTGCCTGCCACAAGGTGCATCTACCTTATGCGCTGAACCATTACAAATGGCTGCGCGGTCAGAACCACTACGACAGTTTCCTGTTCAGTGGTGTCTCCGGGCACCGGGTGGACAGTTTCTATTATCCGCAACGGGCAGTGCAGCGTTGCGCTCAGTGCCATATGCCCTTCACTCCATCGGATGATCCGGCGGCGCGCGATTTCTCCGGGAGCGGGGTGCGCGGCGTGCACAGTCATATGTTCGCCGCAGGCAACACCGGTGTGCCGCATCTGCTGGGCCTGGACGACGAAACCCAGGCAGCGCGCCGCACCGTTCTGAAAGACTCCGCCCGGGTGGACCTGTTTGGCATCAAACGGGATGCACGCATAGACGGTGAATTGAGTGCGCCTCTGCGTCCACGCTTGCCGACCCTGGTGCCGGGACAAAGCTATCTGCTGGAAACCGTGGTGCGTACCTTGAAGCTGGGCCATCACCTCACCCAGGGCACCTCTGATTCCAACGAGTTATGGCTGGAGATCAAGGTGTGGGACGGGGACCGTCTCATCGCTCATAGCGGGGCGCTGGACCCTGTCAGTGGCGAAGTCCACCCCTGGGCCTATTTTCTCAATGCCTATCTGCTGGACATGAACGGCAACCGGGTGGAGAGACGCAATGTCCAGGACATCTTCGTCCCCCTGTACGACCACCAGATTCCGCCTGGAGCGTCCAGTGTGACGCACTATCGCCTGAAGCTGCCGCATGACGTGCGCGGTCCAATCAACATCGAGGCCAAACTGAACTATCGAAAATTCAATACGGCCTTCCTGCGCCACGTGCAGAGCGATGCATTCGACGGCAACGATCTGCCCGTCACACTCCTGGGCTCCGACCGCGTAAGTCTGCCTGTGGGGCAGTCGCAGGTGCAGGCCGGGCAGAAATCAGACATACCGCAATGGCAACGCTGGAACGACTACGGTATCGGTCTGTTTCGTGAAGGCGGCCGGGGCATGGGGGTGGGAGAGTTGCGCCAGGCCGAAGCCGCCTTCCAGCAGGTGGAGTTACTGGGCCGTGGCGACGGCCCGTTGAATCTTGCGCGGGTGTATGTGAAGGAAGGCCGGCTGGAGGATGCGGTCGTCACCCTGGAGCGGGCCGCAGGGCGCGAGCCGGTCCACCAGCCCTGGACCATCGCCTGGCTGAGCGCCAGGGTGGACCGGGAACTGGGCAATCTGGACCGCGCCATTGCTACGCTGGAGGGTATAGCCGCCACGCGCTACCCCGAAGCGAGGCGGCGGGGATTTGATTTTTCCAAGGACATCCGCGTCCTCAACCTGCTGGGCCGCAGCCTGTATGAGCGGGCGCGCCAGGAGCGGGGTCCAGCCCGACAAGCACAACGAACTGCCTATCTGGAACAGGCCAGAGGGCATTTCGAGGCCGTACTGCTCATCGATCCGGAAGATGTGAGTGCTCACTATAACCTGGCGCGCCTACATCAGGAGCTGGGCAATGTCCGGGAAGCGCAGCGGCACAGCAGTCTGCACGCCAGGTATAAACCCGACGACCAGGCGGTGGAACGGGCGGTCAGTTTGCATCGCAGCCGCAATCCGGCGGCGGACCATGCCGCCGCCGCAGTGGTGATATATGACCTGGAGTCCGGGTCTGGACAGGGGCCGGCCGGCATTCCCTAGCATTGGGCATGGAATGGTGTGTGCGAATGCGGATCGTGCATCCCGTGATGCTGATTTCAATGAGAATTATGAGTTAAGGGAGTCGTCATGCGCAGCAACCAACCCCATGCGGGCGAGGCCGTTATCGGCCGCGCCTTTCGTCGCTCTCTGCTGGGTATTGCCATTCTGGCTGCGCTGGTCCTGGTGGCTCTGTGGTCCCTGCGTCCCGCCGAACAGGTCGCTCCAGAACTCGATGTTGTCCCTGTGCGTGTACCTGAGCCGGTTCGGGAAGAGCCCTCGACAGCACCACCGACGCTCAAATTTACCGACATCACACTTCAGGCGGGCATTGATTTCGTGCATGTCAACGGTGCTTACGGCGATCGCCTGATGCCGGAAACCATTGGCTCGGGCGCAGCTTTTTTCGACTATGACAATGATGGTGATCCGGACCTGTTCCTGGTCAACTCACGGTCTTGGGAGGGAACGCAAAGCATGCAGCCTGCTCGGCAGGCCCTTTACCGCAACGACGGTACAGGCAGCTTCGAGGATGTGAGTAAACAGGCCGGCCTGGAATTCGAACTCTATGGCATGGGTGTTGCGGTGGGAGATTACGACGACGACGGCTGGAAGGACCTCTATATCACGGCCGTCGGCAAAAACCGCCTGCTGCGCAATGTTCAAGGAGTCTTCGAGGATGTGAGCGAGCAGGCCGGCGTATCGGGTGCGCAGCGGGACTGGAGTACCGGGGCCGCGTTTTTCGACTATGACCGGGATGGCGACCTGGATCTGTTCGCCGGTAACTATGTGCGCTGGTCCAGGACGATAGACCTGGAAATCGATTTTCGCCTGACCGGTCTGGGTCGGGCCTACGGTGCGCCCAACCATTTTGTCGGGACCTATGGTCTGTTGTTCCGCAACGAGGGCAACGGCCGTTTCAGCGATGTATCGGCCGCTGCCGGCATTCAGGTTAGCGAACCCGCCACAGGCGCACCGGCCGCCAAGGCCCTGGGCGTAGTGCCGCTTGACTATGACGGCGATGGCTGGATGGACCTGTTCGTGGCCAATGATACGGTGCGTAATTTTTTGTTCAGAAACCGGGGTGATGGCGGATTCGAGGAGACCGGTGCCTTCGAGGGAGTGTCCTACGATCGTGAGGGCAAGGCCACCAGCGCCATGGGGGTAGACGCCGCCTGGTTCCGCAACGATCCGGAACAGGCCCTGGCGGTGGGCAATTTCGCCAATGAAATGAGCTCGCTCTATGTCACCATCGATGGCAAACCGCCGTTTGCCGATGAGGCGGTGCTGGAGGGATTCGGCCCGGACTCCCGCCTTGCGCTTACCTTTGCCGTGCTGTTCCTGGATGTGGATCTGGATGGCCGCCAGGAGTTGTTGCAGGTCAACGGTCACCTGGAGCACGAGATCAACAAGGTGCAACCCAGCCAGCACTATGCCCAGCCGGCCCAGCTGTTCTGGAATTGTGCGTCCTGCCGCAACCGGTTTCAACTGGTGCGAGAGCCCGGCGATCTGTCCCGGCCCATGGTGGGGCGCGGGGCCGCCTATGCGGACATCGACGCCGACGGTGACCTGGACCTGCTCATTACCCAGAACGGCCGCCGCCCCGTATTGCTGCGCAATGATCAGAACGGTCGGCATCACTGGCTGCGGGTCCGGCTGCAAGGCAGGCAGGGCAATCGGGACGCCATCGGCGCCCTGGTGGAACTGCGTGCGGGGGGTGAGCTGCAGCGCCGACTGCTCATGCCCTCGCGGGGTTACCTTTCACAAATGGAGTTTCCGCTGACATTCGGCCTGGGTGATACGGATCGGGTGGATGCCTTGACGGTCATCTGGCCGGACGGCTCGCGGCAGCAGGTCAAGGTGGAGCGGGTGGATACCAGCATAGTCATCAGGCAGGCGCAAAGCGCTGCCAAGGAGACTTGATATGATCGGAACCTTTGGCATGAAGATGTCCGTCATGAGTCTGATTGGTCTGTTGTCTATCGGGCCGCTCCGGGCAGATCCGGTTTCCGAGCCTCCAGAACCGTGGAAGGAAAGAGTCACAGCAGTGCCGGAATTGGACCTTGGGGGTGTAGACGCCGCCAGCCGGGCCGAGTTGCTACAGGCCAGAAGCACCTTGTCCGGCCTGTTGATAAGCCCCCAGGCGGATGTCCAGGCCGTGGGCGATGCCTACGGTCGGCTGGGCGCCCTCTACCAGGTGCATAATGTGTCTTCCGCCGCCGGGCGTTGCTACCGCAACGCCATCCGTCATTCCCCGAAAAATTTCCGCTGGCCCTATTACCACGGGGAGCTGCTGCGTAATGGCGGCCGTCACCAGGAAGCCCTGGAAAGCTATGCCCGGGCACTGGCGCTGAATCCTGACTACCCTGCGCTGACTTTGCGCAGAGCCCAGTCTATGATCGAACTGGGCCGTATGCCGCAGGCCCGGGATCTACTCAAGACCATTGAAGACTCCTCCGGCCTGGAGGCGGCGGTGCAGTATGAGCTGGCACGCATCGCCCAGAGCCGCAAGGATCACCGGCAGGCCGTGGAGCACCTGCGCAAGGCCCTGCAGCTAGAGCCCCGGGCGGAACGTTTGCACTATCCATTGGCCCAGGCACTGCGTGCCCTGGGTGAAGCCGAGCAGGCCCGTGAGCACCTGGCTCATCAGGGGCGGGACCTGCCCACAGTGAATGACCCCCTGGTGGATGAGCTGAATGCGCTGAAGCGTGGCTCCCACAGTCATTACCGGCGGGCCATGGCGGCGGTCGAAAAATCCGACTATGCGCAGGCTGCGCAAGCCTTCGAACAAGGCCTGGCCATGGATGCGGGCAATGCGAATGCCCGCATCAGTTATGCCCGGGTCTTATACGCGGGCGGAAGAAGAGAGGCTGCGCAGGAGCAGTTGGAAAAGGTCCTGAGTCAGGACAGCGACTCGCCTTTGGCGGCCTTTCTGCTAGGCATCCTGGTGGACCAGGCAGGTGACGCAGAGCGGGCGGAGGCATTGTACCGGCGGGCACTGAGCAGTCAGCCACGACATGCCGGGGCGAATTATTACCTGGCCAGCCAACAGTTTCGCAGTGGTGCCTATGCTCAGGCCGCCCGGCATTTCGGCATTGCCCGCGAAAGCAATCCAGACATTGCTATCGCCGCCTTTTTACAGTTGCTTGCCCAGTGGTACGCCGGCAGACCGGATGCTGAGATCGTGGTTGCTATGGAGCAATTGACCAGTGCCAGGCCGCAGGACCCGCAGCCGCGCTACGCCTTGTGCCTGATGTTGGCCGCCAGTCAGGACCGGCAGGTGCAAAGCCCCGGGCGTGCCCTCGAACTGGCCGAGGCACTGGCTGAGGAAATGCCCATGCCGCTTACCCTGGCGCTGTTGGCCCGCGCCCATGCCGCCAATGGAGAACACCGGCAGGCCGAGGCATTGAGTCGTCAACTGGATACTCTGCCGTATTGGACTCAGGGCATAGAGTCCAGTGTCCTGCGTGCGGATCTCCAGGCCTATCGCAACCATGAAGTGCCAGCGAGCGTCTGGCGTCCCTTCGATCCCATGCTGCAGGCCCCGCCGCCGCTGGCAGACGGTCCCATGCGGGACTATCCGGCTGCCCTGCCTTACTGAACGAAAAAGGCGGCACCGTGGTGGCACCGCCATTCGTTGCCGGGAAAATACAGGCTATTTATCCGATTCGGTCTTCGCTGGTGCCGCGGCAGCAGCCGGATAGGTCCAGGCCGGTACCCCCCAACCATAGGGATAGCCCGCATACGGATAACCGCTGTAGCCACCATAGGGATAGCCGCCCCAGCCCCAGGGGCCACCGCCATAGCCGTAAGGGCCATAGCCGTAATATGGATAGCCGCCCCACCAGGGCCCTCCGCCCCAGGGGCCGCCCCAGCCACTGCCCCACCACCCGGCAGCACTGCCGGAGGCGATAATCAAAGCGCCACCCAGGGCGACGCCGGTCAAGACTTTCAGGGTTTTTTTCATAGGAATTCCTCCGTACCGTCAAACTCGAGCGCTGGCTGCCAATGGATGGCGTCCAGGTAAGTAAAAGCATAGGTTCGTGCCCGCTATTGTTCAATACCCTGAATCATATGGAGGTAATGGCGTTAGCTGATTCCGGTCAAGAAGTGGTTTTATACCAGTTGCGGCGCGCCGATAACCTTGGCTTTCCCATTGCCAGCCGTTATAGTCTGGCGCGATCGGTATGCTTGTTTCTCGTATTCGAATAATGGGACTTGCAAAGCCCCAGACGAGACGCCAGATACCACCTTTTCAACGGCTGATTCCGGAATTCGAGCATGAGTCTGCGCACCCCCCTGTACGACGAGCATAAGGCCATGGGTGGCCGCATGGTGCCCTTCGCTGATTGGGATATGCCCCTGCACTATGGGTCTCAATTGAAGGAACATCTGGCGGTAAGGTCTGCTGCCGGGATGTTTGATGTATCCCACATGCAGGTGGTGGATCTGCGCGGTAAACAGGTTAGGGATTTTCTGCGCCGCCTGCTGGCCAATGATGTGGCGCGGTTAAAGATACCAGGCAAGGCACTGTACAGTTGTATGTTGCGGGAAGACGGCGGCGTGCTGGACGACCTCATCGTGTATTACATGGATGACGGCTGGTACCGGGCGGTGGTGAACGCAGGCACGGCCGACAAGGATATTGCCTGGATGAATGACAGGTCCGCGGACTACGAGGTGACGATTCAGCGCCGCGACGATCTTGCCATGGTGGCAGTACAGGGTCCCAGTGCACGGGAAAAGGCGCTGCCCCTGCTGCCGCAGGACCTGCGTGATGCGGTTGGCGCTCTCAAGCCCTTTTCGGCCGCAACCGATGGCAGTTGGTTCGTGGGCCGCACCGGGTATACCGGAGAAGACGGATTCGAGATCATCATGCCTGCAGATCAGGCATCCTCCCTTTGGCTGGGCCTGGCTGCTGCGGGCGTTGCCCCCTGTGGACTGGGTGCGCGAGATACCCTGCGTCTGGAAGCCGGAATGAATCTGTACGGCTCAGATATGGATGAGTCCACCACCCCGCTGGATGCGGGCCTTGGCTGGACACTGGCCTGGGATCCACCGGAGCGGGATTTTATCGGCCGCGCCGCACTTGAGGCCCAGCGCCTGCGTGGCGACGCGCCAAAGTGGGTCGGTCTGGTGCTGGAAGGCAAGGGTGTGCTGCGTAACCACCTGCAGGTGTTCAGTGGAGGCGGTGAACCAGTGGGTGAAATCACCTCAGGAGGATTTGCGCCCAGCCTGGAGCGTTCAATCGCGCTCGCCCGTGTGCATGGAGAGATTGCCAAGCAATGCGAAGTGGATATTCGTGGAAGGCGGGTGTCTGCCCGCGTGGTCAAGCCCCCGTTCGTACGCAACGGCAGGGCTGTTATTGACTTGTAAACGAGAAAGCCCGGGGAGAAATCATGAGTAAGCTGCCAGAAGATTTAAAGTACACCAAGGATCACGAATGGGTGAGAGACAACGGCGACGGCAGTGTCACCGTAGGCATCACCGACCATGCCCAGGAGGCCCTGGGCGATCTGGTGTTCGTGGAGTTGCCAGAGATCGGTACGACACTGGAGGCCGGTAGCGAAGACGGTATTGCCGTTGTTGAGTCGGTCAAGGCCGCCTCGGATGTATACAGTCCGGTCAGCGGCGAGGTCATCGAAGTCAATGAGGCGCTCAATGATGCCCCTGAAACCGCCAATACCGATCCCTATGGAGGCGGTTGGATATTCAAGGCCTCGTTGACCTCGTCACTGGATGAACTGATGGATGCGGCCGCGTATGCGCAGCTGCTGGAGTCGGAAGAACACTAATGCCTTTTATACCGCACACCGAGGCGGAAGTCAGGGAGATGCTCGATGCCATAGGCATCGACACTATTGACGACCTGTTCCGGGAAATCCCCGCTGATTTACGCTGCGGCGATTTACACAAGATCCCCAGCGGTATGTCGGAAATGGAAATTACCCGCCTGATGCAGCAGCGCGCACGGGAGGATGGGCATCCGCTCAATTTCATCGGGGCCGGCGCCTACGATCACCATATACCGGCCGCCGTCTGGCAGCTCACTACCCGGGGAGAATTCTACAGCGCCTATACGCCTTACCAGGCGGAGGCCAGCCAGGGCACATTGCAGCTGCTGTACGAATATCAGTCCATGATGACCCAGCTTACCGCCATGGATACCTCCAACGCCTCCCTGTATGACGGGGCCTCAGCCCTGGCGGAGGCGGTGCTGATGGCGGTGCGGGCCAATCGCAAGTCCAAGTCAAAACGCATACTGATGCCGCGCAGTCTGCATCCGGTATACCGCAAGGTAACCGCGAGCATCGTGCGCAATCAGGGCATCGAGTTGGTGGAGCTGCCTTTCGATACCCAGGGAGGACATACGGATCCGGCCCTGCTGGAGCCCTATGTCGGTGAGGACATTACCGCCCTGGTGGTGCCCCAGCCCAATTTTTTCGGGGTGCTTGAAGAGGTGGATGCCCTGGTGGACTGGGCACATGCCAACGGGGCTCTGGCCATCGCGGTGGTCAATCCAATAGCCCTGGCCCTGCTGGCGCCTCCGGGCGAGTGGGGTGCTGCGGGAGCGGACATCTGTTGTGGCGAGGGCCAGCCCCTGGGGGCGCCTCTGTCCTCTGGTGGCCCCTATTTTGGATTCATGTGCTGCAAGAAGGCCTATGTGCGGCAGATGCCCGGCCGGATCATCGGCCGCACTGTGGACCTGGATGGCAGGGATGGCTATGCTCTCACACTGCAGGCAAGGGAACAGCACATCCGCCGATCCAAGGCCACATCCAACATCTGTACCAACCAAGGCCTGCTGGTCACTGCCGCCACTATTCACATGTCCTTGCTGGGGAGCGAGGGCATGCAGCGGGTGGCCGCTGCCTGTCACGCCAATACCAACAGCTTGGTCAAGGCCCTGAGCGGCATTGAAGGTGTAGAGCCTCTGTTCGAGCGTCCCGTGTTCCATGAGCAGGTCCTGCGATTGCCCGCACCAGTAGAGGACCTTCTGCGCTCATTGGCTGCGCACAATGTGCTCGGCGGTTTTGACCTGACGGATGATTATCCGGAACTGGGTCATGCCCTGCTGGTTTGCGCCACCGAACTGCGTACAGCAGAAGATATCGAACAGTACCGGGCCAAACTGGCCAGGGCGATTGCTACCCGTACAGAGGCCAAGTGCCCGGTAGAACCTAAATTTTCTTAAATCATAAAATCACAGGAGACTGATATGGCACAGATTGCACTTCAGGGTAACCCCTGCAACACTAATGGAGATCTTCCCGCAGTTGGTGCAGCCGCACCAGAATTCAAACTGGTTACCACCGACCTGCAGGACGTCGGCCTGGGCGCTTACGCGGGCAAAAAGAAACTGCTCAATATCGTGCCCAGTCTGGACACCGATGTGTGCGCCGCCTCTACCCGCAAATTCAACGAGACATTTGCCGGTCGTGACGATGCGGTTGCCTTGGTGATCTCAGCCGATCTGCCGTTTGCCTCCGGCCGTTTCTGCACCACGGAAGGACTTAAAAATGTAGCTGCCTTGTCCATGATGCGCTCGAAGAATTTTGCCAAGGACTATGGCGTATTGATCGAGGACGGTCCCCTGGCCGGCTTGTGTGCCCGTGCCGTAGTGGTTGTCGGTGCCGATGATCAGGTGCTCTACACCCAGCTGGTGCCTGAGATCACCCAGGAACCGGACTATGATGCGGCCATGGCGGCTCTGGGCTGACAGGACTTCGGCTATGTACAAGCGGTGCCATGTCGGGAATCCGACGGCATCGCCTGAGCCGTGAGTCTCAGCGTTTCGATGACACAAGAATCTGTGTACAAGAAGGGACGCCACCTCGGACGAGATAAATGCTGATACACGATCATTCCAGGTCCGGACGCCGGGCCACCGCCCAGGCTCCGCTGAACAAGGTGGAAAGCGCCGACATTCCGCTCCGGTTCCGGCGCAAGCGTGCGGCCATTCTGCCCGAGGTATCTGAACTGGAAGTGGTGCGACACTACACCCGCCTGTCGCGCAAGAACTTCTCGATAGACACCGAGTTTTATCCCCTGGGCTCCTGCACCATGAAGTACAACCCCCGGGGCAGCAACAGTCTGGCCATGCTGCCGGGCCTGCTGGCACGCCACCCGCTGGCTCCGGATACGCACAGCCAGGGTTTCATGGCCTGTATGTACGAATTGCAGGAGATGCTCAAGGAAGTCACCGGAATGCGTGAAGTGTGCCTGAGCCCTGCGGCGGGTGCCCAGGGTGAGTTCACGGGTGTGGCCATGATCCGTGCCTATCACGATGCCCGGGGTGATCACCAGCGCAGGGAAATGCTGGTGCCGGACGCCGCCCACGGCACCAACCCCGCCACTGCCGTGATGTGCGGTTACAAGGTGCGGGAGATTCCTACCGATGGCAGCGGGGATGTGGATCTTGCGGCGCTGAAAAAGGTTCTGGGGCCGCAGACCGCAGGTATCATGTTGACCAATCCTTCCACTCTGGGGGTCTTCGAGCGACGTATCCGCGATATTGCCGACATGGTGCATCTGGCCGGTGGCCTGTTGTATTACGACGGGGCGAACCTGAACGCCATCCTGGGCAAGGTACGGCCCGGCGATATGGGTTTTGACGTCATCCATATGAACCTGCATAAAACTTTCTCCACACCCCATGGCGGGGGAGGCCCGGGAGCGGGTCCGGTGGGTGTGGCAGAGCGACTGATACCCTATCTGCCCATACCCATGGTGGCTTTCGATGGTGCAGACTACTACTGGCTGACTGAGCGGCAGCGTCCGGAGAGCATTGGCCGCCTGTCCGCCTTCGCCGGCAATGCGGGGGTGCTGTTGCGTGCCTATGTTTATGCAAGGATGCTGGGGCGTGAGGGTATGCAGCGGGTGGCGGATTTCTCTACCCTGAATGCCAACTACCTGATGAAGCGGCTTACAAATGCCGGTTACACGGCCGCTTTTCCGGATCGAGCCGCCACCCACGAATTTATACTCACCCTGCGTGGAGAGGCCCGGGACATGGGTGTGAAGGCCATGGACGTGGCCAAACGCCTGTTGGATTATGGTCAGCACGCACCCACCACCTATTTCCCGCTGCTGGTCCCCGAGTGTCTGCTGATCGAGCCTACCGAGACCGAGTCCAAAGAGGCATTGGACGAGTTCGTGGACGCCATGGTGAAGATTCGCGCAGAGGCCGAACAGGACCCGGATATGGTAACTGGCGCTCCTTATAGTTTGCCGGTTAAGCGCCTGGATGACGTACGTGCCGCACGTGAGCTGGATCTGGCATGGACACCACCCGGCGAGAGCAATGGGACATCAGAATAGCAAGGGCCTGAAACGGATCTTCAGGGCTTTCTTTTACTCGATCGCAGGCTTCAAGGCCTGTTTCGAGCATGAGGAGGCATTTCGGCAAGAACTGTATGTTCTGATCCCCCTGCTACCCATCGGCCTGTGGCTGGGGCAGGGTGGGGTGGAAAAGGCCGTGCTGCTGGGCAGCCTGCTGCTCGTGCCCATCGTGGAACTGCTCAATTCGGCCATTGAGGCCAATGTGGACAGGGTGGGCACGGAACCTCATGAATTGTCCGGGAGGGCCAAGGATATCGCTTCTGCCGCTGTTTTTCTCGCCATCGTTATGGCGCTCCTGGTATGGGCCTTGGTGCTTATTCCTAAATACTTCTGAGGCTGCTTCCTTTGATTTATGGAGGGGATGAGTCGTTATGTGGTTCCGGTTTGTTCCAGCATTTGATGACTATGTTTGCCATGTGTCAGTGCTAGTGACTGGCCGGATCACTTGGGTGCTCGTACTGGGGATATTGAGCCAGGCTGTTTCTGCGCAGGTGTTGGTGGCTAATCCGGCTGTTGGCCAGGAACGCATAGAGCGTAGCGTAGCCCGTTCCTTCTTTTACATGCGCATGCGAAATTGGCCCAATGGCGATTTGGTGAAGTTGGTCGTTCTGCCGGATTCACATCCGCTTCATGTTAAGTTTTGCAAGCGTGAGTTGGGCGTATTACCACACCGTCTCAGGCGCACCTGGGACCGGGCGGTGTTTGCGGGTCTGGGTCAATCTCCTGAGCAGGTAGACAGTATCCAAGCCATGCGTGAACGTATTGCGAACACGCCAGGCAGTATTGGCTATCTGCCTGAGGATGGAATCGATGAGTCGGTGCAAGCGCTTGAAATCGAATAATACTATCCGCCACATCTTGCTCTGGCAGTTATGTGCCTGTGCCGTGTCGCGGGCATTGCTACGCTTTTGCCGTTCCGCTAGGCATTGTTCGGAAACCACTGTTTTACAAGCCGCAAAACAAAAGATATCTATGCGGCTGTCATCTGTGTGGACTGCTTGTATCCTCATGGCGGTCGTCCTTCCGTGCGCAGTTCATGCAGATGACGAATTGGACTGGAAAGACACGGTGCAGATTCACGGCTTTCTCAGTCAGGGCTATGTCAACACCTCGGCCAATCGTTGGTATGGGGAGAGTGAGAATGGCAGTTGGGACCTGCGAGAGATAGGGCTCAATGCCTCGGTTCGTCCCATGTCGAATCTGCATTTTGCTGGCCAATTGTTGTCGCGCACGGCAGGACGCATGGACAATGGCAGCGTCAGGGTTGACTACGCACTAATGGATTGGACCGCCCTGTCCGATGTGGACAAGACCATGGGTGTTCGTCTGGGGCGGATCAAAAATCCCCTGGGGTTTTTTAATGAAACCAGAGATGTAGCCTTCACACGGCCCAGTATTTTTCTTCCCCAATCGATTTATTTCGATCGGGTCCGTGACCTCATGCTGTCATCTGACGGTATGCACATATACTCTGACTGGCGCCTGGAAGATGCCGACCTCATGCTGCAACTGGGGGTAGGAAAACCCCTGGTTGATGAGAATGTGGAGGCGACTTTCCTGGGCAGAGAGTTTGAGGGGGATCTGAGCGCCTTGGGTCCGGTGTGGATGGGCAAACTTGCCTACGAGCGTGATGGCGGCCGTTTGCGCTTAGCGCTTAGCGGTGTCATGGGTAGCCTGGACTTTGTGCGCGGCATCAATGATCCGCCACCGCCCTTTCTGAATTCCGGCGATATAGATTTCAAACTGCTGATCGCCTCGTTTCAGTACAATGAAGAGATCTGGAGCCTGACAGCCGAATTCCTGACCCAGGAATTAGCTTGGAATGACATGGGGCTGATACTTCCCGATAAAATCCCGGGACAGGGCTACTATCTGCAGTTCGATTTGCGTCCCATCCCGCAGTGGGAGTTTTTCCTGCGATATGGAGAGCGTATAACGAATACCAACGACCCCGATGGCAGAGAGTTAGAGGACAAATTCGGCATACCGGCCTATAATCAGTTTGCCAAGGACTGGGTATTGGGCGTGCGTTGGGATCCCACCGATCAATTCATGGTGCGGGCGGAATACCATTGGGTGGATGGCACTGCCTGGCTGTCCAACCGGGAAAACGTGCGTGAGGACACAGAGCGTTTCTGGGACATGCTGGCGATCCTGGTCAGCTATCGGTTCTGAGAAAGGACAGAGGATGCGCTTGCGCGCGGCAGGGGATGGCGATTAAAGTCTTGCTTTGTGTTTGATGCTGATCAAGGCAACCACCTTAGATCCGAGTAGTTTCCTTCGACTGCGTTTACCTCACCTGCTCCCGGAGTTCCCAACGATTCCATGAATGCACATTTCACTGATTCCGGCTTTATCCCGCTCAATATTGCCGTGCTGACCGTTTCCGATACCCGCACCGAGGCCGATGATAAATCGGGCGGTCTGTTGCGGGACAAGGCGCTGAAGGCCGGGCACCAGGTGGTGGCCAAGGCCATCGTCAAGGACGATGTCTACCAGATGCGCGCCCAGGTCTCTCAATGGATCGCCGATCCAAACGTACAGGTGGTTCTCAGTACCGGCGGCACCGGCGTGACCGGACGCGACAGCACTCCCGAGGCCATGCAGCCCTTGTTCGACAAGGTCATAGAAGGTTTTGGCGAACTGTTCCGGCAGCTTTCCCTGGAAGAGATCGGAACATCTACCATCCAATCCAGGGCTTTGTGTGGTCTGGCCAACGGCACTTTCATATTCTGTCTGCCCGGCTCCAGCGGCGCCTGTATTACTGCATGGGACAAGATCCTGCTCGCACAACTGGACCATCGCACCAGACCCTGTAATTTCGCCCAACTCATTCCCAGGCTGCAGGAAAGATGAGCAGCCACCACGCGAATGTCGGCTGCGGCTGTGATGCGGCGGAAACCAAGAGTCCAGGACTGAAATCACTGGAAGACGCCTTGGCTGTGATGCTGGAGCATGCCATGCCGGTGGCTGGTGTGGAAACCCTGTCAATTGCCGATTGCCTGGGACGGGTGCTGGCCGAGCCTGTTATCAGCCGGGTCGATGTGCCGCCCTGGGACAACAGCGCCATGGACGGATACGCCTTGCGCAGCGCTGATGCGGCGACCGCCGGTACCGCACTGCGGGTGTCTCAGCGCATTCCTGCCGGGGCCACTGGTCAGCCGCTGGCAGCTCGCACGGCCGCGCGCATCTTCACCGGAGCGCCCGTGCCTGAAGGCGCTGACACTGTAGTCATCCAGGAAGTCTGCCGTACCGAAGGCGACCAGGTGGTCATCGACGCGCCTGTGAAGCCGGATACAAACATCCGTCGGGCAGGTGAGGACATCAGACGGGGTGCGCAAATCATCACTGCCGGCACTCGTCTCCTACCCCAACATCTCGGCCTGGCCGCCTCCGTGGGAGTAGCGGAACTCAAGATTCATTCCCGGTTACGCGTGGCGGTTTTTTCCAGCGGTGACGAACTGGTTATGCCCGGCGATACCCTGGGACCGGGTCAGATCTATAATTCCAACCAGTTCACCCTGGCTGGTCTGCTCCAGGCCCTGGGATGCGAGGTGCTGTCCATGGGCATCGTCGAAGACACTTTCGATGCGACCGTGGACGCCCTGTCCCGAGCGGCTGCGGATGCGGACCTGGTTATCGCCTCCGGTGGTGTCTCAGTGGGTGAAGAGGACCATGTCAAGCCGGCAGTAGAGCGATTGGGCAGCCTTGATCTGTGGAAAATCGCCATTCGGCCAGGAAAACCTCTGGCTTTCGGACACATCGGCGATACTCCGTTCATCGGCACGCCAGGTAATCCGGTGTCACTGTTTGTCACCTTCTGTCTGTTCGCAAAACCCTTCATCCGGCGTATGCAGGGTGTTAAGGATATTGAGAGCGCAGGCATCAGAGCAATAGCGGATTTCGAATGGCCCAAGCCTGACAAGCGGCGCGAGTTCGCCCGTGCTCTCCTGCACTGCAATGCCAGGGGAGAATCCGTGGTCAGTGTCTTCCCAAGTCGCTCCTCCGGTGTACTGAGTTCCGTGACCTGGGCTAACGGCCTGGTGGTTATTCCCGAGGGCAAGACTGTGTGCAAGGGCGACCCGGTAGAATTCATCTCTTTCAGTGAGCTGCTGTCATGATCCGGATACTCTATTTTGCCAGCCTGAGGGAACAATTGGGTACTGGTTTGGACGAATTGGAATCAGTCCAGGGTATCGACACCTTGGATGCACTGGTGCGTCATCTGGCGGCCCGGGGTGGTGAATGGGCGAATGCCTTTGGTGGTGAACGTCGGTTGATGATGGCGATCAACCAGGAGGCGGTGGATGCGCACGCCAGCCTTAATGACGGTGATGAAGTCGCCTTCTTCCCTCCCGTAACGGGGGGGTGAACCAATAAAACGTGACTAAATGTCACGTTTTATTGGTTCACGACCGGCAGGGATGCCGGGCCGGATCGATGCTACAAGGATGTATATCCAGCTCA
>RRYU01022822.1_pt1 | contig 27631 bp, 24 predicted proteins | sample 2162651 | NCBI WGS metagenome assembly RRYU01 (sample SAMN10267283, study PRJNA491782) | microbial mat metagenome | isolation source: biomat in the production well | place: Japan: Minami-Kanto gas field, natural gas well KTG3 | collected 2017-06 | reverse complement strand
TCGGTAACATTCTGGCAGATCGAGCAGCTGATTACCCGCTCCTTGACATCCCTGAGTGCCCTCGAAAGCTTTTCAACTTCTCCGGGTTGTTCATGAAGAATATGCATGGCAAGTCGTTGCGCTGTTTTTCGCCCAACCCCCGGCAACTTTGCAAACTCTTCAATCAGCGCTTCAATTGCCGCCGAAGTATATCGCATGAACGGTCCTTACTGGCCAAAATTGAAGTTTTTCAGCATATCCTCGCCGCCAAGCATACCTCCGGCAGCTTTTGACAGCTCCTGACGGGCTTTCTCGGCTGCATTTTCAAGTGCAGTGTTGACGGCAGCAACAACAAGATCTTCAACCATTTCAATATCATCGAGTATCTCGGGATCTATCGTCACAGAAAGCACTTTCTGCTTTCCGCTGACCGTTGCCTTTACCATCCCGCCTCCAGCGTCCCCTTCAGCGGTTATTTTTTCAAGCTGTTTCTGAACATCCTGCATCTTTGCTCCAGCCTGCTGGAGCTGCTTCATCATGTCATTGAAATTCGGCATTGCCATTGTCGCTCTCTCCTTCTGCTAATCACTTTTTTACGGAATTCTTATATAACCCATCCCTTTTTCTGACTGTCCTGCACAGTAATCACAACATAAAACAGGACCATCGCGTTTCCCACAGTAACGCATCCGCTGCAATCGGGATGCGAAACACATCAACCATCAGACCAGGAATGGCTTGGGAAGAAATCTTGCCCTTACATCTTCCTGCGTAGCGCCAGATATATCCTCTCAAGAATATCCTCGGTTGCAAGCTTGTATTTCTTCATCAATTCATCAGGTTTCCCGGATTCACCGAAAGTGTCTTCTACCCCGACCATCTCTATCGGGACCGGAATAGTTTCCGCACAGACATGTGCCACCGCGTCACCAAGGCCGTTATGGATCTGATGCTCCTCGGCGGTAACGATCGCACCGGTATCGTTCGCGGCCCGAACGATAGCCAGCTTGTCGATGGGCTTGATCGTATGCATGTTGATGACCCTGACGGTGACGCCCTCTTTTCCAAGAATGCGTGCAGCCTCGAGCGCTTTCCACACCATGATGCCACAGGCTATTACCGTAACGTCCCGTCCGGGGTTCAGCTCGATAGACTTCCCTATTTCAAAGCCATCTTCATCGAGAGAAAAATCGGGAACCGATGGCCTGCCAAAGCGCAGGTACGCCGGACCGTCGTGTTCATGAAGAGCTCTTACTGCACGTTTTGTTTCGCTGTAGTCAGCCGGAACAACAACCGTCATTCCCGGCAGTCCACGCATGAGACCGATATCCTCGAGCATCTGATGTGTCGCCCCGTCTTCTCCGAGGGTCAGACCTGCATGCGATGCACATATCCTGACATTGAGACGGGAGTAACAAACCGACTGTCGAATCTGATCGTATACCCTGCCGGATGCAAACGCCGCAAAGGTCCCTGCATACGGTTTTTTACCCGTTGTGGCCAGCCCGGCAGCCATGGATATCATGTTTGCCTCGGCAATACCTGTCTGAAAATACCGTGAGGGAAACTCTTTCTGAAAATGATGCATATGCAGTGAACCCGTCAGGTCGGCACACAACGCCACAACGGATGCGTCTTTCTGACCGATCTCCAGTAACGCCTCACCGAATCCTTTACGGGTTGCAAGAGATCCGCGAGAAACGTATTGTGCAGTTTGGGCAAGGGTATTTTGTTCAGCCATTAATCCGGGTAATAACGTAAATTTTTAAAAGTACTTCCCTGCTGTTATTTTTTTCTCAAATCGTGCGAAATGACAAAAATTGAATATAAGCATACGGAAATAGCGGTAAAAAAAAAATTTGGCCAGAATTTCCTGACCGACCGCAATATCTGCCGAAAGATCGTTCAATCAGCCGGGATTGAAAAAAATGACCGGGTTCTTGAAATAGGACCGGGGTTCGGAGCACTTACCGGGGCAATTCTGGAAGTTGTTCCCCGGTTCACCGCCGTGGAAAAAGATCGTACTCTTGCGGCATTCATCCGCAGGGAATTTCCTTCCGTCAAGGTTATTGAAGCGGACTTCCTCACGACAAACCTGCCGGATCTTGCTGCTAACGGTCCGCTCAGGATTATGGGGAATATCCCCTACTCAATCACCTCCCCCATTCTGTTCAAACTTCTCGACAACCGCAGACATATTCTCTCGGAAACCCTGATGATGCAGCACGAAGTCGCGCAACGACTGGCCGCCCGTCCAAACACAAAGGAGTATGGCATTCTGGCGGTTCAGCTCCAGACATTCTGCGAGGTCTCCTATCTTTTCAAGGTAAACCGAACGGTATTCAAGCCAAAACCCGAAGTAGACAGTGCGGTAGTGAACATTGTTCCACGCACCCACTCTATGGAAGGAGATGAACAGGGATTCAGAAGTTTTGTCCGTACCGCCTTCGGACAAAGGAGAAAAACTCTTCAGAACAACCTCAAAAAAAATTATGACCTGTCGACGGTTGCCTCGGTCGATCTGTCAAGGCGCGCAGAGTCGCTCTCGATCGAGGAGTTTTCCTCACTCTTCGGCGAACTCAGACTTCTGGCCGGCTGAGTCCTCCTCCTGCTCTTCCTCCAGCAGATGCGCTGCATCCAGAATGCTCTTTTTTAGCGGAAGCAACTGTTTGTTGTGCGTGATATACATCTCCAGAGCCTCTTTTGTCGAAAGGTTGCGGTGAAGCTCCGGCACTCTGCTGCGGGACAATTCCTGCTCGACTTTCAACTGTATTCCGCCGATAACAAAGGCGGATCGCAACGCCCTGCGAACCGCTTTCATCTCAACCAGGCCTCGCTGGCCTGACCGGCAACTGATTACCACCTTCACAATTGCATCGTCAAGCATCTTGTCTCCGATACGTTCGAGTATCAGAGACAGAGGGTCTTCCTGCTCCCTTACATCGATCTCAATCGACACCATTTTCCTCGAGGGCGTAGGAATATGACGGAATGACGGCTCTTTTTTCTTTGAAAGATCGACAATCACAAACCCTTTTTCCTGTACCGCTTCTGCAAAACTGATTCTCTCGATGCTTCCCGAATAGACAACGGGAGGCTTGCTGTCTTTTCCGAGTTCCTGATACTTATGAATATGACCGAGTGCGACATAATCGAATTCAGGCTGCTTGAACAGGGAAAGAGCGAACACCGGATCCCTGGTAACCAGGGTAACCCGCTCCGAACCTTCCGTCATTACCGCTGTTTCAACATGCAGGTGGCCGGCAACAATCACCGGGAAATCTACCTGCTCCTTTTTCAGGTGTTCGGCCTGATCGTGCATAAATCCGGAATAGATTTCATGAACCTTCTCATGCTGTTTCTCTTTCGCCAGTGCAGCAAACTCTTCTTTTGTCCGCAAATCGTGAATCATGGGCCATGGCAAGCCGATAATTCTGACCGGTCCGCTTTTCGTCATGATATCTCTGGCCTCACGCTCCCTGAAAAGATGAATTGCCTCGGAAAACAGCGAAAATATTTCCATGGAATTGACTTTGCCAAAGGTATAGGGGTGATCATGATTTCCGACAATCATCACAACAGGAATGTTACGATCGAGCAAAGGTTTCAGGCAACGGGCGAATATTCTCTGGTCCGTCTGGCTGGGGTTCATGTCACGGTATGCATCGCCACAGAAAAGAACCAGATCAACATTCTCCCCGACAGCATGGTCCACCATGTAACGGAAACAACGTTCGAAATCACCGAGTCTTGAATGCAAACCGGTTTTCGGGTCGATAACCCCGTGTGTTGTATAACCGATATGAATATCGGCCGTATGGAGAATTTTCATGGTTGCATATCCGGTTTACCCTTGTATATAAAAATCACCATAAAAGCACACGCTTCACGCGCACCTCTTCATCCGCTGAACACAACGTAATAATCATGGTTTTACGATTGTTATTTTGTAAAATGGAAACCTGAAGCTTCCTTTGCAGGAATCATCCGATCTTTCTCTTTCCTTGCCAGCTCAAGGCGCCTCGAAACATCGTTGGAAGCAATTCGATACGCCTGCGGTTAACCATTAAAATAGTGACTCCAATATGCAACACTCCTATGAAAACGCCTACAGGGAATCGATTGACAATCCTGAAAAATTCTGGGCAGATGCCGGAGAAGAGCTCCACTGGTATACCAAATGGAACAAGGTGCTTGACGACGCCAACCCTCCGTTTTATCGCTGGTTTGCAGGCGGAAAGACAAACACCTGTTACAACGCCCTCGACCGGCACGTGGATGAAGGCAGGGGAAACGATACGGCGGTAATTTACGACAGCCCTGTTACAGGAGCTAAAGAGCGTTTCACGTTCCGTGAGTTTCGCGACAGGGTGGCCCTTTTTGCAGGAGCGCTGCAGTCCAGAGGTGTACGGAAAGGGGACCGTGTTATCATCTACATGCCTATGATTCCGGAAGCAGTTATCGCCATGCTTGCCTGTGCAAGAATCGGGGCCATCCATTCCGTGGTTTTCGGAGGTTTCGCTTCGCATGAGCTGGCGGTGAGGATCGACGACTGTAAACCCAAAGTCATCATCTCCGCTTCCTGCGGCATCGAGCGGGATAAAGTGATCGACTATAAACGACTGCTTGACTTTGCCATCGAACTGGCCCACTTCAAGCCTGAAATCTGCATTATCAAGCAGAGGGAAAAACTCAAAGCTCCTTTGAACGAGGAGCGTGATCTGACCTGGAAACAGGCCCTCCTCGGAGCCGAACCGGCCCCCTGTGTTCCGGTCGAATCGTCCGATCCCCTGTATATTCTTTACACCTCGGGGACAACCGGAAAACCCAAAGGCGTGGTGCGCGACAACGGCGGGCATATGGTTGCACTGAAGTGGAGCATGGAACATGTCTACGGTGTCAAGCCCGGCGAAACCTACTGGGCGGCAAGCGATATCGGGTGGGTTGTCGGGCACTCCTACATTGTTTACGGACCGCTGCTTAACGGCAATGCCACCATCATCTTTGAAGGTAAGCCTGTCGGCACGCCCGATCCGGGGGTCTTCTGGAGGATCATCGACGAATACAACGTTTCCGTATTTTTCACTGCGCCGACTGCATTCAGGGCAATTAAAAAAGAAGACCCCAAGGGTTCCCACATTGAAAAATATGATCTGAAAGGGTTTCGCTCGCTTTTCCTCGCCGGTGAAAGAGCCGATCCCGATACGGTTAAATGGGCTGAGGAAAAACTGAACATACCGGTCATCGACCACTGGTGGCAAACCGAAACCGGCTGGGCAATCGCGGCAAACTGCCAGGGCCTGGAGCCAGGAACGATCAAGTACGGTTCAGCTTCCAGAGCGGTCCCTGGATACAATGTACAGGTGGTCAACCACAATAAGGAAGAACTGCCGAAAGGCCAGATGGGGGATATCGTCATCCGCCACCCCCTCCCTCCGGGCACAATGCTGACACTCTGGAAAGCCGACAACCACTTTATTGAAAGCTATATGTCGAAATACCCCGGCTACTACCTGACCAGCGACGCCGGCTATATCGACGAAGACGGTTACCTTTTCATCATGTCCCGCACCGATGATATTATCAACATTGCCGGACACCGGCTCTCGACAGGAGCTATCGAAGCGGAACTGTGCGCGCATCCCGATGTTGCCGAAAGCGCCGTTATCGGTGTTGCCGATGAACTCAAGGGAGAAGTACCCGTCGGGTTCCTCGTTCTGAAATTCGGGGTCGATACTCCGCATGGACAGATCATCAAACACGTTATCGAGTATGTCCGTGAGAACATCGGCCCTGTCGCTTCCTTCAAGAAAGCGGTAATCGTTGAACGCTTGCCGAAAACACGATCCGGAAAAATCCTCAGGGGCACCATGCGCAAAATAGCCAACAGCGAAGAGTATACGATGCCTGCAACCATCGACGATCCCGCAATACTCGATGAAATCAAGGAAAGTCTGCAATCACTTGGATATGCAAGCAAAACGTAGAAGCGAAATACCCGGTATCATGCACCGGTCTGTTTCTTCAACTCAGCAAACCAGCAAAAGCTGATGATCAGCAACATCGACCATATAGCCATCGCGGTTAAGGATCTTTACCATGCTCTTGAACGTTTCAGAGTGTTGACCGGCGCAGCCGATGAACAGATCCGCATCGAGGAAGTTCCTTCGGAAAAGGTCAGGGTGGCGTTCATTCAGGTTGGCGGCTCAAAAATCGAACTCGTTGAGCCTCTCGACACGTCCAGTCCGATTGCCGGATTTCTCGAAAAACGGGGAGAAGGACTCCATCATATCGCGCTTGAAACCCCTGACCTTGAAGCTGAAATCTCGCGTGCCGCCAAAGAGAAACTCTTGCCTCTTTCTCCGCCGTCCGAAGGCGCAGGCAAGAAAAAAATTGTATTTTTCAACCCTAAAGACACCAGCAGGGTTCTAGTAGAGTATGTACAGAAAATTCAGGATTAGGTTACCGTGATGCATTTCTTTCTCTCTTTCGAAAAAAAACAGAATTTCAGTTGTTCTGCAGAAGATATCGAACAGCTGAGCGAGTACGAAAAGTATCAGCTATCTTTTCATCCGGAACGCCCCAAGTACCTCGATTACCTGAACATTTTTGACGAGGTTGAAGAGTGTCTGCAAAACGACACGCACGGGGGCTGTCTCATACAGACACACAGAGCCCTGCTCGACACTCCGAAAGGCGCGGTAAAAGTGATGCTGATCGGACAGCAATCCGCACCCACATCCGATTTCGGACGCCTCCAGGAACTGATGCAAAACAACGGCCTTGCCGAACAATGGAATCAGGGGATGCCGACACCGGGCGCCTATGAACGCGCCCTTGAGGCGATCGAGCTGGCAGGACAGGAAAATCGTCTTATCATAACAATGATCGATACACCGGGAGCCGATCCGACAGAAGAGGCGGAAGCAGGCGGGATCGCCTGGAAAATCGGTCGATGTATGCAGGCTCTCGCTGAAGCTCCTGTACCGACAATATCCTTGATCATGAACAGGGGTTGCAGTGGCGGTGCTATTGCGCTTTCCGGCTGTGACAGAGTCCTTGCCATGGAATACGCCACCTATCTGGTCATCTCTCCGGAAGCATGTTCCTCGATCCTTTTCAGAACACGCGCCAAAGCGAATTACGCTGCAGAAATTTCCCAGATCACGGCAAAAGAAGCCCTTTCTCACGGTATAGTCGATGCGCTTGTCGCCGAACCGGAAGGGCCTGCCCACAGGTTTCCCGAAGCAGCTATGCTCTCCCTGAAACAGGCGCTCAGCTCACACGCGATAGAACTTGCCGCCATCCCTTCTGAAAAGATTTTTTCCTGGAGAGTGGAACGGTGGAGAACGATCGGTCAATGGGATGAGATAGAAGAACCTGACATGGCATTTTTTGAAAATAACATATCAAGATGCCTGAAAAAACCGGCCGACACGTTTTACATCAAACGCCATTACGGATGCAGGAGCAGTGATGGAAAACGGATATACGATCCGGTGTATTTCCCCGCACTCCTTGACAACAACTATGCCTGCCCCGAGTGCGGCTACCGCTATACCAGGCTTTCTGCAAAAGATTATATCGAACTTGTCCTCGATCCCTGTTCTTTCCAGGAACATCCCGAAACCCGCTATATTGTTGACAGGGATATACTGCTTTTCCCAAAATACCGGGAGAAACTCGAAGAAGCACGCTCCGCAACCGGCATGGCTTCATCCTTAATAACAGGCGATGGAACTGTTCTCGGCCGGGAGGTGGTGTTCTGTGCCACGGATTTCGGTTTTCTGGGAGGCTCTTTCTGCATGTCGACCGGAGAAAAAATCTGGCGGGCTTGCGAAACAGCCCTTGAACGGGGTTGCCCGGTTATTCTCCAGGCTGCCGGAGGCGGAGCCCGGATGCATGAAGGTTGTTCCTCGATGGTCAGCATTCCGAAAGTACACGTTGCCCTTTCAAGGGTTGAGAAAGCTTCCCTTCCGGTGATCACCATCATTACCGACCCTACACTCGGCGGAGTAGCCATTGGTGTCGGCTCGAGAGGAATTCAACTATTCGAATACAACGCAGGGAACATCGGGTTTTCCGGAAAACGTGTTATCGAACAATACACGGGGAAAAAAACCTCACAGGATTTCCAGACAACCCGCTGGCTGAAAGAAAAAGGACACGCAAAGCATATCGTCAGGCCGGAAAATCTCAGGCACGACATATCGGTTCTTATTGACGGATACCGGAAAAGCACCGAACCGTAACATCGTTTATGTATTCTGAAATATTTTTTATCACGTTTCATTGAAAACCATGTTCGAGGAATTCAGACGGGTAACAAAAGAAGAGTGGAGAGAAGCAGTAGTAAAAGATCTCAAGGGAGCGGACTACAGTTCTATCGAATGGTTTCATCCTGACGGCTTTACCGTTGATCCGTTCTACAGTCCCGGAGAAAGACCTCAATGCAGCCTTCCGCCCTCACCCGGCAAAGTGGATAACCGTTGGAAAAAAGGTGTGGAAATAGATGCTTCCGATCTTCGCCGGGCCAATGCCGAAGCCATAGAGCATCTCGAAAACGGCATGCAATCTCTTCTTTTTGATGCATCCGGCGTTACCAATACGGATGAGTCATTCATATCTTCCCTGCTGCAGAACATTAGGCCCGGATCCTCTTCCATCTATTTTTCCGGGGTTTCAAATTCCCTGTCTTTTGTCCGCTGCCTCTCGAAACTTGATTCCTTTGGAAAATTCAAAGGAGGACTGATCGACTACGGCGACGCTCCGGCAGCCGACCTTCTTGCATACACCCGAACCGCAAAAGAGTTCAGAACATTCGGAATAAGTGGCCGGCAATGGGAGGAAAAAGGCGCGACGACAGCTCAGCAAATGGGACTGGTTGTCGCTGAAGCATACGACCTCTTCGGGAAACTGCACACAAAAGTCAGTCCTCTTGAGGCGGTATCGAAGATAACCCTGAATCTAACCGCAGAGCGCTCGTTTTTCACGGAAACAGCAAAATACAAAGCGTTCAGACTCCTCTGGCGAAAAATAACGAAAACCCTTGGCAGTTCCGTCATTCCAGAACCGGAGTTAACGGCAACAACCTCCACAGGAAAACCATTCAGGGACGATCATTACAGTACACTGATTGCTCTTGCAACAATATCCTCCGCAGCGATTACAGGTGGATGCGGCACGCTCTTTATCAGCCACTTCGACCGCTCGAAAAGCACCGACAGAACATTTGCAGCACGTCTCTCTCGAAACATCCACCACATCCTGAAACATGAAAGCATGCTTGACAGGGTAATTGATCCCGCTGCCGGCTCTGCATATATCGAAACCCTTTCCCGGAACCTCGCCGAGTCAGCCTGGAGAGTTTTCGAAACCATACAGAATTGCGGAGGTATGCAACGAGCCGTGGAACAGGGCCTTACCACCAGGCTGATTGTATCGGAAAATGATTGTTTCACCGGCCCGAGGACTGAACCGCCCCAAAAAACAGCTATCGAGTATTCCTCCGGGACATGCAAACAAGTCCCGGATCGCGACTGGCCTACACTTGAAGGAATACCAATAAAAAACATCTACACGTCGAACGATAGCAGCAACGCTGAACAGGTAGCGTTCGCCCCGGGGTTCCCGCCATATACGGGCGGCCCCTATACAACCATGTATACTGTCCGTCCATGGACCATCCGTCAATATGCCGGATTCTCGACAGCCGAAGAATCAAACGAATTTTACCGTCGAAACCTTGCTGCCGGGCAAAAAGGCTTATCCGTAGCGTTCGACCTGCCCACACATCGCGGTTATGACTCCGATCACCCCAGAGTTATCGGCGACGTGGGTAAAGCGGGAGTAGCTATCGACTCGGTCGAGGATATGAAAATTCTCTTCGACCGTATACCGCTCGACAAAATGTCGGTATCCATGACCATGAACGGAGCAGTGCTTCCGGTCATGGCCTTTTATATCGTTGCAGCGGAAGAACAGGGTGTTGCTCCTGAAAAACTCAGCGGCACCATTCAGAACGATATACTCAAGGAGTTCATGGTTCGCAACACCTATATCTACCCTCCTGGTTCCTCGATGCGTATCGTGGCCGACATTTTCCGATACACTGCATCCAGAATGCCGAAATTCAACTCCATCAGCATTTCAGGGTACCATATGCAGGAAGCCGGTGCGACCGCTGATATCGAGCTTGCCTATACTCTCGCTGACGGGCTTGAATATATAAGAACCGGCATCGGCGCAGGATTGGCAATAGACGCATTCGCTCCCCGGCTCTCCTTTTTCTGGGGCATTGGCATGAATTTCTTCATGGAAATCGCAAAGCTGAGAGCAGCGAGAATGCTCTGGGCAAAGATTGTCAAGAGATTCAACCCGTCGAACCCGAAATCGCTTATGCTGCGTTCACACTGCCAGACTTCCGGATGGAGCCTGACGGAACAGGATCCGTTCAACAACATAACCCGAACCTGCATAGAAGCACTGGCCGCTGTACAAGGTCATACACAGTCCCTGCATACGAACGCTCTGGATGAGGCAATTGCCCTGCCGTCGGTCTTTTCAGCACGCATCGCACGCAATACACAGCTCTTCCTGCAGAGTGAAACCGATATAACCAGAGCTATCGATCCATGGGCAGGCTCGTATTACGTTGAAAACCTGACAATGGAGCTTGCCGAAAAAGCATGGAAACTCATTGAGGAAATCGAGGAGATGGGCGGCATGGTCAAGGCAATTGAACAGGGTTTACCGAAACTGCGCATCGAGGAAGCTGCAACAAAGCGTCAGGCACTCATAGACAGCGGAAAGGACAGCATCATCGGAGTAAACTGCTACACAAACAGCTCCGGTACCGACATAGAAACCCTTGAAGTCGACAACACGAAAGTCCTGCAAAATCAGCTTGAAAAGCTCTCGGCAGTAAAGCAGGTCCGAGATGAAAAAGCAGTCGGCAATGCGCTTGAAGCGCTTACGAACTGCGCGGAACATAACGAGGGAAATCTTCTGGAAGCTGCTGTCCGGGCAGCAAGGGCAAGAGCCACTCTGGGTGAAATATCGAATGCCTGTGAAAAGACTTTCGGGAGGTACCGCTCCTCTGTTCAGCTCAACACAAACGTTTATCACTCCCAGATGAACAGCAACCGGCTCTTCATGAAAGCTCATGATCTTGCAGAAACATTTGCCCACCATGAAGGCCGCAGGCCGAGAATACTGGTTGCAAAAGTCGGCCAGGACGGACATGACAGAGGAGCCAAAGTTATTGCTGCCGCTTTTGCAGATATCGGTTTCGACGTCGATATCAGTCCTCTTTTCCAGACACCCGAAGAAGTCGTGCAGCAGGCTCTGGATAACGATGTACATCTGGTCGGCATTTCAAGTCTTGCCGGCGGCCATAAAACGCTTGTTCCAGATGTTGTCGAGGGACTACGCAGAACGGGAAGAAATGACATTCTGGTTATCGCCGGGGGAGTAATCCCGGAAAAGGACTACGGATTTCTGCTCGACGCAGGAGTAGCAAAAGTTTTCGGACCAGGCACCGTCATAACAGAAGCCGCAGCAACTATCCTGCAGATACTGATCGACGGACTTTCGACCGATGAGAAATCCGGACGGCAATAAACAGAGAGCCATGCCAGGATCCAGAAACCACATTCCTGCCGAAGAAACGGTCCGGCAAATCATCCAGGGCAACCGGAACGCACTGAGCCGAGCCATAACACTCGTTGAATCCGCAAGAGCAGACCATCAGGAACAGGCTCACGCAATTCTCGACAGCTGCCTTCAGACAAAGCATGACTCACTGCGAATAGGAATAACCGGACCTCCGGGATCAGGAAAAAGCACACTTATAGAATCCCTCGGTCTTGAAATCCTGAAAAATCCCGATAACAAAATCGCCATTCTCACCATTGACCCGAGCAGTGAGCGCTCAGGAGGCAGTATTCTCGGAGACAAGGCCCGTATGGAAAAGCTTTCCACACGAAAAGAGATATTTATCCGCCCCTCTCCATCCTCCGGTTACCTTGGAGGCACTTCGCCCAAAACTCACGAAGTGATCCTCCTCTGCGAAGCTGCAGGATACAATGTCGTTATTGTTGAAACCGTCGGTGTCGGCCAGTCGGAAATCTTGATTTCATCCATGGTGGACTACATTCTCCTGCTTACGCTGCCCGGATCGGGTGATGAGTTGCAGGGAATAAAACGGGGCATTATGGAAGTCGCTGATGGCATTGCTGTATCAAAAACCGATGAAGCGACGGGAAAAAGCATTTCACTTTCACAAGCCGCATGTGCATCGGCCCTGAAGCTCCTGCAAAAAAAACACCCCGTCTGGTCACCGGATGTCATCCTGACCTCTGCTCTTACAGGCGAAGGTATCGACACTGTCTGGAAAAACATCCTCGAGTTTGCCTCGACGCTCCGCGAAAACAACCTTTTTGAAGAATCCCGAAAAAAACAGCGTCGTCAGCTTTTCTGCGCGCAGGTTGATCAGCAGTTGAAACAAACGTTCTACAACCACCCGGAAATCAGATCCTCTTTTGCGTCGATCGCTTCCTCCGTTGAAGAAAAAAACATCAGCCCGTTCAGTGGAGCAAAAAAACTGGTGGAAAAGGTCATTCACTATCCTCGATAAACTCCGTTTCTTCTGCTTTCACGATCAGTACGGGACACTTCGCCTTGCGCACAACCGATTCTGCGACACTTCCCATAAGCAGTCGACTCAGTCCGGTTTTTCCGTGAGAACCGAGAATGACGAGATTGACACCGAGTTCGGCCGCCTTTTCAAGAATAACTTCCGCAGGCGTCCCTATCTGTACTTCGGCCTGCACCTCGACGCCCTTTTCCCTTTCAGCCGTTATTATTTCATCGAGATCCTCTCTTGCAGCTTTTTCAAGATCTTCCTCAAGCGGCACATATGACAGAGACATATCGACCGCCATTGGTCTGGGCTCCACGACATTCAGCAACACAAGGGTTGAACCCATTCCTTTGGCAAACTCATGAGCGTAGCGCACGGCGTTGCGTGACGCATCGGAAAAGTCAACCGGACAAAGGATTCTGCGGATTTTTATCATGTTCAGGGGTTTTCATTGTTGAAAAATCATGGCTACACCGCGCTCTTCACTTTCCATTGCCTTTTTCCATAAAAGGCTTCAGAAGATCGATAGGTACAGGGAAAATCGTTGTCGAGTTATTTTCTGCAGCAATGTCCTGCAGGGTTTGAAGATACCTGAGCTGCAAGGCACCGGGGTTCTCGGCAATAATCCCTGCCGCTTCGTTCAGACGCTTTGCAGCCTGGAACTCACCTTCGGCATTGATAACTTTCGAACGCCTTTCTCTTTCAGCTTCCGCCTGCTTTGCCATGGCACGCTGCATCTCTAACGGAAGATCGATCTCCTTGATCTCCACCTTGCTTACCTTTACGCCCCAAGGCTCGGTATCCTTGTCGAGAATAGCCTGAATCCGGTCATTGATCTCATCCCTTTCCGAAAGCAGATGATCAAGCTCTCCCTGACCACATGTGCTCCTGAGGGTCGTCTGGGCAAGCTGTGAGGTTGCGAAATGAAAATCCTCGACATCAACCATGGCTTTTATCGAATCGATCACCCTGAAATACACCACCGCACTCACCTTCACCGTCACGTTATCTTTTGTGATAACATCCTGTGGAGGCACATCCAGCGTAACGGTACGCATGTCGATTCGCACCATCTTATCGATAAACGGGATAAGAATAATAATCCCCGGCCCTTTGGCACCGATAACACGCCCGAGCCTGAATACAACAGCCCGCTCGTATTCCCTGAGAATCTTTACGGCAGAAACAAAAAATGCCACCGCAAGAAAAATGATTGGTATAAGATTGATGCTGAACATTATACTTTCTCCTGTTTTTTGGTTACCTGCAACACAAGTCCTCTCAAACCGTTCACGGTTACAACTTCCTTTTCCTGAATCACCTCATCACTCACAGCCTCCCACAGCTCACCGTGAACAAATACCTTTCCGGGCTCGCCGGGAGTTATTGTATGAACCACATCACCTTCCTGTCCCAGCAACTGTTCAGGCCCTGAAGCCAGCTTCAGTCTTGCCGATTTCGCCACCAGCCAGACAATAACCAGTATTGCCACCGAAACCGTAAGGTAAACCGGAAGGAATACCGCCATGGAAATCGAAACCCCGGTTTCTGCCGTGTTGAAAAGCATGAGTGATCCCACAAACAGCGCCACAAGTCCGGCCACAGCAAGAATACCACCGCTTGCAACAAAAAGTTCGAGACCAAAGAACACCACGGCAAGCAAAATAAGCAGCAGCCCTACGACATTGACCGGCAAAGCCTGAAGCGCGAAGAGAGCAAGGAGAAGAGAAATCGCTCCGAGCACACCGGGAAAGATAGAACCGGGATTCGCAAGTTCGAAATAGAGCCCCGCCAGCCCGACCATAATGAAAATGTAGGCAAGATTGGGATCGGCAAGTTTAATGAGAATCTGCTCCTGCAATGTCGGTGCAAACTCTTCAGTAATGGCTGTATTCAAATCAAGCGTCACAACACCATCCACCGTTTCCACCTTTTTGCCATGCAGCATCGCAAAAAGTTCGGTACGGTCGGCTGCGACATAATCTATAACCCCCTCTTCAAGGGCTTCGTTTGCGGTGGAAGCAATGCTCTCGCGTACCGCCTTCTCCGCCCAGTCTGCATTTCTTCCGCGCTCTTCGGCGATGCTCCTTGCAAACGCGGCAAGATCGTTCACAGCCTTCTTTTTCATGGTATCATCGCTCTCTCCCCCACCGCCAAGCCCGACCGGACTTGCTGCCCCGATCTCGGTACCCGGCGACATAGCAGCCACATGAGCGGAAAGCGTCAGCAGAGCTCCCGCCGATGCAGACTGAGCTCCCTGTGGAGCGACATACACAATCACCGGTACCCGGGAAGCGAGAACACGCTGAATCATGGTGCGAAGCGAGGAAACCAGACCGCCAGGGGTATCGAGTTCCACAAGAACTGCATGAGCACCCTCCCTTTCCGCTTCGTCAATCGCCCGCCCGAAAAAATCCGCACTGCCGGGATTTACCGTCCCCTGCAAGGAAAGCAGATACACAACCTTCCGGCCATCATCTTCGGCTGCATGCGAGAGATCGAAAACACTGAAAACAATACCGAGCGACAGCAGCAAGGCAAAGAAGAAAAAAATCTTTCGTGAAAGGAATCGAACCATGTCAATACAGCGAGTAGTTCACGGTACAGGCCCGCAAAAATTGTAACGTCTTATCATAATATAATCAAACCTTTTGTACCGCCTTTCTGTTCCTGAAAATGTTATTACCAGCTTTCGAATATTTACTATCTTCAACTTTGCATCCGGGAGAGTTGATTCTCCTGTGAAGGTTCACCACCACAGCAGCAACAAGCAACCAAAAAGGCACATGGTATACGTACTAATAACCGGAGCGTCATCAGGGATCGGAAAAGTTTTTGCAGAAGAGTATGCATCACGTGGAAGCAACCTCATACTTGTTGCCCGCTCCGAGGAAAAACTCAATGCGCTGGCCGATGCTCTGGGCAAGGCAAACAATATCAATGTCAGGACATTAGCCATTGACCTCTCTCTTCCGGACAGCGCAGAAAAGGTATTTGACTTTTGCAGCAGGGAAAATCTTGCCGTCGGAACACTGGTTAACAACGCAGGCTTCGGCCTCGAGGGCGCCTTTGACGCCCTGCCTCTTGAAAAGCTTGAAAAGATGGTTGTGCTGCACAATCTCACGCTCATCAAGCTTACCCGGCTTTTTCTACCGGAAATGAAACGCAGAAAACAGGGAGATATCATCAATCTCTCCTCAATCGTTGCGTTCCAGGGCATTCCCTACAACGCGATCTATGCCGCCACAAAAGCATTCGTTCTCACCTTTTCCGAGTCCATCCGGGAGGAACTCCGGCATTCAGGTATACGCGTTTTCGCCCTCTGTCCGGGCTTGACCGAAACTGAAATTTTCGAGAAAACAGGGATCAATCCTCACCAGACACTGATGCCTGTGGGGCCTCCTGAACCTGTTGTCAGGGATGCGATCAAATCGCTGAATAAAAACAAGTCATACAGTGTCCCTGGGTTTATCAACAAAATCCTGATACATGGCGGACGGCTGCTCCCGAGAACCGCCATGCTGAAACTCGGTATGGTATTGAGCAGACGTGAGAAATCAGCAGTGAAACGCCCGGAATGAAAAAACAACCTGCAACGACCGGATAGAGAGGCATGACAAAAAGGCGCCGGAAAATATCTTTCCCGTCGTCTAAACTTTTGACACAATTTGAAAGGTTATCATAGTATATCACGGAAAACGGACCATTTTATTAAAACCTTTTTTATCTGATATATGTTTTATTTCGATCCTTTATACTTTCTGTTCGCTCTCCCGCCCATGCTGCTCGGACTCTGGGCACAATTCAGGGTGAAATCGGCATTCAAAAAATATTCGCAGGTAACCCTTGCAAACCGTATCAGTGGCGCTCAGGCAGCCCGAAAGATTCTCGACCGTAGCGGGCTTGGCAATGTTGAGGTAGAAGAGACACGAGGAATGCTCTCGGATCATTACGACCCGCGAAGCAAGAAACTTCGCCTGAGTGAACAGGTTTATGAACTTCCAAGCATTGCCTCCGTGGGTGTTGCCGCACACGAGGCCGGGCATGCCCTGCAAGACAAGAAAGGATATTTTCCGCTTCAGGTACGCTCTGCCATGGTACCTGTTGTTTCCTTTGGCAGTAACCTTGGCCCTATCATCTTTATTGTCGGCATGTTTATGGCTGGCTCTCTGGGGACAACACTTGCCTGGACGGGAATTCTGCTTTTTGCTGCGACTGCGCTTTTCGCGCTGGTCACCCTGCCGGTCGAGTTCGATGCGAGCAGACGTGCAAAAGAGATCCTTGTCTCACAGGGGATTGTTTCCAGGCAGGAGATAAAGGGGGTAAATGCCGTCCTTGACGCAGCAGCGCTCACCTACGTTGCCGCGGCAGCACAAGCAATCATGCAGTTGCTCTACTTCATCACCATCATGAACAGGAGAAACTGATCAATAAAGGGCGCACCCGCGCCCTTTTGATATTCCGTCCGCTGTTCCGTCAACGCCTACCAAGAACTACCTTGTTCCTCTATAAGCTCCACCGCAACACCAATTTTGCTTCACGATGTCATATCTGCGGATCTGTGCCGAAAAATTCGAAATTGCGTAGTTCATCCACCATTCGAGCTTCCAACCTCACCGACAGATTCTTATATCGTCAAGTTCGTAACCTCTACCATTTCGAAGATCAAGGCGACGCCATGGTGGGACGGTTCCACCGAAAACACAGTTAGGAATACTGTCAGCCAATTTATGGATCAGGTAGTCGAACAGAAGAGCCGAGCGCCCGAAATGCCCATCGAGTTGTTTTACGCCTTATTCAACTTCACATGTTTGGACACTCTCGCCTTTCAAATTGAAGAAGCGCTTATTGATTCAGGGCAGATTCTTGACTGCTATGCTTGGCGTAAGGAATCGGCTGTAAGAAGAACCGATTTGATAATTGAACACGGAAATGCTTCATAACAATATCGTTACAACCAACGTGCTACCCGCATGATTATTCGACCGTTAACAAAGATTGAAACTTGCTCGATAGTTCAGACCAACTTGCCAACACTCACATGCGGCTGAACTCAGCGATATCTCCCTCCTACCCTCTTTTCACCCCAAAGGAATCTCTCCTATATTTTTCCATATCTACTAACCCCAAGACCTCCGCATGGGCAAGAAAGGTCAGAACAATTACAAATGCACCAAGGCAAAAGTGAGCAAGATACTCAGCCTCATATGTGAAGACCGTTTTCGATAAATCGGGAGGTAGCGAACACGACACTTCCCGAAGGAATACAGATGACAAATTGCTATCATGACCTTAGTTCAAGAGTATCCTGTTACTCCGTTCCTTTAATCCGATTACGCTGTACTCTGTTCCGGCAGCTTAAAATCTTCCTCTTTTACCTTCTTTTTCGCCTCTTCGATTACATTTCCCTTGTAGGCAAGGACGATCAGCACGTCATGCTCTTTTACCCGGTACGTTTTTTCCCGGTCAAAGGCCGGATTTGTAATAACTTTCAACGGCATGTCATCGGGAGCGCACTTGTCCCTTTCGCAGTGGTAGCCGTCGCTCTCGGTATGAATATTGATCGAAAGAAGAAGAATATTGTGCAGCCTCAGTCCGCGGAGAAGTTCGTCATACGTGTGTCCTATCAGTATTCCGTTAAGCTCTCCGACGTTGATACTGTAGGTTTCATTAAGATCGTTGAACGTGAATATTTCATTGATAAAACAGGAAACGCCGGGGTTTAATATAGACTGGGCGAGAATTTTCGATTTCAGCCCCCCGAATCCCACGATCTCGTCAACATGTGCGTCCCTGGCCAGCTGAAAGTTGTCGATATCGTCTATCTCCGCTATCGTGTAAATATCCCTCATGTTCTTTTTTCTCTTTCCTTCTTCGACCAGTTCCTTGCAGTATTTTTCGACCGTAAGGATCTTCAGGATATTCGACGCATCTGGGTCATCCGTCCCCTCGTCAGCCACGATCACTGCAATATCAGCCGTAGCGAAATTTGCTCTCAGAAGGTCTTCGCGCTTTGTGGCATTGCCGTTGATGTACCCCACCTGCTCATTGTCGAGACCATATTTGTACAGCGGATTTGACTCACCAAGATCGGCAAGGAGGATAATGTGGCGCCTTTTTTTTCTGATCACATTGGTATGCGTCAGGTTTTTTATCAGTTCAGGCACGTTTTTGTTGTAACCGCACACAATGATATGATCTTTCACCATTTTGGTTTTCACTCCTTTGGAAATCAGTATCGATTCCTTGATTTTATCCGAGGTAAAAACTCCAATAATCGAAACAAGGCCGCCTAAACCTATAAGAGGAATCAGCGCCGCCAGTATCTGGCCAAATGAACTGTCAGGAAATATATCACCTGAATAACCGCTACCGCTGAAGACAAACAACCAGACAATATTGTCGATAAAGCTTCTGTTATCATATTTGCAGACCATATTGTTCTGAACTGCCCATTCATGTTCGACTTTCTGGATTATCATTAGGTCAATCAAAAAAAAAGTAACGACCGCGAGAACGATGAAAGCGTATTTGTGCCGAACAAGATAAAGGTAGGACTTTTTCAGGAGCACGAACATACGGGAGTCCGTGCTAATGACATGAAAAAACTTCCTGCTTATGAGAAGGAAAGCCAGGTTCATCAGAATCACAACAATCACCAGAAAGCCAAAAATGGCAAAGAGTGTCCAGAGCACCTCCCACCAGAACTGCGATTCGACAAGGCCCTTCTCGATATAGTAGTTCCTCGAACCGCTATGCCATCTGTTTACCGGCATCAGAGGTATTGTCGTTTCTTTCGACAGAGTTAACTCCTCTCCCGGAAATGCAAGTTTTTCGAAGTTACTGTACAACAGACGTGTGATAGCGTAAATATCTTCAAGAGGAAGCTGAGACCTCGCAACAAGTACGGATTTGACAGTTATGGTGTTGACCGGTGTCCCGTTTATATCTATGGTATTCCCAGAGAAGTATGGAAACGTACTTGAAATGATATCCGTCTCGTTCTTGCTCAACGACAGAACGAACAGAATGCCGTTCTCGATATCCTTCATCATTGAATCGTCGATGCTGTTGACAAATGCAGCCTCAATCAACCCTTTTCTGAACAGTTCATGGACCTTTGACGGAGCAAAATTTTTTCGCTGTATCGTTTCCCAGAGTTTGTTTGATTTCAAAATGATTAATGCATCGGCATGCAACCCGCTGCCGGCTTCACCCACATTGACCGTTAAACCGTCAAGGTTCCTGATATTCCTGATGGATGAACTGCTGGTAACAATATAAATGGGCTCTATATAAAACGGCAAGACCGTCGAATAACTCGTTTTCTTCCCAGTAAACGGATAAAGCCCGTATTCACCGAAAAAAGCCATATCGTTCTGAATAACGGCAAGATCGAGTTCGCCCTGTTCAAGTAGTTCGATGTTTTCGACAGAACCTTTCGTTGAAAGCACATCTACTTTATAGCCACTATCTTTAAGTACCTCTTTGATCGACCAACCCAGCCTGTAGTAGCTCCCACCTTCAGATGCCGTGCCGAGCTTCAATACCTTATCCTGGGCGAAACAGGATGCGGAAAAAACAACAACGACCACAAGACACAAAAAAAAGCATGTACGGGTTATCATACTTCAACCTTTTTATTTGACAGACGGCTCTTTAAACGTGTTTATAGAAAAACTATTTCCCTTCCATGAATCATTCTGCAGCACCTGTTGAAACAGATTCGCTTCAAATCCTGTCTCAATGAATCCTTTGTAGCAGGGTGATTTTTCCCACAAGTAATCATTGTCAAAAATTTACGTATTATTAGCGAAAACGTCACAACAATTCTGCACCCAAGCCTTTTTCACTTGGCTTCTTCCTCGAACCATCAACCATGACAACAAACAACTGAACTTGCTACATTTTCACGGACAGAGTAAGAAGCCAAAACACTCATGACAATAATTAAAGAGGTACCCTGAACTACTTAATCTTTTACACAGCGGACGGAAAAGCCTATGGCTTTGCTGTGAGATCCGCTCTTCTTGTCATGGAACTATTTCAAAGGCATTTTAAGGAGGGTCTCCACAAGGAAATCCCAGAATTTTTCGACAGAGGCGATGTGCACTTTTTCATCCGGAGAATGGGGAGAACGTATGGTCGGACCGAAGGAAATCATATCGAGCGCAGGGTAGATTGCCCCTATAACCCCACACTCCAGACCGGCATGAACAGCTTTTATCTCCGGATTTTTCCCGAATTTCGCTTTGTAGATTTCCAGCATGCTTTTCAGGATCAGCGAGTTCGGATTGGGCTTCCAGCCGGGATATCCTCCATCAAAGACAGAACGCCCTCCAGCCAGATCGAAAATGCTTTTTATCATTGTTTCAAGATCTTTCCTCGCTGAATCCACCGAACTTCTCAGCAAACATTCAACAGTGATGATCTCGTCACCTGATAGTATTCTGGACAGGTTATTGGATGTTTCAACCAGCCCCGGAACTTCCCCGCTCATGCGCATAACTCCATCTGGACAGGCATAGACCGCCTTGAGCAACGCAAAAAAAACGCTCTCATCGATCACCCTCTCCGGAGTCTCGGCAAGCTCTGCTTCTATAACGAGTTCCGGCTCAGTTGTTGAAAGCTCATTTTTTATTTCCTCTGCCAGCCTCGCAATATCTTTAACAAGGAGTTCGGCATTATACGCATGCACGACTACCGTTGCTGTCGATTCACGCGGAATAGCATTGGAAATGCTTCCACCGTCGATAGAGGTCAGCAGCAGTCCATGACGAACATATCCGTGATAGAGCAGACGGTTCATGATCTTGTTGGCATTACCCCGCCCCAAATGAATATCCATGCCGCTGTGCCCGCCCTTCAAACCGCTCACCCTGATCCTGAATCCTGTATATCCGCCTGGAACAGGCTGTTCACTATACCTGAAAGTTGTAGAGCCGGTGAGCCCACCAGCACAACCGATAAACAACTCACCTTCATCTTCCGAATCCAGATTCAACAGTATCCTCCCCTTGAGCAAACCAGGCTGCAATCCGAATGCTCCGGTCATGCCGCTCTCCTCATTGCTGGTGAACAACGCTTCAACAGGACCATGCGGCAGCGTGGTGGATGCAAGCACCGCCAGCACTGCCGCTACACCGATACCGTTGTCTGCCCCCAAAGTAGTGCCTTCAGCACGAACCCAGTCACCATCGACGATCGCTTCGATGGGATCGCTTTCAAAATTATGTTCCTTGCCGCTGTTCTTCTGCGGCACCATATCGAGATGAGCCTGCAAAATGACATCTTTACGATTTTCCATATCCAAGGAGGCGGGCTTGCGAATAATGACATTTCCTACGTCGTCAACAATGGTTTGCAGCCCGAGATTACCACCGAAACCAGCAATGAATGCCCTGATTTTTTCCTCATGTCCGGAAGGACGCGGAATACGCGTCAGGCTGTGGAAATGCTTCCAAACCTCCCGTGGCGCCAACTTGAGAATATCTTCACTCATGGTTCGTGTTAATCTTTTTTTGATCCCTGCATTCGTTCAATATACATGATCACGAACAGGAACAGCAGCAGAAAACCTTGACCCGGTAACTGCTCAAGCGCTTTTCCTTCGACCAATTATGCTATATTTATCTTGATGATCACACTGTGCTGCTTGACAGCATCGCAGCAAACATTACAACTGCAACCTACCGACAACAAAAAAACCATACAGTTATGGCAGACAACGACGGCGTCTTTTCCGACCTGTTTAATGCGGCAGGCAATACGACACAGAATCTTGCAGAAAACGTGCTTGAAGGAGCATCTAATGTCACCTCTGTTGCTCAGGATTATGCAAACCTCTGCATTTCAATTGCCACCGGCGCAGCAACAACAACATTAAAGCTCGTCCAGGACGTTACATCGGGTATCGCATCAGCCATTACCCCGAAACAGTAACGAACTCCAGTACATGAAAAAACCTCCTTGCAACAGTATGCAGCAAGGAGGTTTCATAATACCAATCTATTTCTCAATAATATTATTTGTCAGCGGTTACATGTAGAACACGTGACTGCCGATTGTTGCAACCTCTTTTTTTGCCCCTGCCCAGTAGGGTGCGACATAATCGGCATGATAGTGCGTAACCCCCTTAAGCTCATCAGCCAGTGGAAGATCCGGATTCAACATGACCCGAGCAGCTGCGGCCTTGGCCTTTTTCCAGGCTGTCCGGTCTTTTACCCTGTCCGACATACCATCCCAGAACCAGCTGAACTGCTTGTACTCCTTGACGACCTTTTCGATAGTATCGGGATAATTCGGTGATTTGACGCGATTGAGCGTCACAACTCCGACAGCAAGCATTCCATCCCACGACTCCCCGCGGGCTTCATGATAAATATTGCGGGCAAGCCATTCTATTTCCTTACTCTGAAGCGCACTCACATATTCGCTGTTATGCTGCTCAGATTTCTGACGGGGCTGATGTGAAATATGGTTCTTCATCATAAAGCCCATCGAAAAAAGCCCGGCAAGCGCTACCGCTCCTCCAAGGGCTTTCGCTTTTTCCGCCGGAATGGCTCTGGTTTGCTCTTTTACTATGTCAATCAGTTTGTTCATAGACCCCTGTCTTTATTACACCCCCTCAGCATTACACTGCAACTGCACTCCCTCAATCAGTCACGTATGACGCGAGAAAAAAACGAAAAATTCCATAAAAAACAAAATCAACACGAAAGGAAGAACAGCAACAACCACCCTTATGCCTCGTTACATTTCCCTGAATTTTGCAATATCCCCGCGCCCCCCAAGTTCTTCAAAAAAAGCACATCATATGCTGCCACAATTATTTCAGCAGACAATAAATACATTTTTTTCACAACGTCCTCTTGAACCTCTTTCGACAGATTATGTTGCTTATCTGATTTCACCTGTCAAACCCTACTCTTGAAAAATAGCCAGAATCGCTTTAACAAAGGCTTGTCTCTCTACGTTGGAATTTATTTATTATCTGTTGTGCGGAGATAACTCAAACCCCGATAACTGTTCCGGCTAACAGGAGAAACATGCTAAAAAAAACTATCGCTTCCGCTCTCCTTCTGCTCATCTTCGCCCCATTGCTTTTTGCTCAATCTGCAGTCGAGAAAACAAAGGAGTTTAAAGCAATCCTGTCAGAAGCAAAAAAAGGTAACGAGCATTACCAGGTAAACCTGGGCTACCTTTATGCCAACGGTGAGGGGGTGGAACAAAATTATGCCGAAGCTGTTAAATGGTACAAATTAGCTGCTGGACAGGGCAGCATGATTGCCCAAAACAATCTGGGGCAGCTCTATGCCAATGGAACCGGGGTTGAAAGAAATTTCGAAGCGGCTGAAAAATGGTTTCGCATGGCTGCAACGCAGGGATACGCTATGGCACAAAGCAACCTTGGCCTCATATATTTTTCCAGGCAGAATCTTGCTGAAGCAGCCAAATGGTTCAGGATGGCTTCAGACCGCGGCCATGCAAAAGCACAGTTCATGCTCGGCACCATGTATTATTCAGGCCGTGGCGTCGAACAAAACCACAAAGAAGCTGCACGATTGTATCAGCTTGCTGCTGAAAAAAAACACTCGATGGCACAGTTCAATCTCGGCCTGATGTATGCCAACGGCGAAGGGGTGGAACAGAATTATGCCGAAGCTGTTAAATGGTACAAATTAGCTGCTGGACAGGGAGACATCAATGCCTCGCTGAATCTTGGCCTTCTCTACGCCACCGGGACCGGGGTGGAGCAAAACGGCCCTGAATCGGTAAAATGGCTGGGAACTGCTGCTGAAAAAGGCAATGCAAAGGCGCAGATACAACTTGGCGATCTCTTCAGTGAAGGAAAAATTGTAGAACAAAATGACATCGCAGCAGCCAGACTTTACATGCTGGCCGCTCAACAAGGAGAGGTGGAAGCGCAGTTCAAACTGGCTGAGTTGTACCATGAAGGGCGTGGAGTCAAACAAAATGAAGCTGAAGCTGACCGATATTACCGGATGGCTGCCAACAACGGACACCAAAAGGCCCAGCAAAAACTTGCAGCCGCCATTGCAACTGAAACCACACCACCAGTAAAAAATGATCCGACTGTCCAGCAAGAGAGGAAGCTTTACGAAGCAGAAAAAATCGAAACTGAGACAACACCCGATACAGTGCCGGACGAAAGTTTGACAGCAGAAAACGCTGTTGCTGAAAAACAACAGGAGGGCTCTGTTCTTTCTCAAAAAGAGAACGAAACCGTTGCATCGACAGTTTCCGGAACCATACGGCAAAGTACGCAAAACAACACCGCAGATCGCTCAAAATACTACGAAGCGGCACAGAAGGGTAACGATGTTGCGGCACTCAAACTTGCTGACATATATGCGGAAAGCCGAACCGGTGAACAGAACGACACTGAAGCCCGCTCCTGGTATAAGAAAGCGGCTGAAATGGGAAATGCTGAAGCAGCATTCAAACTTGCCGGCATGATATTGGAAGGACAGGGAGGCAAACAAAGCAACTCCGATGGCCGCTCATGGTACAAGAAAGCAGCAATACTGGGCAGCAGTGAAGCCGCGCTCCGGCTGGGCTTCATGTATCAGGCGGGAAACAAAGCCCCGAAAAACAACTGGCTTGCGCGCAGATGGTTTCTTTTTGCAGCGAAACAAGACCACCCCAAAGCTCAGTATGAACTTGGCAACATATATGCTGAAGGACGGGGCATCGAACAAAATCAGAAAGAAGCGGCCAAATGGTATCGTATGGCTGCCGATCAGGGACATACTGAAGCACAGGCCCGGATCGAAACAACATCAGCGGATGAAAACAGCCTCGAACCGAACGAAGCCGAACAAAAGCCGGCTGATCCCAACAAGCCTGGATAGTTTCCCCTCCACTTCACCGGCCATCGGCCTTGAATGCTTCGTGAAACGTGACAGTGCCCTTTGGGGTGTACCCGTCGAAAGAAAGAGCAAAAAACACTTCCGGCGGTACCCCTTCATGCATAAGTTCCACCGGGTTATCGAAACCGAATTGCCGGTAGTATTCCGGATGCCCAACGAGACAGCAGCCCTGAGCACTCAGTTCTTTGAGCCTTGACAGCCCTTCCCGTATAAGGGCTTTGCCGATACCCTGCCGTTGGCACTCCGGCAAGACCGAAATAGGTCCCAGGCCATACCAATGAAGAGTGCCATCGGAAACGGTCAAGGGCGAGAACGCAATATGCCCGACCACACGTCCATCTGCTTCCGCGACGAGAGAAACGGTCAGCGCACCGGCGGAGCGCAACTCCTCTATGACGAACTGTTCCGTATGGTCGCTGATTTTTAGCGTCTTGAATGCCTCGATAGTGACCTGGGTTATCGCAGGAACATCATCCTGCCTTTCGTCTCTGATTACGATTTCTGAATTCATGGTTTGAGTACGTTTATTGACATTAGACGAACGATGCTCGTTTCCATAGAGTTAACCGTCCTCTACCTGCCCCATATCATTCATACACCAACGATACGACGTGCTCGAACGAATCGATGATAAACGTGGGCTCGAGGCTGCGAAGTTCATTCGCCGAATTGTTTCCGTAAGTCACCCCGCAGGTATCGGCACATGCCCGCTGGCCCATCTCGATATCATACACGGTATCACCAATGACCAGCGACTCTTCCGCCGGGATGCCCAGTGTCTCCAAAGCAAGCAAAACCATATCGGGAGCCGGCTTTCCCCGACGCACGTCCTGCGCCACAAGCTGCAGGGCATCCATGATGCTTGCCTCACTATCCGCCAACGTCCCTCAGCCTCTATCCACTCTTTCCAGAAAATTCAATTCTTGAATAACACTATAGGGAATATTTATATTCATCACCACTTGTTTTACTTACCAAACAACGCCTCCTATTTTCCGAAGAAATACTTATCAGCTTGATTGTCGGTTATTTTTCACAAAACAACGTCTCCTGGTATTAAACAATGGTTATGCATAAGAATCCTGAAGAGAACATCGAGGCTGTAACAAAACTGTCGCTGCAGTTCCTCGCCGAAGCGATCGGGCAATGCCCGACCGGACTCGAAAGCAGCACGAACAGGGACATCATTTTTGCTGTGCTTGGCTTCCAGTACGGTGCCGTGCAAAACGCCGCTTACATTGCCGGTCTGGATGAGGATGTTTCTTCCGATATTGCTGAGGACGTCATCAGCAGAATCAACGGCATGGACAAGGAGACAGTCTCGAAATTCCTTGTCCTGATGCCGACGCTTGCCGAAAAGGAATATCCCCCGATCGGTATCGGCGGCAAGGCAATTATCGGTTTTTACAATGCTTCCTCTGAAGAGGAAAAGCTGACGACGGTCGGTTCGCTACGGGAAATCCTTAGACAGATCGATGAAGCGTAAATTTTGAATCGACCTGTAGCAAGAAAACGTTCATATTTTTGAGACCGACCGTCAGAAATGAATCCGGAATTTCACCCTCTCCTGTTCACTGCAGCAATTGTATCCGTTTTTGTGCTACTGAAAAACGACCCCAAACTCTGTTTGACATTCTCGAGTTATTGTAGCTATTAAACGACGTCCCCTACTTATTTCAAGTTACTGTTGTTAAGTCTTCCTTTAGGATGTCGTCGATTCCCTCTCTACCTTCAGAATCATTTTGTTTATATTACTTATAATGTATTTAAACCCCTTTCAACCTCCAGAAGGATTTTTTCTACGAGCAAAATGCACGGGCTAACAGCGACAACACGTCTCCAGCTTTATCCGGAAACCCGAGTCATATCAGCTTGCGACAGCCATATTTTCTTTTCACCCACCAACCACCGTTGGGTAAAAGTCAACGAAGACGGTCGCCTGATCCTCGAATCCTTCCGCACCGAACAGATCTACGGTCAATGGGTCGATAATCATGCCAATGGCAATGACTCCGTCAGATCGAATCTCTCAACCTTCATATCCGGTCAGGTTCATAACGGCATCCTCCAGGCAGATGGTATCAGGGAAACCGTCAACTGGTCAGAAGCCATCGGG
>RRYU01000827.1_pt1 | contig 27640 bp, 24 predicted proteins | sample 2162651 | NCBI WGS metagenome assembly RRYU01 (sample SAMN10267283, study PRJNA491782) | microbial mat metagenome | isolation source: biomat in the production well | place: Japan: Minami-Kanto gas field, natural gas well KTG3 | collected 2017-06 | reverse complement strand
ATAGTTCTGCGCTTGAGGTTCTAAATGGCTGCAACTTGGATGTGAGTAGGCTAAGAATAGAAGTAAATAAATTCATTGATGATACCACCCCCTTACTACCAGATGATGATGAGCAGGAGATACAACCGACCATAGGCTTTCAGAGGGTATTGCAGAGAGCGGTTTTTCATGTCCAGTCATCAGGTCGCAAAGAGGTAACCGGAGCAAATGTTCTGGTCGCAATCTTTGGTGAGCAGGAGTCCCAGGCCCACTACCTATTGTCATTGCAAGGCATGTCACGTCTGGATGCCGTCAACTATATGTCCCACGGCGTGACCAGAACGGGCGATAACATGGATAGCGACTCAATGGGCAATGAGACAGATGAAGGTGTGGAAACAGATTCGCCTTCACGCTCCCCACTCCAGGAGTACGCTGCAAATCTGAATGAACTCGCGAAAATGGGCAAGATTGACCCGCTTATAGGACGTGATATCGAGATAGAACGCACTATCCAAATCCTTTGTCGCAGGCGCAAGAATAACCCTCTGTTGGTAGGAGAGGCTGGCGTAGGTAAGACAGCTATTGCTGAGGGTTTAGCCAAGATGATTACCGATGGAAAGGTTCCAGAGGTACTGGCCAGCAGCACTATATATTCACTGGATCTGGGGGGGCTGGTAGCTGGAACCAAGTACCGCGGTGATTTTGAGAAACGGCTAAAGGCTGTGCTAGCGCAACTCAAGAACGAGCCTGATGCAGTACTCTTTATCGATGAGATCCACACCGTGATTGGTGCTGGTTCTGCGTCTGGTGGTGTAATGGATGCATCTAATCTGATAAAGCCAGTTCTGGCAACTGGAGATCTACGCTGCATAGGCTCCACCACGTACCAGGAATTCCGGGGCATATTTGAGAAGGACCGCGCTCTGGCCAGACGTTTCCAGAAGATTGATATCTCAGAACCAACGGTAGAAGAGACGGTGGAGATTCTTGAGGGACTCAAGAGCAGATTCGAATCGCATCACAAAATCAGCTACACAAAAGCGGCCCTGCGCACGGCTGCAGAACTTTCAGACCGTTATATAAATGACCGGCATCTGCCGGACAAGGCGATTGATGTCATTGATGAGGCTGGTGCCAGGGTCCAGTTACAACCGGAGAGTGAGCGCCAGTCTGTGGTTGATGTTGAGGATATAGAAAATATCGTAGCCAAGATGGCCCGCATTCCACCGAAGAGTGTGTCAGTATCTGATGTGGAAGCTCTACGAACTCTGGATCGTGATCTCAAGATGGTGGTGTTTGGTCAGGATAACGCAATAGATACACTAACCGCCGCCATGCGTATGAGTCGAACCGGGCTGGGTGGAGAGCAGAAACCAGTCGGCTCCTTCCTGTTTACCGGACCAACCGGTGTGGGTAAAACTGAGGTTACAAGACAGTTGTCGATCATCCTGGGAATCAATCTCATACGTTTCGACATGTCAGAATATATGGAGCGGCACACAGTTTCACGTCTGATTGGCGCTCCTCCAGGCTATGTTGGATACGACCAGGGCGGGCTTCTCACTGAAGAGGTGTCTAAGCATCCACACTCAGTACTTTTGCTGGATGAGATAGAGAAGGCCCATCCTGATGTATTCAACCTTCTGTTGCAGATTATGGATCACGGCACGTTGACCGATAATAACGGCCGCAAGGCAGATTTCCGCAACGTGGTTCTTGTAATGACCAGTAACGCCGGAGCCGTGGAGATGAGCCGGTCATCAATCGGCTTTACCACCCAAGACAACAGCAGTGACGGCATGGAGGCGATCAAAAAAACCTTTACTCCTGAGTTCCGCAATCGTCTGGATGCAATCGTTCAGTTTGATTCCTTGTCGCCTGATGTTATTCGTTACGTAGTGGACAAGTTTATCTTTGATCTGGAAGGGAAACTAGAACAGAAAATGGTATCTCTGGTCGTCGAGCCAGAGGCTAAATCCTGGCTGGCGGAACACGGTTATAACGAAAAGATGGGTGCTCGCCCAATGGAACGTCTGATTAAAGAGAAGATCAGCAAGCCACTAGCGGAAGAGCTTCTGTTTGGAGCTCTAACTGAAGGTGGCGTTGTCCGCGTCTTTGTCTCTGGCGAGGAACTGAAGTTTGAACTGAAGGATCACATCGCCTCTTAAATTACAGGGCAAAGTGATTAACTCTGTTAACGAGCGCGATAGGTGATGCGCCCCTTGCTTAGATCGTAAGGTGTAAGCTGTACGGTAACGGTGTCGCCGGTGAGGATGCGGATATAGTGCTTGCGCATTTTTCCAGAGATGTGCGCAGTTACGACATGACCATTTTCCAGTTCAACGCGGAACATGGTATTTGGGAGGGTTTCAACCACTGTCCCTTCCATTTCGATAAAATCTTCTTTTGCCATTCGTTGTCCTATGTTTTGTGTCTGGTTTTGTAATTAGCGGCGGGAGTATAACACAAGCATGCGTGGTCAAATCCAGCTTTATAAGAGTAATTCAGGAATTGTTATGGCTTCTGTGGTAGAAAACTCCTTCCACACCCCTTCGCTGTAAACCTGCATCGGTCTGTAGTCTTGTTTGTATTCCATTTTTTGACAGCCTTTAACCCAGTAACCCAGGTATAACCAGGGCAGGCCGAAACGTCTGGTTTCTTCTATTTGCCACAGGATTGCCAGCACTCCAGGGCTAAGTGCAGACATCTCAGGATCAAAGAATGTGTACACCGCCGATACCCCTTGCGGCAGTATGTCGATAACCGCAACTGAAATCAGTTTGCCATCGGCGCGAAACTCTATGAAGCGGGCGTTACACCAGGGAGCGATTAGAAACCGGCGATAATCATCTTCAGTGGGGTTTGCCATCTCCCCCTCTGGATGTCGTGAGTTGATGTATTTCGAATAGAGTTCGAAATGCTCCGGATGGAATCCTGCAGTCATAGTGGTTACATCGAGGTTATTTTGGTGCAGATTCCAGACTCTACGCTGGCTACGCCTAGGCGAAAAACGTTCAACCGGAATACGTACCGAGATGCAGGACTTACAGCTCTGACAGTCGGGCCGATAGATGTCGCCGCCGCTGCGGCGAAAGCCCATATCCAGCAGTGATTGGTAGAGTGCTGGTCTCTTTTCAGCCTCCGGGTCGATAAAAAGTGTTCCGGCCTCCAATCCGTGCAGATAGGAGCAGGGGTGTTCGGCTGTTCTGAACAGCCGAAGATGTTCACCTTTATGTTCACTATCCCTAGCCATTACCCATCTCTTTGGTGCTTATTCTTGTCGTAGTGCTATCTAGGAGCCAGGAGTTTGTATGGGGCTCAGTGTTGCACCATCTTGTTAGAAGATCACAAAAGGTTGATCTTGGAATTTCTTCAGCACCAAGGCTTATGATGTGTTCTGAATAGACTTGACAGTCTATTAGTTGGTAGCCCCATGAGATGAGTTTTTCTCTAAGAAAGACTAGCGCAATTTTTGAGGCATCATCGCGGCGACTAAACATAGATTCACCAAAGAAGACTCGACCGATAGAGACGCCATATAGCCCTCCGACCAACTCGCTCTGATGCCACACTTCAATAGAATGGGCATGGCCCTGTCGGTGCAGCTCAAGATAGGCCTGCTGCATATCACGGGAGATCCATGTATCTGGCTGTTTAGGGCGTGGATCTGCACAGGATGTAACTACCTCTGGAAAGGCCTGGTTGATGGAAAGGCTAAAGCCACAATTTCGAATGCTTTTGCGCAGGCTACGCGATATCCTGAGTTGTTCAGGGTATAGAATAGTTCTAGGATCAGGTGACCACCACAGAATGGGTTGATCCTCATTGTACCAGGGAAATATTCCTGATCTATAGGCGCTTAACAGGCGTGGTACAGAGAGATCGCCACCAGCAGCTAGCAGCCCGTCTGGTTCCTGTTCCGCCTGCTCAACTGGCGGAAATTGCTCATCGGGCTTGTTGGGGTCAAGAATAAAAAGCATAATCAGGAAAGAAACCGAAAGGCATAAATGGATGAAACAACAAACTCTAAGAATCCTGGTAGGGGACGCCCTACAGTTGCAGAAGGTGGGCGCTGATACCACTGAAAGATATACCTCGACCATCATCGGCTTTGTACCAGGTAAAAGTCTACTTGTTAGTGCGCCGATGGTAAACGGCAAATCTGTTTTAGTCAGAGAAGGACAAGCATTTGCGGTGCGTATGCTACAAGGCAGCTGCATTCAGGCGTTTGTCGCCAAGGTATTGCATAATTCATTGGCACCCTATCCCTACTTACATCTTAGCTTCCCACAGGAGGTAGAGAGAATAGAGGTGCGCAATGCAGACCGGGTAGAAACCAACATTCCAATTCTGGCCAGAAATATAAAACTTCCAGATGAGAAAGATAACTGGAAGTCGGCGAATATTAAGGACATCAGCTCTACTGGTGCCAAGATAGAAAGTATGAGCAAGATCGGCGAAAAAGACGAAGTACTGTTGATTCAGTTTAAGCTGCTGGTTTGTCATCAGGAAGAGGGGATGGAGCTAAAGACCGTGACCAAGCACCTGGAAGAGCCGAAGGATGTGGGGGCAGACGAGTGGGGTGTATATATTTCAGGTGTTCAGTTTGAGAACCCAGGTCGACTGGAAAAGGTGTTGATCCAGAATTATGTGCTTGAACAGAGAATGAGCCATGTTCTCTAGTATCTGTTAGCTGCCGCAGGCCAGATTAACTGACCTGCGGATGTTTTACCTAACGGTCAGTTTTCGGTTTCAAGAGCATCCAGATAACGTTCTGCATCAAGTGCTGCCATGCAACCGGTACCGGCAGATGTGACAGCCTGCTTGTACACGTGGTCCATAACATCGCCAGCAGCAAAAATACCTTCAATACTGGTTTGGGTGGCGTTGCCTTCAACGCCACCGGCTACGGTAAGATAACCGTGCTGCATCTCCAGTTGTCCAGCAAATATGTCTGTATTCGGCTTGTGTCCAATCGCAATAAAGACACCTTGCAGGTCAATCTCTTTAGTAGATCCATCTTTTACATTCTTGATTCGCATGCCAGTTACGCCAGTTTTGTCACCAAGGACCTCTTCGAGTACATGATCCCATTCTATGGTCACATTACCGCTGTCGGCCTTTTGGATCACCTGATCTGACAGGATTTTCTCTGAACGGAAGGCGTCGCGACGGTGCACTATGGTTACCTCAGAGGCAATATTGGAGAGATACAGGGCCTCTTCCACTGCGGTGCTGCCACCGCCTATCACAGCAACTTTTTGATCTCGATAGAAAAATCCGTCACAAGTTGCGCATGCTGACACGCCTCGTCCTTTGAATTCTTCTTCTGAATCCAAACCGAGATACTGGGCTGAGGCACCTGTCGCAATAATTAGTGCGTCGCAGGTATAGGTGGCTTGATCACCAATAAGACGGAACGGCTTTTGGGTAAGTTCAGTTGTGTGGATATGGTCGAATATTATCTCTGTATTGAAACGCTCAGCATGTTTCAGCATGCGATCCATCAACTCGGGGCCTTGGACGCCCTCATGGTCGCCAGGCCAGTTGTCTACATCTGTGGTGGTGGTTAATTGTCCACCTTGTTCCATACCGGTGATTATGACCGGATTAAGATTAGCGCGGGCCGCGTATATTGCAGCAGTGTATCCGGCCGGACCTGACCCTAGGATCAGCAGTCGACAGTGCTTGGTTTCACTCATGTGTAATTACTCCGGAAATATGGCGTATATTTTATTTAAGTGTGTTTAAACCTTGGTTAATAGTTTGGAGACTGAATGGAGATGGCTAGATACCACTATGTATGTATCAATCGGGTGACATTCAATGGAATATCCAGATATTGCCCTCATTTTCCTGCTATTCAAGTTAAAACTGTCTCACTGTCATGAAATTCTGTTTCATGATGATGGTCAAATCTTACGTAATGTTCACTAAGGGGTAAAGGAGAGAATATGCTGATTGGTATCCCAACAGAAATTAAGCCATTGGAGGGCAGGGTAGGTCTTATCCCCGGCGCATGTAACGAGCTTATTCGCAGTGGACACAGGATCTTTATCGAGAGCGGAGCAGGCAGGAACAGTGGCTATCCAGACGATGAATATGCATCGCTTGGCGTGGAGATCCTGCCTGATGCGAGGTCTGTTTTTGCTCAGGCTGATATGATCATAAAGGTAAAGGAGCCAGTTGGACCAGAACTTGACCTGCTGCGACCTGAGCATATTTTATTCAGCTTTCTGCACTTGGCTGCTGGGCCGGAGCTACTTCAAAGATTATTGCAGATCGGGCTTACCGCAATCTCTTTCGAGACGATTCAGGATAATGGAGGTCTGCCAATACTGGCTCCTATGAGCGATATTGCCGGGCGTCTTGCCGTGCATCATGGCGTTAACTTGCTATTTCATTCCCAAGGAGGAAGAGGTCTATTGCTAGGTGGCATTCCTGGGAGTGAGCGAGGTCATGTGGTAGTTCTGGGAGCAGGCAATGCCGGTTCAAATGCTGTGCAGGTGGCAGCGCAGATGGGAGCCAGGGTGACCGTGTTTGATAAACAGTATCAAAAGCTCTCAGCTATGCGAGAGTTTGGTGCAAATGTGACGGCCCTGTATCCATTTCCTGAAAAGGTGGCTGAGGCTGTAGCGGATGCCGACCTTTTGATTGGCGCAGTCCTGGTTGCTGGTGCAAAGGCCCCGCATCTAGTTTCCGAAGAGCAGGTGGCATTGATGCGTCCTGGAAGCGTAATTGTAGATATTGCTGTTGATCAGGGCGGATGCATCGAAACCACGCGTCCTACGACCTATGAGGCCCCGACCTACAAGCGCTCTGGGGTCACACATTTTTGCGTGACGAATATTCCTGGTGCGGTGCCAAGAACCGCCTCGCAGGCATTGTCTACGGCGCTAATACCATATGCACATATTCTGGCAGGTGAGGGATTTGCTAATAGTCCTGCACTCCAGACTGGTATCAATGTCAAGGGTGGGCGTATAGTTCATGAGGCACTGAAAAAACTGGATACAGAAAAATAAATCAATTCAAATACTTAAGAAATTAGACTAAATATGTTATATATCTATATAATAGATAAGTAACTATTTATGGTTACTGCGTAATTTAGATAACCAGATAAGACGCGTGAGTATTTGATTTTTGTGTGTCTGCTTTCTTCATTTTTAATAGGGAAAGATGCTGGAAAGATGAATGACATTGGATGATCATTAGTAGGTTATCAACCTGTACGATCAGAATCTCTACCTAAACTAACAACATACTGGGTTTAACAAGGTGTCACAGGCAAGTAAAACAGCCCAAAGCCAGAACAAAGTTGGAATGCGACTGAACAGGCGTCTGCGTGAAGGTCTTATGCTTCTTCTTCTCGCAGTTTCGGCCTACCTGCTCCTTTCATTGCTGACTTTTTCTCCCCAGGATCCAGGCTGGTCCTACACTGGTGAGCACAAACAGGTTATGAACGCCGGTGGTCCTGTTGGTGCCTGGTTTGCAGACGTATTTCTCAATCTTTTTGGATTTTTTGCCTACATCTTTCCACTAATGCTGGCATGGAGTAGTTGGGTGGTGCTTTATCAGGGAAATCCGGATGAGCCACTGGACCTGACAATCATTAACCTACGCGCCTTGGGTTTCGTTCTAACTCTGGCCTGCGGGAGTACACTTTCTTCCCTGCATGTATCTACTTTTGACATACCATTTCCTACTGGCACTGGTGGTATTCTCGGCACCTTTCTCATGGGTCAGATGATAGGCGTATTCAGTTCTGCTGGAGGAACTTTGCTACTTCTGGCCATGTTCCTGGGCGGAGTGACACTGTTTACTGGGGTATCCTGGTTTACCGTAATGGACAAGATAGGCGGTGCAACGCTAAACCTGTTGAGTGCAGTTCAGCGTCTTTATCGAAATATGATTGAAAAGCATCGCGCCAATGGCATGAAACGTCAGCGTACAGATGCCTTGAAGGTAGAAAAGATAAAACAGGTGAAAAGAACTCCACCTAAGATTGAGCCTGTTATAAAAGATATAAGACCCAGTGCCAGGACAGAAAAAGAGAAGCAAGTACCTCTGTTTGTTGCGGACCATAAAGGTGAGCTGCCACCACTTGCACTTCTAGACAAGGTAAAGAGAAGTGAAGGCGGTTATACCAAAGAGGCGCTTGAGGCCATATCAAGACTGGTTGAAATAAAACTGCGTGATTTTGGTATAGACGTGGAGGTAGAAGCGGTATATCCCGGACCGGTTGTTACACTGTTTGAACTGCAACTGGCACCTGGGCTCAAGGTCAGCCGCATTAGCAATCTATCAAAGGATTTAGCTCGCGCGCTCTCTACCACCAGTGTTCGTGTGGTCGAGGTAATCCCTGGCAAATCAGTAGTTGGACTTGAGATACCTAATGAACAAAGAGAGATGGTTTATCTGAGTGAAGTACTGAAATCAGAGGCTTATGATGAATCAAAATCTCCTCTTACCATGGCCTTGGGCAAGAATATAGCTGGTGAGCCAGAAGTAGCTGACCTGGCCAAGATGCCACATGTCCTGATCGCTGGTACAACTGGTTCGGGTAAATCCGTGGCCATCAACGCAATGATTCTGAGCATCCTCTATAAGGCCAAGCCGGAACAGGTGCGCATGATAATGGTGGACCCAAAGATGCTGGAACTGTCAGTTTACGAGGGGATACCACATCTGCTGACGCCGGTAGTTACCGATATGAAGGAAGCTGCAAACGCCCTGCGCTGGTGTGTAATGGAGATGGAACAACGATATCGGATCATGGCTTCATTGGGTGTGCGTAATGTTTCCGGTTATAACAAGAAGATTAGAGAGGCAAAGAGTAAGGGAGAGCAATTACCAAATCCCTTGTACCGAAATGATTTGCCTGAAGGGACCGCTCAGTCCCAGGAAGAGTACCTGAAACAATTGCCATATATTGTTGTCGTCATAGATGAGCTGGCCGACTTGATGATGGTGGTTGGCAAGAAGGTAGAGGAACTGATAGCACGACTTGCACAAAAGGCTCGTGCCTGTGGTATTCATCTGTTGCTTGCTACTCAGAGGCCATCGGTTGACGTCATCACTGGTTTAATTAAGGCGAATATTCCCAGTAGAATTGCTTTCCAGGTGTCGTCTCGAATAGATTCCCGCACCATCCTAGACCAGATGGGGGCTGAAACGTTATTAGGTCATGGCGACATGCTGTTTCTTCCACCTGGGACTGCCATACCGCAACGTATGCATGGTGCCTTCGTAGACGATAACGAAGTTCACAGAGTAGTTAAACATCTGAAGCAGATGGGTGAGCCAGACTATATTGAAGATATACTGCATGGAAGTGGTGATGCTATTCCAGGTATATCGCCGGATGGAAGCAGTGTAGAAGACGCCGATCCACTTTATGATGAAGCGGTAAAGATAGTCACAGAAACAAGACGGGCTTCCATCTCCGGGGTGCAGCGACGTCTCAAGATAGGTTATAACCGGGCTGCCCGCATGATTGAAGAGATGGAGAGGGTAGGGATTGTTGGTCCAGCAGAATCTAATGGTAGTCGTCAGGTATTGGCACCACCACCACCAGAGGTATGAGATGAAGTTTAAGAAGATATTTGTATTTATGTTGGCGCTGTTAGTAAGCCAGGTATCAGTGGCAGGAGTGGGTAAAGACAGATTAGAAAAACTCCTGAGAGAGACAAAATCTGTGCAGGCAAAATTCACCCAGACCATTATCTCCAAATCTAGAGATCGTGCTTCCCATGCTCAGGGGATGTTGTACATAAAACGTCCGAATAATTTTCGCTGGGACTACAAAGTACCCTATGAGCAGAACATCATTGCAGATGGCACCAGGGTATGGGTATTTGAGCCAGATATAGAACAGGTAAGTACCATGATGCAGGACGCAGCACTTGCTGGTACACCGGCTGTTGCCCTGATGGGCGGTGAAAAACTGGATAAACAGTTTAAGGTAAAAGAACTGAATAAAAGGCATGGGCTGGATTGGGTTGAACTAACCCCAAGGGACGAAAATGCCCAGTTCTCCCGCATATTATTGGCTTTAGATAATAAGGGGCTAAAGCTTATGGAGATGGAGTCTCAAAACGGCCAGACCTCCAGATTCCACTTTACCGAGATAGTTCACGGCGCAAAGTTTCCCAAGAGCCTGTTTAAGTTCACGCCTCCAGCTGGCTACGATATGTTTAGCCAGTAACACTGTCCCATAATGACTACGACTGACCTCTTCTCTCAAACTGACGATGAGGGTTTGAGACCGCTGGCAGACCGCATGCGGCCGAAAAGTTTAGAAGAGTTTCGGGGGCAGATTCATATCATGGGGGACGATAAACCCCTGCGCTGCGCCATCGAGTCTGATCGTCTTCACTCCATGATCTTCTGGGGCCCTCCTGGCACCGGAAAGACCACACTGGCCAGACTCATTGCTCACCACTCTGGCGCTCAGTTCCTAAGCCTCTCCGCTGTATTGGCAGGGGTAAAGGAGATTAGATTGGCGGTTGAGCAGGCCAAGCACGCTCGCCAGATGGAAGGTCGGTCAACGGTATTGTTCATAGATGAAGTGCATCGCTTTAATAAGTCGCAACAGGACGCTTTTCTGCCACATGTGGAAGACGGCACTGTAGTATTTATCGGAGCTACTACTGAAAACCCATCATTCGAACTCAACAACGCACTATTATCCAGAGCTCGTATCTATGTACTCAAGAGTCTTGATGTAACCGAGCTTGAACAGATCATCCGATCTGGTCTAAACGATCCGGTACATGGTCTTGGTGAACGCAAGCTTAAGATAGAACCAGACCTGATACATCTAATAGCACAAGCGGCAGATGGTGATGCCAGACGAGCGTTGAATCTGTTAGAGATATCAGCTGACCTAAGCAGCGACAAAACCATTACAAGAGAGACAGTCGAAGAAGTTGTATCGGGTAACGTAAGACGATTCGATAAAGGAGGTGATGCCTTCTATGATCAGATATCCGCCCTACATAAGAGCGTTCGAGGTTCAGCACCAGATGCATCCTTGTACTGGCTATGTCGTATGTTGGATGGCGGTTGTGATCCACTATATATCATCCGGCGTGTAGTTCGGATGGCCTCTGAGGATATAGGAAATGCAGATCCAAGAGGTCTATCCATCGCGCTGGATGCCTGGGAGACACAGGAACGTCTTGGTTCGCCAGAAGGTGAGTTGGCAATAGCTCAGGCCGTGGTATATCTGGCCAGTGCCGCCAAGAGCAATGCAGTGTACATGGCCTATAAGGCTGCAATGGCTGATGCTAAAAACCATGGTTCTCTAGATGTGCCAGTACACCTACGTAACGCTCCTACCAAACTGATGAAGGAACTTGGATACGGTAAAGAGTACCGCTATGCCCATGATGAACCTGATGCTTACGCAGCAGGGGAGACCTACTTTCCCGATGAGATGGGTGAGCAGAGCTACTATCTGCCAGTGGATCGCGGTTTAGAGATCAAGATAAAAGAGAAGTTAGAACGGCTGCGCCAAAGTGATGATCTAGTCAAGTGGAAGAATGAATCAAAATAAGATTAGAGCCATCAAATCAGTTGGTCATCTAATCTCAATAAACGGATAAAAGATGTAATCCCCACCACCTGCTGAGGCGTGACAATAGATACAGCCACGATTATCTGCTTGATCTTTTCCCTTTAGAAATCTCCCGACAACGCTTACTTTTGCTCCATCGATCTGTTTTGTGAACAGCGTTCCGTCTGGCTTGTACTTGGCCCAGAACCAGTTCTGGTTATCTTCGTCATAACCATTTTCACGCTGGAACATTACGGTGTAAGAGGAGAGATGTTTGTCTCTATCCTGTATTACCTGCTCAACAGAGAGACCCTCCTGATCATAGTTCCTTTTTACCACTATAAATCCATTATGCCCGTTCACGTTTATAGTTTGATACACCAACTCCAAAATCCATCCATGGGGCCTAGCCGCTCCCACAAAAGGCTTCATCGGACGCATATTTTTTCCGACTATGCCTTCCTGTTCCAGTATTTGCCAAAGATTATTGGCGTACTTTACCTCGTCATTAGTTCCTACTTGAACAAATGGAGATGGCTCCTTATCAGCCATCACAGCAGTAGGGACTGAAAATATTGACCACGCCATTATTACAAATGTGTAGCTTATTATTCTCATTGCAATATTCCGTTCAACAAATCTGGACCAAGAAAACAGTGCACAAGTATAGGCATGTCAGCTGAAGCTGGTATGGCTGGTCAGGCAAAGCTATTACGCCTAACCAGCCATAAAGCCAATTGCCTATTTGTAACGGTCGTGGTTAAAGACGTAGTCACCGCCTGGGGCCGCTTTATGACAGGCGATGCACCCTTGAGCTGCTCCCTTACCAACCTTTCCGGCTAACTGCATCTTCTTTGGATTCATATGCAGTGAACCATCTGACTTGAATTTGGCGTAGAACCAGTCCTTGTTTTCAGGATCGTAACCGGCTTCACGTTTGAACATTACGGTTACAGCACCGAGATTCTTACCTGGGCTGTTAGCTACTGCGGCCACGTCCACACCCTCACCGCCATAATTGCGTTTAACAATCGCGGTTCCAGTATGTCCGTCAACAGTAATCTTGCCCTCAATTGTATCCAGAATCGCACCGTGTGGGGGTACACCTTTATAGGGTTTAGATGCGATAGCATCCTTGCCTACCATCTTGGCTGATTCTAGGGCCTTCCAAAGTTTACCTGCCTCACTTATGCTCATTGCATCGCCAAATGGTGCAGTATCGGCAAAAGTAAGAGCTGGAAGCAGAGTTACAAGAGAGATCAGAAAGGGTTTTTTCATTACATGCTCCATTATATTTGTTGACCTGGTAAATAATAACCGAGGCTATACAAGCAACCTCTAAACCATGTACGCGGCTGGGTAATTTTTAGATTCAAAATAAAGCCAAAAATAATGGCAGTGATAATCACCTATAGATCTCGTCCTTAAACTGCTCTGGGTGTAGAATGCATGTTTTTTAACCGGATGGAGTCACTTTAAGGTGTTACAGACCATCTCGATTGCTGCTGGTGGTGCGGTTGGCGCACTGTTGCGGTTTTGGACCTCGAATGGGGTTCACGCTCTGCTTGGGCGCGGTTTTCCCTATGGAACACTTTCGGTCAATATCCTTGGATCTTTGGTAATGGGCTTTCTCTATGTGCTGTTTTTGGAGCGAATGTCAGTCGAGCCTGAAGTGAGGGCCGCGCTATTGATCGGGTTGCTGGGAGCCTTTACAACCTTTTCAACCTTCTCTATTGAGACTCTAAACCTGATGGAACAGGCAGAGTATGCCAAGGCAATATCAAATATGCTTCTGAGCGTTTTGGGATGTTTGATTGCAGCCTGGATTGGCTTGAAGATAGGGAGACAGATATGAAAACGCTGGATGTCACCATGGTGCGTATCTACCTGAATGAAGGACAGCACCAGATGAAAGGGATTATGCAAATGCTACATGACGAAGAGAAGGTGCGTGGTGTCACCGCCTTTCGTGGAGTATCAGGCTTTGGCCAGTCCGGCGAGATGCACTCGTCCACAATTTTAGATATGTCCCTGGATCTGCCTCTGATCATCGAGTTTTTCGACGATGTCGCGAAGGTGGAAAAGGTTCTGGAACATCTGAATAAAATCGTAAAACCCGGCCACATTGTATGCTGGCCTGCGAAAATTAATGTTGGTGAATAGATAATGCTAGATCCTCGTTTACTTAGAAATGAATTAGAAGAGACCGCTAAACAGTTGGCGCGACGTGGTATGGACCTGGATACCGGGCATATTGCTGGTTTGGAGACGCGCCGTAAGGAGCTTCAGGTAGCTGCCGAAAAGCTACAGAACGAACGAAACAGTCGCTCCAAACAGATAGGCAAGGCCAAGGCGGCGGGGGAGGATATTCAGCCACTTCTGGACGAAGTATCAAACCTTGGAGATGAACTGAAACAGGCCCAGGAAGATCTGAATACTGTCCAGGCTGAACTTCAGCAACTGATTCTAGGCATACCAAATATCCCGTTACCGGATGTTCCTGAAGGCCGCAATGAGGAAGATAATCGGGAAGAACAGCGCTGGGGTGAACCCAGGGTATTTGATTTTGAACCAAAAGATCATGTGGATCTGGGTACGGCTCTCGGCGGTATAGACTTTGAAGTGGCAGCCAAGATTACAGGTTCCAGGTTTGTCACTTTGCAAGGCCCAATGGCACGTTTACAAAGGGCTTTGACCCAGTTTATGCTGGATACCCACACCGACGAGCATGGCTATATTGAGACCTATGTCCCGTACATGGTTAATGCAGATAGCCTGCATGGAACCGGACAGCTCCCAAAATTCGAAGAAGACCTATTCAAACTCTCAGGTGAGATGGAGTATTACCTGATCCCAACCGCAGAGGTTCCAGTCACCAACCTGGTGCGCGGTGAGATTATCGAAGATGCGGACATGCCCAAGCGCTGGGTCGCACATACTCCCTGCTTTCGCAGTGAGGCCGGTTCCTATGGAAAGGATACTCGCGGAATGATCCGCCAGCATCAATTTGAGAAGGTAGAAATGGTGCAGGTCGTGCGTCCGCAAGATTCTGCCGAGGCCCTAGAACAGCTTACCGGTCATGCCGAAATTATTCTGCAGAAACTTGGTTTGCCATATCGTCTGGTTACTCTCTGTACCGGTGATCTGGGTTTTTCATCCACCAAGACCTACGATTTAGAAGTTTGGCTACCGGCTCAGAATACATATCGTGAGATCTCATCTTGTAGTAACTTCGGCGATTTCCAGGCCCGACGTATGCAGGCGCGCTGGCGAAATCCAGAGACCGGCAAACCAGAGTTGGTGCATACAATAAACGGCTCTGGACTGGCGGTGGGACGCACTCTGGTAGCGGTGATTGAGAACTATCAGCAGGAAGACGGCAGTATCCAAATACCTGAAGTGCTACGTCCGTACATGGGTGGACTTGAAGTTATAAAATAGATTGTCCGCCCCAGGGTGCAGGGGCGGAATGTTAAACCAGTATAGTCAATAGGACTACAAACCCGATTACAGCCAGAATCGGCACAACGACTGTCATCCAGTCGCCTTTTTCTGCCTTGGGGCTGTCTGTCAGCATCCGTTTTGCACTGGGAAAAATCATCGCAATCATGGCGATCAACAGAAGAGCCGAACCGATCTTCATCCAATCCATATCTATATCCTATTAAAAAGAAAGCCCCGGCAAGCGGGGCTTCCTAGCTTATACCATAACCATAGAATCAGTCGTCAGACGTCACGCCGAGAATATGCAGCAGATGTACGAAGATGTTGAAGATATTCAGATACAGGCTGACAGTCATCAGCAGGTAGTTGGTTTCGCCTCCATGGATCATGCGGCTGGTGTCATACAGGATAAACCCACTCATGAGCATGATAACAACGGATGAGATCGCAAGCGAAAGAGCCGGCATATTCAGAAAGATATTTGCCAGAGCAGCCACCAGGACCATCAGCAGACCGGCCACCAGAAAGCCACCCATAAAATTGAAGTTCTTACGGGTTGTCAGGGCATATCCGGACAGACCCAAAAAGATCACGCCAGTTCCGCCAAAGGCAGTGGCAACAATCTGTGGACCATTGGGTAGGCTCAGATATTGGGTAAGTATGGGACCAAGACTAAAACCGAGCAGGCCGGTGATGGCAAAAACCACCCCAAGACCGGAAGCTGAGTTCGCTGTGCGAGGCAGCACCAACCAAATCAACAGAAAGGCACCACCAATGCTCAGTAGATAAGTCATAGGAGGCATCTGCACGTAGGTGGAAACTGCCGCCATAATCGCGCTGAACACCAGAGTTATTGATAGAAGCGTATAAGTGTTTCTAATAACCTTGTTAACTACATCAGTATTTTGTGTAGTATTTGCAACGGTATAGTTCATTTTGTTGCTATCTCCCTAGAAATGGCTAAGTTTTTCATGTTCGGTTAATGAGACTGTGAACAGACTCCATAGGTTCCACAGCATACTCCACTATATGGAGTAAAACTTCAATATTTCAATAGCTAACAATTTACATCATCTGCGGAAATATGGCCTTGTTGAAGAACTCTCAATCAGGTATTCTTCGCCTCTTCCGGAGAGGTGGCAGAGCGGTTGAATGCGGCGGTCTTGAAAACCGTTGAGGGTTTGTAGCCCTCCCAGGGTTCGAATCCCTGCCTCTCCGCCAATAAAAAAGGCCAAGTTTGTCGGGGCCTTTTCTTTTTGCGAATCAATTTCTGCCAATCTTCAAGTACGATTCGAACTATGAGTTGGTTTGCCCATGTAGCAGCTTAATCCAGGATTAGTCGCACTTCTTTATCAAGTCTTTTGAGTAACAGGTCAATATCTTCATCTTTTTTATCTGTGGCGACAGCCTCTATTTCTTTAACTATTTCGTTTAGTGAACTAAATGCACAAACAGAAGCAGCGCCATGTAGTCGGTGAGATACCTCACGTAACTCGTTCCATTCTCTCAACTTGGCGTGCCGCTTGATTGATTCATACTGTTTGGGTAGGTCAGAACAGAATATTTTATATAATTGCTGTGCCAGTTCGGGTTTTCCACCAGCGGCATCTATGGCCTTTTGAACATTACGTATATGGTTAGGTGCTATGGTTTTAGGTGTTGGTGTGTCTTCATAATCCGATGAGGGATTATTGAGACAGGATAAATGACGCGAAATAGCATCTACAAGGGTTTTTTCATCTACAGGTTTTACCAGATATTCATCCATGCCTGATGTTTCAACACGTTTTTTTGTTTCAGGCATTACATCTGCCGTTAATGCAATAATCGGTGTGTGTTTATCTTTGTTGGATTCATAGGTTCGAATCTTTACGGCGGCCTCCAGGCCACTAAGATTTGGCATATGGATATCCATTAATATGAGATCGAAGTCTTTCGAGCAAGCAAGTTGTACAGCTTCTTCTCCATCGTTCGCCTGTAAGATTATTGCCCCTAGCTGACGTAACAGAACAGAGATTAACTCCAGGTTAATCGGGTTGTCATCTGCAACCAGAATTCTCTGGCCGTAGAGTTGATTGGTTGGCTTGTTTTGCGGAGGCATTTTTTCTTCCCTGGACTTAGGAGTATATTTTCTATCTATTGCCTCATGAATCGCACTTTCGAATGAAGTTCTGGTGAATGGTTTTGAAAGACAAATAGCACGTGTTGCGGTCTCTATCATACATAGTGTGTCGTGATCTGATGAGCTAACAAGCACTAAAATCGGAATGTTTATTTCTGAGGATATTGATCTTATTAAGTCGATGACTCTGGATTCTATTATTTCGGTTGCTGCGAATCCGAGTACAATTAGATCCGCATCATTGGTTTTACAAATGTCAATGTCTTCTAGTTTGCCATCGATTACGCTTATACCTATCGCGCTCAGGTGATGAAGTAAGACGAGTCTTGATAGCCTGTGGTTATCTAAAAGAATACATTTTTTATCGGCCAATGAGTTTGGCGCAGTATTTATAACTGTATCTGTGTTAGCTTGTGTGAGTGTCAATGTGACACTAAACACAGAGCCTTGGTTATCGTTACTTGACGCGCTGATCTCACCTCCCATCGCATGGGCAAGTTTTTGACTAATACTTAATCCTAATCCGCTACCACCAAATTTTCTGCTAGTTGATGAATCTGCCTGATGAAATGATTTGAAGAGATAATCTCGAGCTTTATCGCTGATTCCTATACCTGTATCTGCCACCGTAAATTTAAGGATTATCTCGTTATTATCCTTACACTCATCAACCATTACCCGAATAATAATTTCGCCTTCACTTGTAAATTTTATGGCGTTGCTAATGAGATTTACCAGTATCTGGCGAATTCTCAGTTCATCCCCTATTAAGTGTTGTGGCACATCAGAGTAAAAAAGCATTACTAGTTCTAGCTGCTTGTCATGTGCGGCTGGGGCTAATAATGTTAACGGGTTTTCAAAACACTCCCTTACGTTGAAAATACTCTTTTCTGGTTTTAGTTTATCCGACTCAAGCTTTGAATAGTCAAGGATGTTATTGATTATTCCCAAAAGGTCAGTTGCAGATCTTGAAACTGTCTGAACCATACTTTTTTGTTCCAGGGACAAGCTGGTTTTGAGCAGTAGATTGGTGAATCCGATAACGCCATTCATAGGTGTGCGTATTTCATGACTCATGTTTGCAAGAAATTCAGATTTTACTTTGTTGGCTTTTTGCTCTCTTTTTCTTGCAAGAACCAGTTCCACATTCTGAATCTCAAGTTCTTCCAAAGTTTGAGTTAGGTCAGACGTAGCCTGATCAACCTGCTTTTGAAGATGTTCATGTGCATTTTCAAGTTCTGATGCCATTGCATTGAAACCATCTTCCAGCGTCCGTACCTCGCCTTGAGATGAGGCCGGTACTCTTACTGAAAAATCGCCGTGTTTCATTCTTGTTACGGCCCTAGTTAATCGCAAAATAGGATAAACAATCCTGCGACTTAGTAGGCTTGCGATTATGCCGGAAACCACCAGTCCAAAAATCACTAGCAGTAAGCTATTTCTTATTATCTCTTTTTGGTCCGCAAGAGTGCTGCCAGCTACCATTTCAATGGTGGCAGTACCCAGTTTAACCGTTGTATCTGTTTCGGATGATTGAATGGATTGTTCTGGGTAGTCGGCAATCTGTGATGTGCTTACATCATAAGTTATATCAGCAGCAAATATTATAGTGTTATGGTCGCTGTTGTCAGATGTTGACGTATTCTTGGAATTACTTTTTTTCTTTTCTAGTAGTATCTTGCCATTAATATCTCGTAATGAAATTGCAACTACATCGTCAAGCTCAAACATATTACTCGTGCTTAACAATAATGCCTCGTTATTTCCTGAGTAAATGCCGTATATTGATATTGCGGCCAGTTCTTGAGCTATTGCATTTCCGCGTTCTGTAAATGATTTTTCAAGAGCACCTAGCTGGGCGTTTATTACATAGAGCGTCAGCGCCAGCGCAACAACGGCGGTAGGGAATAAACTGAGAAGTAATATTCTCGTTTTCAGTTTAACTGTTCGCCTTGGCTTCATTGCGCAGCCTTTATTATTCTTGTTTTGATAGTGTTTCTAGAAGGCATTCTGATGTTGAGTGAGTTTGCGACACTGCGATTAACACCTACAGAGAAATACCTGGGGTAGGATGGTGGAGCTAATTCTTTTCGGGGAGAGGAAAAGTGCCTGCTTAACTCATCTCCTATATCACGACCGATATCATCTGGCGTCGAGTACACGCCAACTGTTGCCCCAGATTTAACGTAAGCGGCTGAAAACCCCACTACCGGTACCTTATGTCGGTAGCTGGATAACAGCACCTTTAAGACCGTCTGTTTATTGTGAACAGTTGGGTCTGGTAGTGCGAGTAAAACATTGATCTTTGGATATATGCTTTTCAGAACAGTTCCAATGTTATCGGAGTTGGCGTGCATAACAATTGGCTTAAGCTCCATGTCCTGCATAATGTTCTCTAAACGCTCTTTTCCGATGCCAGAATATTTGCCAAGCAACACTCCAATTTTATTTCGTCCTGGCATTGCAGATTTTATTAGTTGTAGTTGTCTTCTTATTGGTTGATCGATATAGATGGCAGACTTTTGTCGGCTGGTACTTGTATTTTTTATTGCAGGATAACTATAGCTGGGTATGAGCGAGTAAAGGATCGGTATTTGTGTATTGTAACTGTTTAACTCTGTAGCTGCTTTGCTGCCAATAGTAACAATCAGATCCCATTCTTTATCCTGGACTATGCTTTGCAGTTTTGTATTATTCTGGATCGATTCAATGGATATGGATGGTTTAACGCATTTAGTGCTTTTAGATTTACAGGTGTGGTTAATGCGGCTTCTGGTTGCATTAATAACTCTATTGTATACAGAGGCCGATCCGCTTTTAACGATAAGTACTTTTGCCTCGGATGCTTCTAAAGAATTTACGACAGAGAAGTTCAGAAGAAATATAAAGGCTATCCAGGTTAGTAGGAGGGCAAGTGGTTTTCTGATCGCAAAAGGGGCTTGTGATGAGCAATAGCTCACCGTAGGTGGTCGTTTATCCCACCAACTAACGGGGCGCTTTCTTATTAGGTTACACACTTCCATAGATCTTGCTGATCATCCTTAATATTTATTCGCCTCTAAAACTTGATTCCAACCTGTAGGTGAAACTCCCTTTGTGCCTGGTTCACGTCATAATACTCCTGGTAATCATTGTCAGTTATGTTGTGTAGAACGGCAGCGACATCTATGGTTGCATCAGGAAGGGTGAATTTTTTTGCTATACGGAAATCCCATTTATTATATGAATCTGTTTCGTCACCAGGGGCTAGCCAACTGGTCATGCTGGTGTGATAAAAACCCGAACTTATATTTATTCCATTGTCGAAGCGGTGACTGGCCAGAATACCGTATGTCTTAGTTGGTACAATTTTACTTACGTCAATATAACTGTCTGGCAAGCCGTTATTATCGTAGTTATTAACCTGCCATCCGGTCGCATTCAGGTGACTATACACAGCGTGAATATTTGTGTTGGCGGTGGCCTGATAATCCATCTGTAGTTCAAAGCCATTGATCTCAACTTTTCCGTCATTATTAAAATTGCCGGAAGCTCCGTTGTAAAGTACACAACTGGGACAATCTGTGCTTTCGTCATCTGCAAAATTGATGGTTGGGCTGATTTTCTCCTTGAATAGTTTTGCGTCCAATGTGATGGGGATACTTTTAAATGCCGCCATGTAACCTATTTCTATTGAGTCAATTCTCTCTGGGTCAGGTACTCCAACGGTTTTGTGCAGTTGATCTACGGGAGTGCCGTCGATTGTAAAAAATCTCATGTCTATCTGCTCTTCCCATACGTTGGGCATACGATATGCTCTTGAGGAAGATATGCGGAATGTGTGGCTGTCGTTCAAAGCATAATTTAGGGCAACTCTGGGTGAAAACAGGCCGCTGAAGCCTTCATATTTCTCCAGCATTGCACCAAGGTTTACCGTCATATTTTTACTGGCTTTCCATTCTGCATTTATAAACGAATGGACCTGGTTGCGGATTGCAGCAGATTCCTGTCCTAAGGTTTCAGGGCTTTTACTACTGTCATGACGTAAACCAATACCCCAGACTAAACGTAGCTCATCCATGGGTTTAAGGCTGTGTTGAAACTCCAGCTCATATCTGTCAGATTCATAGCTAAATCCAGCTGTTCCTAAATTGCTCACGCCCCCAGAGGCGATAAAAAATGCAAGATGGGGAAAAACAATGGTGTCATCCAGTTCTTTATAGTTATGGAAGAAATGCAGACTATATTCATTATCCTGATCTGTAGTATGGGTCCATTTGATCTGTTGATAATTACTGGAGTTATCGGTATCTCTTGGGATGTTCCAGGCACTGTCGGCAAAGCCGGCTTGCTGTGTCCCGCTGGAGTAGCCAGCCTTAAATAATATTTGATTGCTTGAATCGAATTTATAATCCCCACGAAAGCTGAGCATTTTATTAGTAGCGTCATCGTACCTACTTTTTAGACCCTCGCTTTCATCGTATTGCAGCGTTAAACGGTAGTCGAGATCACCAACAGCCCCTGCATTACGTGCCAATACTTTGCGTGTTTGTTTATCACCAATAGTGGTTTTGACTAGGGTTCCATGTTGTTGTGAAGGGTTTTCGGTAATGATATTTATCACGCCAGAGAAAGAGTTGGAGCCATAGGCTGCTGCATTGGAGCCACGAATTACCTCAATGCGCTTGATATCTTCCATAGCCAGTGGAAGATCAGACCAGGCGACACCTCCGATAACAGGGTTGTATATAGAGCGTCCGTCCACCAGTACTTGTAGACCTCTGGAATATAGATCTGCACGACCATGATAGGTGACAAAGTACTCGTCTCCACCAAAGTTAGCCACCTGCATACCAGGAACTAGACGCATTAGGTCGGGAATCTCAAGTGCGCCAGAGGCATTGATCATCTCCTTATCTATAATCGTCATTGAGACCGGCGTTTCAGTAACGGGCTGAGCTAATCTTGTGGCGCTGAACACTACCGGCAGGGCAGTAAAGAAATACTCTTCCGTAAAGACATCATGATCAGTTGCATAACAATTGGAGATTGACAAAAAGACGAGTGGGATTGCGGAAGATGGCAACTTTCTATATTTATCGCGTTGAGTTTGTTTTTTCATCACATTAACCCCGAGCACTAATCTCGTTATTATCTTCCCTGCTATTATGGATGCCAGCATTCCATTGTAAACAGTGTTGGTTTCTTGATCGCATATTAACATCGTTTTTATCATATGTTTTAAGTAGACTTAGCCATATGAACTATCCAACAATCGAACAATGCATAGGAAACACCCCGCTGGTAAGTCTGCAACGCCTGCCAGGAGCTACTACGAATAAAATTCTGGTAAAAATTGAAGGGAACAATCCCGCTGGGTCGGTAAAAGATAGGCCTGCTTTGAGCATGATCGGGCTGGCCGAATCCAGAGGCGAGATCAAACCTGGAGACACTCTAATTGAGGCCACTAGCGGAAATACTGGAATCGCGCTCGCCATGGCCGCTGCAATCAAGGGTTATCGCATGGTACTGATCATGCCGGAGAACATGAGTCTTGAGCGTCGTGCTGTAATGAAGGCGTATGGAGCCGAGATTGTTTTGACACCAGCTGAAGGCAGTATGGAGGCAGCCATAGATAAGGCGCGTGAGATGGAGGCAGCTGGGGAGGGACGGATTCTGGATCAGTTCTCCAATCAAGATAATCCTGTAGCTCATATGGAGGGTACTGGTCCTGAGATTTGGCAACAGACAAATGGGGAGGTAACCCACTTTGTCAGCTCCATGGGCACGACCGGTACAATCATGGGTGTTTCCAGTTTTTTGAAAGGCAAAAATCCGGATATTGAGATTGTTGGAGTTCAACCCATGGACGGATCAAGCATTCCGGGTATACGACGTTGGCCAGAAGAATATATGCCGAAAATATACGATGCCAGCAGAGTCGATCGGGTGATAGACGTAAGTCAGGAAGCAGCAGAGAACACCACAAGAGATCTGGCTGCTACCGAAGGTATACTCGCCGGTATATCCTCAGGTGGTGCGGTGTCGGCAGCCTTGGAACTCTCGAAGGAACTTGATAACGCTACCATTGTAGTAATTGTATGTGACCGTGGTGACAGATATCTTTCAACCGGTGTATTTCCGGCTGATTAGAGTGCTGTTTTTTGCAAACAGATTTTAGTCTGTATCCTCTTATAATTATATTTAGCTCCAAGTATTATCATATTAATCAATGCATTATAGATTATAATTAATGTAATATATTCTTATTATTAAGTGTCATAGAAGCCAAGATTATCCAAATTAATGGTTATGTGAGGTCTCCTGTGATTTTTGGATAGTGTTGGAAACATATTATGGCTCGTTCAAGAAAAAAGAGATTACCAACAGAACCCGTCAAGGCAACCATTAAATCAATGAGCCATGATGGAAGAGGGGTCACGCACCTGGATGGAAAGGCGGTTTTTATCCATGGAGCCTTGCCCGGTGAAGAAGTCCTGTTCACATACTCCAGCAAACGGAAAAAATATGATGAAGGTGTTGTGAGCGAGGTCATCAGCCATTCACAGGATAGGGCGATACCTGTCTGTCAGCACTTTGATATCTGCGGTGGTTGCAGCATGCAACACCTGAAACCTGAGGCCCAGATTGCGGTAAAACAGCAGAGCCTGCTAGATGCGCTAGAGCATATCGGTAAGGTTGAAGCGAGTGAGATATTCCAACCGCTGGTCGCCAGTGATAGTTGGGGCTATCGGCGCAAGGCGAGGTTGGGAGTAAAATATGTCCCGAAAAAAGGCCGGGTGCTGGTGGGGTTTCGGGAGCGTGGATCCAGTTTTCTGGCCGAAATCAGTAGCTGCGAGGTGCTGCATCCCAAGGTGGGACATCTCCTGATGCCCTTGAGCGATCTTATCGGGGAGCTTTCGATCAGAGACAGGGTCCCGCAGATCGAGGTCTCCATGGGGGATGATGCATGTGTGCTGGTTTTCCGTGTGCTAGAGCCACCAACAGCGGAAGATTCGATACTTCTGGAACAGTTCGGTGCAGAACACGATATGCATATCTACCTACAAGAAGCAGGGCCGGACAGTGTGCATCCACTAAAAGGTGATCCGATAAATCTGCAATATTCTCTGCCGGATTTTGGCATTGATGTGCGCTTTTTACCAAATGATTTCACCCAGGTAAACTCAGAGCTAAACCGGCTTATGGTTGCACGTGCGGTAGAACTGCTGAATCCACAAGACCAGGATCGCGTTCTGGATCTGTTTTGTGGAATTGGTAACTTTACTATGCCTTTGGCAACCAGATCCAAGTTGGTGGTGGGAGTTGAGGGAGATCGGGCACTGGTCGAAAGAGCCAGAGAAAATGCGATGCAGAATGGAATCGATAATACTCGATATTTCACGGCAAATCTTTATGAAAGTTTAGAGCGTGAACCATGGCTTTCGGAGAAGTTTGACAAGGCGCTGCTTGATCCGCCACGCTCAGGGGCTCTAGAAGTTTTGGAGCATTTACCAAAGCTGGGAGTTAAGCGAATAGTTTATGTATCCTGCTATCCAGGAACTTTGGCCAGAGATGCGGGGGAACTGGTAAACCGATATGGATACAAACTTCTGGCTGCCGGTGTCATGGACATGTTCCCCCATACTGCACATGTAGAATCCATCGCGGTGTTCGAGGCAAAATAAGGAGTGCTGGAATGGCTGTTGAGATTGAACGCAAATTCCTGGTGAAAAACGATCTCTGGCGTGAGCGTGTGCTAACCAGCGCTACATTAAAACAGGCCTACCTTTCCAGCAGCTCAAATTCCACCGTGAGAGTTCGCATTGCCGACGACAGGGCATATCTCACCATAAAAAGTAAAACAGTTGGAATAAGCAGAACTGAATTTGAATATGAGATTCCAGTTGCAGATGCAGAAGAAATGTTAGATTTAAGAGTTGGCGGAGCAGTGATAGAAAAGACCCGCTATCGAGTCAAATGTGGCGAACACATCTGGGATCTGGATATATTCCACGGTGAAAATGACGGTCTCCAGGTGGCAGAGGTGGAACTGGGATCGGAGATGGAAGAGTTCCAGCTTCCGGAATGGGTTGCTGAAGAGGTGTCAGGAGATAACAGATATGCAAATAGCAGCCTGGTTGATAACCCATTCTCTAATTGGTAGATGAGGCACAGAATCAGGCATATTCTGATAGTTGTAATCACCGCGCTTGTTCTAAGCGCTTGCAGTACATCCGAACCCGATAACGTAATAAGAATGGGTTTGACCACTGCGCCGACTAATCTTGACCCCAGGTTTGCCACAGATGCCGTTTCGTCCAGAATCAACCGTCTACTATACCGACGGCTGGTGGAGTTTGACGCAACCGGCATGCCGATTCCATCTCTGGCCGGTTGGGAACAGCTAACGCCCACCCACTACCGATTCACTTTGCTTAAAGAAGGACGCTCTTTTCATCATGGAAGGAATCTGGTTGCAGCAGATGTAAAGGCAACCTTTGACTCGATTCTTGATCCCCAAACCGGTTCGCCACACCGTTCAACCATAGATGTAATCCAACGCATAACGGTTGATGGCAACGACCGAATCGACTTCTTTTTGAGACGTCCAGACAGTCTATTTCCAGGCTACTTGAGTATAGGCATTCTTCCTTCAGATCTAATGCAGAAACAGCATAGGTTTAGCACGCGGCCAGTCGGATCTGGCCCTTTTATCTTTAGTGGATGGCCGCAAAGCGGGATTGCAAGACTTGCCAGAATCAAAGATCAACAACTGTTTGAATTTGTTCCAGTGGCTGACCCAAGCGTACGCATTCTTAAATTGCTGCGTGGTGAAATCGACATGTTGCAGAACGACCTGCCACCAGAACTGATGGATTATCTTGATGGCAGGGAAGAGGTGAACATAATAAAAAGATCGGGGAATAATTTCTCCTATATTGGTTTTAATCTAAAAGACAGATTTACCGGACAGCACAACATACGGCTTGCCATTGCCCATGCGATAGATCGCGAGGCCATCATAAAATATTTTCTGAATAATGGAGCCAAACCCGCACAAGCTCTGCTTTCGCCCCAGCACTGGGCAGGTGCGAAAAATCTGCGTCCATACAGATTCGATCAACAGCAATCAAGATTACTGCTGAAAGAGTCCGGGTTCACAGAAAATAATCCATTACACCTTACGTACAAGACATCCACCGACCCATTTAGAGTGAGGCTGGCTACTCTGGTCCAGAGTCAACTCGCCGAGGTTGGGATCAAGCTAAATGTTCATAGCCATGATTGGGGTACCTTTTATGGTGATGTGAAGAGCGGACGTTTCCAGCTATATAGTCTGGCCTGGGTCGGAATCAAGACTCCGGATATTTTCCGATATGTCTTCCACAGCAAATCTGTTCCGCCAAATGGAGCAAATAGGGGACGTTTTCACAGCAGAGCTGTAGATTCCATCATAGATCAAGCAGAAAAGACCGCAGACTTCGGTGAAAAGGCCATACTATATCAACGACTACAAGAGCAATTATTAGTAGAGCTTCCGTACATCCCGTTATGGTATGAGGACCATGTGTTCATAAGCCGGGATTACATAACCGGATATCAGCTGGCTGGTGATGGAAATTACGACGGTCTGGTACAGGTACAATCAAATAAGAGATGAAAAACAGGCAAAGGATCAGAATAGATATAGCCAGCCAGATGCTATACCTGTATCAGGGACAGGAGTTAGTTGCATCTTACCCCGTGTCTACCTCACGACAAGGTCCGGGTGAGGAGATCGATAGCGGATGTACTCCTCGCGGCTTGCATCGTGTCCGAATAAAGATTGGCGCGGGCGAACCAGAAAACAGGGTTTTTGTTGGACGCCGTCCCACCGATGAAATATATACGCCGGAGCTTGGAAAGAAGAATCCCCAACGGGATTGGATACTGACGCGAATACTATGGCTTACCGGGATGGAATCAGGCAAAAACCGTGGCGGCAAAAAAGATACCCTACGACGTTTTATATACATTCACGGTTGTCCAGATTCAGAACCCATGGGTGAACCGCTATCTCATGGATGTATTCGGATGCGAAACCGGGATTTATTAAATCTTTTTGAACGTGTGGACAGCGATACTATAATAGAGATTGATTGAAGATGGCATACGCTATAGCAACGGAAGAGTTACATCAAGGAAGTACGCAATAAATTGATAAGTGTCAGTTACTCACTTTGATTAATGGATCGGTTGTGGTTATGGATGTACCAATTTATCAGAAAACAAAATTTTGTTGTTTGGGCAATAAAAATAGGGTCTACGCGGAAACGTGTGGGTAAGATTCGAGTCGGCGGCAGTGTAACACATTGAAATCATATGCATATTCAGATGTTGCATGTTGTGAAAAAATACTTTCATTTTTCAGTTAGGCTAACGCCATGAAAAACCCCAAGACAATCAGGTCGCTTTTTGCATTCCCTGGCTTCACCGCCAAGTCAAAATTGGTAGGTGTTTTTGGTGACAGGCATGCCCGAGTAATCCAACTCAAAAGGCGAAAAAAA
>RRYU01023089.1_pt1 | contig 27724 bp, 28 predicted proteins | sample 2162651 | NCBI WGS metagenome assembly RRYU01 (sample SAMN10267283, study PRJNA491782) | microbial mat metagenome | isolation source: biomat in the production well | place: Japan: Minami-Kanto gas field, natural gas well KTG3 | collected 2017-06 | reverse complement strand
CCGGCTCGACCGCAGCCCCCTTCCTTGCGAACCGCTACCCGAGTTCATTGATAAATGATTTTATGAATTCACCGGAAAAATCTTCAAGATCACGCTCTATCGAGTTAATCTGCTGCGTAAAGTAGTTGTAAGCCATTACTGCAGGTATAGCTGCAGCAAGTCCGGCGGCAGTCGCAACCAACGCCTCGGCAATCCCCGGCGCAACCGTTGCAAGTGAAGCGGACTGGGAGACACCGATACTCATAAAAGAGTTCATGATACCCCAAACGGTTCCGAACAACCCTATAAAAGGAGCGGTATTACCCACGGTCGCAAGAAACGGCACATATCTGGACAGATTTCTCGACTCCTCATTTGCCTCCCGCCTGATCGCCCTCGAAATACGCTCCTCGACCTGAGAGGGATCTTTCAGATCTCCAAGCGCACGATACTCTATATATCCTGCCCTGAACACCCTTGCCAATGAACCGTTTCTGTAATTTTCAGTCTCTGCAAAAACCTTATCAATACCGGCAACATCAAAAAAGTAGTCGAGAAACCCCCGTGACTCGGACAGGGCATTCCCAATGCTTCGGGCCTTAATAATGATAATGGCCCAGGAAAGCACGGAAAACAGCAGAAGGGTGGCAAGCACGAACAGGACCACCGGTCCGGCATCGGCCAGCAATGAAAAAAAGCCGATCTTGGAAGTAAACATAGGTCACGCAAATTAATTGTTCACAGGATATTCACAAGCTCTGGGAAAAGAAAAAAGCAAGAGCACAACCCGAGAGCGCACAGAGCGTATTAACAACATCGTTATTGACATAGTGAGACCCTTTGATAAGCTTGTTTTTCACCACAGTACCGTCCCCCCTGTAGCTTTCGGTCCGCTCCGTCACCTTTTCTCGTACCGGATCATAATACTGCGCCTGAACTGTGGCTCCCAAAAAACTGTCGACAAGACTGGCAAGAAGCCCTGAAAAACCTATCAGCAAAAATGACTGCGTAATCCCGAAATCAATAACCCAACTCACCTGCATGAAGATTGCACTTGCACAGATCAGAAGAGCACCGGCAAATGCACCAAGCGTTCCCGGAAAAGATACACCGCCGGATGTACCGACAGGCACGGGTTTCATCGTGGTGATAAGTCTCGCTTTGGGATTGGGCCACATGGTACCGATCTCCGTCGCCCAGGTATCAGACTGTACGGCAGCCAGCGTTCCAAGATAAGCAAAAAAATATGCCGGTTCATTCGTTAAAGAATAAATGATCATGATCAGCCATGCAATCCCTCCGTTGGCATAAACCTGGCCCGCATCACGCTGGGATCCCTTTTCAAAAACCAGATCAAATTTCGCTTTTCTTTTTCTGCCGAGCTTTGACAATACCGAAGATAGCAGATAGAACGTAAGCAGCGGAATCGTCCATTCAAGCCCTCCGACACCGAAAATAGTTGTACCCAGAAGAAACGTCGCAATCGCCCCGCTGTTGTTCAGAAATTGTACCTTTATGGAAAAAACAGCGAGCAGAAAAGCGAAAAAACTCCCGGCAAACAAACGCAGAAGGAGACCATCTCCATCCATATCGACAATGAAAAGCACATAGGAAACCGCCAGGGGAATAAAAAGATTGTCGAAACCGTATGAAACAAGCGCTTCCACTGCGGTCGCGATCAGAGCGAGCAACAGGGCAAGAATCACAAGCTGATACCATGCGGCTACAGCCAGCCCCTGGTTATAATCGTCTCTGAAAACAAAGAGGCAGGCAAGAAGAAGCACAAAGCTCACTGTAAACATGGTCAGTGAACCTTCTACGGTTTTTCTGCTTTTCGTAAGGTTTTCAATATGCACCTTCCCAAGGGAACCCCCGACAAGAGCGGCAAGAGAATCGGCAATCCCGACAATCAGTACAGAAGTCCTCAGTATCCAGGCATGGCTTTCCCAGAGAAACAGAGCAAGGATGACAAAGGCAACAGGCAGCACAACAGGGCCGTAGCTTACTGGCTCTTTTTCCTGCAGCAGATTTTGCCTGTTTCTGTCATGAAGAACCCTGAAGAAACCGAAATAAAAACTTGCCCCGTTGACAAGCACAAAAATCAGTGCCAGCAAAACCGGGAAAAAATTTGTCGAAAAGCAGACTGGTAAAAAAAACAAAATAAGTCCCAGACTGAAATGCAGCACTTTTCTCAGCACAAATCCGCTGACTGAAAACTTCCTGACCAGGATCTCGAAAAGCAACAGAAACAGCGTCAGGATTCCAAGAAGCAGAAAAAACATCGGCAGATCCTGCTGGACGGGGGATTGTAAACGTAACATATTGCAGAATTTCGGATTAAACTTCACTTCCGACCTTGCTGAAAGTATAATCAACGCAAAATACAATAAAAAAACAGTCCCTGAAGCAGTATATCACAAAAAAGCAACATTTTAGCGCCGCGCCCCTATCTCCCCCACGCTTAACCATCGCCCTGAATTGAGCGATTGTTCGATCCTCCCGATCTCACCAGGACAACCGGAAAAGCACAACTCGCCAAGTATAGTATTCTTATTTGACGCCGGATCGCTTGCTTAACACAAGACAAAACATTATATTTGCTCAACATTGTAATTATCGTAAATATTACCACAGCATTTCGTTCAACAGTTATCACCTTGATGCCTGCGTGTTACCGACATAGTGGCAAAAGCTCACAAGGCTCTGAGAGCCTCACCGCTCCATCTGACGCTGAAAAAACCTTAACCGGTAAATCAGCCTGTTTCCTCATTTGCAGGATCGGAATACTTGTGCCTGTTATTAGTCTACAGGTGAGCATTCTTGTGCCCTGAAGGCGCTCCGGTCCCTGGCCCAATCTTCTTCTTTTTACTTGATAAAAATCTTTCATTGGCCTCGGGAACGGTGCTCCCAGGGATAGATATTCAATGATAAAAATTACCATTTATGAGATCTGATACCATAAAAAAAGGCTTTGAAAAAGCCCCCCACAGAAGCCTGCTCAAAGCAACCGGGGCTGTATCGTCACGTGATGACTTCAGAAAACCGTTTATCGGCATCTGTAACTCGTTTATTGAACTTATCCCCGGTCACACCCACTTGCAGAAACTGGGACAAATTGCCAAAGAAGAGATAAAAAAAGCAGGCGGCGTTCCTTTTGAGTTCAATACTATCGGTGTCTGCGATGGTATCGCAATGGGCCATATCGGCATGCGCTACTCCCTTGCAAGCCGGGAGCTGATAGCGGACAGCGTGGAAACAGTCACGCAGGCCCATCGTCTCGACGGCCTTGTCTGCATCCCAAACTGTGACAAGATTACACCCGGTATGATGATGGCTGCTGTCCGCATGAACATTCCGGTTATTTTTGTCTCAGGCGGTCCGATGAAAAAAGGGCGCACTCCTTCCGGCGAAACCGTTGACCTGATCTCGGTTTTCGAAGCTGTCGGTCGTCACAGTACAGGTGCGATCAGCGAAAAAGAACTTGGCGTCATCGAAGATCATGCCTGCCCGACCTGTGGCTCCTGTTCGGGCATGTTTACGGCAAACTCCATGAACTGCCTCTGTGAAGCGCTCGGCTTCGCACTTCCGGGAAACGGAACGGTACTCGCTGTGGATCCCGGAAGAGAAGAGCTGGTCAGGGAAGCTTCCCGGCGCATCATCGATCTGGTTGAAAAAGATGTGAAACCTCGGGATATCCTTTCGAGGGAGTCGCTGCTTAATGCTTTCGCGCTTGACTTTGCAATGGGCGGCAGCACAAACACGATACTGCACACCCTTGCTATCGCAAACGAGGCGGAGGTAGCGTTTGACTTCTCCGAACTCAACGACCTTTCGTCAAAAACACCGTATATCTGCAAGGTCAGCCCTGCGACACCGAATGTACATATAGAAGATGTCGACCGTGCAGGCGGCATCTCCGCAATATTGAAGGAACTGTCGAAAATCAACGGCCTGCTCGACCTTTCAAGACCGACTGTTACAGGAAAAACGCTCGGTGAAAATATTGAAACTGCGGTTATACGCGACGCTTCGGTCATCCGCTCCGTCGAGTCTCCGTATGCGCACACCGGAGGCCTTGCGGTGCTGTACGGTAATCTCGCTCCGGAAGGGGCGGTTGTCAAAACCGGTGCCGTCAGCGAATCGATGATGCGCCATACCGGTCCGGCAAAAGTATATGAGTGCCAGGATGATGCGATTACCGGCATCATGAGTGGCGATGTAGTTGCGGGTGATGTTGTGGTCATTCGTTACGAAGGGCCGAAAGGTGGCCCGGGAATGCCGGAAATGCTCTCCCCTACCAGCGCGATCATGGGACGCGGTCTCGGCGAATCCGTTGCACTCATTACCGATGGTCGGTTCTCCGGAGGATCAAGGGGAGCATGTGTCGGTCACGTTTCACCTGAAGCTGCAGAAAAAGGACCGATAGCAGCAATTCAAAACGGCGACATGATCACCGTTGATCTGCCGAACAGGGTGATCTCGGTTGATCTGTCCGATGAAACAATTGAAAAAAGACTGGCAGAGGTTCCTGCATTCATCCCGAAAATCACCAGAGGATACCTCGCACGATATTCACAAATGGTTACGTCTGCAAGCACCGGTGCGGTTTTGCAAAATCCGGCTTGTTAACATTAAACAATGATGACTCATGCATACATCCGGCCAGAAAATGAATGGCTCAGAAATATTCTTTGAATGCCTGCGCCGGGAAAACGTCGAATACATTTTCGGCTACCCCGGTGGAGCACTGCTGAAAGTCTATGAAACCCTCTACGACGTCAAAGATATCAGGCATATCCTTGTCCGGCATGAACAGGGCGCCACGCACATGGCAGAAGGTTATGCCCGTGCAACCGGCAAGCCGGGCGTTGTCCTGGTCACCTCGGGACCGGGCGCAACCAATACGGTCACGGGAATATCCAACGCCTACATGGATTCCTCTCCTCTCGTCGTTTTCACCGGCCAGGTACCGAGCGCCCTTATCGGCAACGATGCGTTTCAGGAAGCGGATATCGTAGGGATCACCCGACCGATAACAAAGCATAACTTTCTGGTCAAGGATGTCAAGGATCTGGCAGCCACGATAAGAAAAGCCTTTTACCTTGCAACGCTGGGGCGACCTGGACCTGTTCTGGTCGATCTCCCGAAAGACGTACTCAATTCGGAATGTGTGTTCAACTGGCCGGAAAAGATTGATATTCGCGGATTCAAACCAACGATCAAGGGTCATGAAAACCAGATAAAAAAAGCCGCGAAGATGATTGCAAAAGCAGAGCGCCCGTTACTCTATGTCGGCGGTGGTGTAATTGCATCAGGAGCTTCCGATGCTCTCAGAAAGCTTGCAATCGAACAGAATATACCGGTTACCATGACCCTTCAGGGCCTTGGCGCATTTCCGGGAAACCATCCGCTGAGTATGGGAATGCTCGGGATGCACGGGACGTTCTGGGCCAATCAGGCAGTCAACAACTGCGACCTGCTTATCTCGGTAGGAGCACGGTTTGACGACAGGGTAACCGGCAAGGTCGATACGTTTGCGACACATGCGTATAAAATCCATAACGACATCGACCCGACAAATATCGACAAGAACGTCAAAGTCGATCTTCCTGTCGTCGGTGACTCCCGGCACTTCCTCGAAGGCGTCATCGAAGCGATGCCGAAAACCAGCGAAAACCGGCAACCATGGATCGAACAGATCGGAAAATGGCAGGAACAGTGCCCGCTTGTCTATACGAATAATGAAAATTCGCTCAAAACCGAGTTCGTCATCGATGAGGTTTCCCGGCAGACGAAAGGAAATGCTGTTGTTGCAACCGACGTCGGGCAGCACCAGATGTGGACAGCCCAGTACTACAGATTCACCAACCCCCGCTCTATCATCACCAGCGGAGGACTCGGAACGATGGGCTATGGGCTCCCTGCTGCAATCGGCGCCGCATTCGGCGTTCATGACAGGCCTGTTGTCCTTTTCTGCGGTGATGGCGGCTTCATGATGAATGTCCAGGAACTTGTCACAGCGGTTCATTATAAACTGCCGGTCAAGCTCTTCCTGATCAACAACAACTTTCTCGGTATGGTACGCCAGTGGCAGGAACTCTTTCATCAGGAAAAGTACTCGTTCACCGACCTGCAGCAGAGCAACCCTGATTTTGTCCGCGTTGCCGAAGCATTCGGGGTCAAGGCGCTCAGCGCCTCGAATCCTGCGGAAGCGAAACATGCCATCGAAGAATCGCTTGCCTATAATGAAGGCCCTGTCCTTGTAGAGTTCAAGGTCGTAAAAAAAGATATGGTGTTTCCCATGGTACCGGCAGGGGCATCGATTTCGGAAATGCTTTTTGAAAGGCTGAATCCAAAAACAATGGTATAAGTGAAGCTATGAAACATATCATATCCGTTCTGGTCGAAAACAAATTCGGGACACTCAACAGGGTTGCTGCCATGTTCAGCGCACGGGGGTTCAACCTTGAAAGCATCTCGATCGGCGAAACAGAAGACAGTGAAATATCCCGCATGACTATTGTCACCAGAGGAGACGACAGCATCATCAGCCAGATACTCAAGCAGCTCAACCGTCTCGTCGACACGTTGAAAGTTGTCGATGTCACAAACAAGCCGCACGTATCGAGAGAACTGCTTCTGATGACCCTGAAACTGGGCAAACAGTCGCAGCAGGAGATTTTTGAACTGGTCGATGTTTTTAAGGCAAAAGTCGTGGATATAAAACAAAAATCCATTACTATTGAGGTCGTTGGCTCACCGGACAAGATCAATACAACCATTGACATGTTCAGGCCCCTCGGCATTAAGGAAATCGCCCGCTCCGGCACGGTAGCAATGACCCGTGGCGAGAGTTGATTTATTGTTTTTTTATAATCATCCCAAAAACAAATAAAGACTGACATGAACGCATACTATGAGCAAGACGCGGATCTGAAACACCTGCAGGGAAAAAACATCGCTGTCCTCGGCTACGGCAGCCAGGGACACGCTCACGCACTGAACCTCAAAGAAAGCGGGCTCAACGTCTGTGTCGGCCTGAGGCCGGACAGTTCTTCTTGCGCCAAAGCAAGGGAAGCAGGCCTTGAGGTCAATCCCATTGCCGATGCGGTAAAGTGGGCCGATATCATCATGGTTCTTCTGCCCGACCAGTATCAGAAAAGCATTTACGAGACTGAAATTGCTCCGAACCTTGAAGAAGGAAACACTCTGGCGTTTGCTCATGGCTTCAATATCCATTACAGCCAGATTGTTCCTCCCGAAACCGTAAACGTCATGATGATAGCCCCGAAAAGCCCCGGTCATCTTGTTCGCCGCACCTATACCCAGGGCAACGGCGTTCCCTGCCTGATCGCAGTCTATCAGGATTACACGGGCGACACCAAACAGCAGGCGCTTGCATGGGCGAAGGGCCTCGGCGGCACGAAAGCAGGCGTTATCGAAACCACCTTCAAGGACGAAACGGAAACCGATCTTTTCGGGGAGCAAGCGGTTCTCTGCGGCGGTTCGGCCGAGCTCATCAAAGTCGGTTTTGAAACCCTTGTTGAAGCCGGTTATCCGGAAGAACTTGCCTACTTCGAATGCATGCATGAACTGAAACTCATTGTCGATCTCTATTATGAAGGCGGACTTTCACGCATGAACTATTCCGTCAGCGATACAGCCGAATACGGCGGCATGACACGCGGCCCGAGAGTCATCACATCCGACGTCAAGGCGGAGATGAAAAAAATCCTCGAAGAGGTACAGGATGGTCGGTTTGCAAAAGAGTTCATTGACGAATGCAATTCCGGTTACCCGAAAATGAAAAAACTGCGCGAATCAAACGCCGGCCATCCGATCGAAAAAGTCGGATCGAAACTGCGCGACATGATGAGCTGGCTCCTGAAAAAATAACGCATAAAGAATGTTCAAGATAGTAACCATACCAGGCGACGGCATCGGCTCCGAGGTTGTCGCAAGTGCAGTACAGGTCATCAAAGCACTGGAAGAAAAACACGGCCTGGAAATCGCAATAGAGGAGCACCTCTTCGGCGGCGCGTCCTACGATGTTCACGGCGAAATGCTCACCGAAGAAACACTCGAGGCCTGTAAAAACTGTGATGCGGTTCTGCTCGGCGCTGTCGGCGGGCCGAAATGGGAGAACCTGCCGCACGAGAAAAAACCGGAGGCCGCGCTTCTCAGAATCCGCAAGGAACTCGGCCTTTTTGCGAACTTCCGTCCCGCAAAAGTTTACGACGCGCTTGTCAATGCGTCGTCGCTCAAATCGGAGATCCTTTCAGGGACCGACTTCATGGTTATCAGGGAATTGACCGGAGGCATTTATTTCGGTCAGCCGCGAGGATATGATGAAGAAAAGGGCTGGAACACCATGGTGTATGAAAAATACGAGGTCGAACGCATTGCGCGTCTTGGGTTCGAAACAGCCATGAAACGAAAAAAACAACTGGTAAGTATCGACAAGGCAAACGTCCTGGAATGTTCACAGTTCTGGAGAAACATAGTGCACGAAGTACACAAGGATTTTCCTGAAGTCGAATTGACAGACATGTATGTCGATAATGCGGCGATGCAGGTTGTCCGGGACCCGAAACAGTTCGATGTGATTGTCACCAAAAACCTTTTCGGTGACATACTCAGCGACATTTCCGGCATGATCACCGGCAGCCTCGGGATGCTTCCTTCGGCAAGCATCGGAAGCAAACACGCTCTCTATGAACCGATTCACGGCAGCGCGCCCGATATCGCCGGCCGGAACAAGGCAAACCCGATAGCGACAATAGCTTCAGTTGCCATGATGTTCGAACACAGTTTTTCGATGCAGCACATTGCCAACGACATATACACGGCTATAGAAACAACTCTCGAGTCCGGAATGCGTACAGCCGACATTGCAAACCCGGGAGACAGTGTCGCATCGACGGCAGAGATCACCGATGCCATCACAGCAAACCTGGAGGCATCATAACCATCCCTGGATAAAGCGTGAAAGAAAAAGTACTGATATTTGACACAACCTTGCGCGACGGTGAACAGTCACCCGGAGCGTCTCTCAACCTGCAGGAAAAGGTCGAGATAGCAAGGCAGCTCGAAAAGCTCAATGTCGATATCATTGAAGCAGGGTTTCCTGCGTCCTCTCCGCTTCAGTTTGAGGCAGTCCGGCAGGTCGGCGAAGAATCCGGCAAAATTGTTGCGGCACTGTGCAGGGCTGTCGAAAACGACATCAAAAGTGCTCATGACGCTCTTCGGAACGCACAACATCCGAGGATTCACACCTTTATCAGTACATCGGACATCCATATCATGGGCAAGTTCGGCCATGAACGTTACGGGAAAACACTTGCGAAAAAACAGCAGACAATCCTGAAAATGGCCGTCGATGCTGTTGGTTTTGCAAAAACCTTTACCGATGATGTTGAATTTTCCGCCGAAGATGCAGGAAGAACCGACCCGGTCTATCTTGCGGAAATCATCGAGGCGGTTATCGTCGCTGGTGCGACCACGGTAAATATACCCGACACGACTGGTTATACCTGGCCATCCGAATTCGGCAGAAAAATCGCCGACCTGAAACAACGGGTCGCAAATATCGACCAGGCGGTCATAAGCGTCCACTGCCACAATGATCTCGGGCTTGCCGTGGCAAATACACTGAGTTCCGTGGAAAATGGCGCGCGGCAGGCAGAATGTTCGATCAACGGCATCGGAGAGAGAGCAGGCAATGCCTCCCTCGAAGAAATTGTCATGGCATTGAAAGTACGGAGCGATCTGCACAACTACTATACCGATGTCGTGACAGAAGAAATTTACAACACGAGCCGCATGGTCTCTTCGTTCACCGGCCTGATCATCCAGCCCAACAAGGCGATCGTGGGTGACAACGCATTTGCACATGAATCGGGGATACACCAGGATGGTATGCTGAAAAACCGGAAAACTTACGAGGTGATGACCCCTGAATCCGTCGGAGTTCCTCAAACCTCTATCGTACTCGGACGACACTCAGGCAAGCATGGATTACAGGCACGGCTGAGTTCGCTGGGGTATAAAGTTACCGGTGCAGAACTGGAAAAAGTTTATGAGCGATTTTTGTCGATTGCCGACAAGAAAAAAGAAATTTACGATGATGATCTCAGAGTGCTCATGGGAGACGAGCTGAACAAACCACTCGAGCCGCTCGAACTCGACTACCTGCACGTCAACAGCGGAACGGCATCGATTCCGACCGCAACGGTTTGCATAAAGGCCAAAGGCAAAACTTATGAAGAATCGTCAACGGGAGACGGCCCTGTCGACGCCTGCTTCAAGGCTATCGAGCGGGCACTGAGCCTCGGTTCGCTGCTCTACTCCTATTCCGTCCGTTCGACGACCGCGGGCCGCCAGGCTCTTGGAGAAGCAACCGTGAGGCTCAAGGACGGCGAGAATCTTTTTACGGGCCGCGGCGTATCAACAGATATCATTGAAGCAAGTGCCCAGGCATACCTGCAGGCACTGAGTCTCAGACAGGATTCAAAAGAAAATGACAACAACAAAACAATCGATAACGGGATATAACGATCATGGCACAAACGATAACGCAGAAAATCCTCGCAAAGGCTGCCGGGCGCAAATTTGTCGAAGCAGGCGAGAGTGTATGGCTCAATGTCGACATCCTGCTGACCCATGACGTATGCGGTCCTCCGACATTCGACATATTCAGGGAAAAATTCGGCCCCGGCGCAAAGGTATGGGATCCCGAGAAAGTCGTCATACTGCCCGACCACTACATCTTCACCGAGAACGAGCACGCACGCCGCAACATCGATCTGCTTCGACAGTTCGCCGAAGAACATGACCTTCCCAACCATCACGATGTAGGGACCGACCGCTACAAAGGGGTTTGTCACGTCGCCCTTGCCCAGGAAGGATACAATCTTCCCGGCACGGTTTTGTTCGGAACCGACTCACATACCTGCACCTCGGGTGCGTTCGGCATGTTCGGTACAGGAATCGGCAACACCGATGCTGCCTTTATTCTCGGTACAGGCAAGATCTGGGAGAAAGTCCCCGAATCAATGAAGTTCATCTTTGAAGGCGACATGCCGGACTATCTCGCGGCAAAAGACCTTATCCTGCAGATCCTGGGTGACATCAGTACTGACGGAGCAACCTACCGGGCCATGGAATTCGACGGCTCAACAGTTTTCTCGCTGCCGATGGAAGAGCGCATGACCCTTACCAACATGGCTATCGAGGCCGGAGGCATGAACGGCATCATCGCCGCAGACAGTGTCACCGAGGCCTATGTCAGGGAAAGAACAGGGAAACCGTATGAGATCTTTACCAGCGATCCGGATGCAGAATATCACAGCATCTACCGCTACAAAACAGAAGAACTCGAGCCGGTAGTGGCCATGCCGCACAGTCCGGATAACCGCGCCACCGTTCGCAGCGTTCAGGGCACAAAGATAACCAAATCATATATCGGCTCCTGCACAGGAGGCAAGTTGAGCGATTTTGTCATGGCGGCAAAAATCCTGAAAGGAAACACGGTATCGGTACCGACAAATATCGTACCCGCGACAGTAGAGGCTGCTCAAAGCTTGGAAACAGAGCAATTCGACGGCCATTCGATCATAAAAATCCTTGAAGACGCAGGCTGTACGATTGCCCCGCCGTCATGTGCCGCCTGTCTGGGCGGTCCTTCGGACACCTTCGGGCGCTCGGAAGACAATGACCTTGTCGTTTCGACAACAAACAGAAACTTTCCCGGACGTATGGGAAGCAAAAAAGCAGGCGTCTGCCTTGCTTCACCGCTGACCGCTGCCGCTTCGGCAATTACCGGAAAACTTACTGATCCGAGAGAATTCCTAAGTTGAGCGTTTCAAATATTCAAAGGACAACCATTATGGACACCATCATACAGGGAAAAGCCTACGTACTGGGCAAAAACATCGACACCGACCAGATCATACCGGCCGAACACCTCGTTTACAGCCTTTCAGATCCACAAGAGGTGAAACTGTACGGCAAATACGCTCTTTCGGGAGTACCGCTCGAAGAGGCTGGTCTGCCCGAAGGTGGACGCCCTTTTGTTGAAGGCGAACGATGCGAATCGGACTACTCGATCATCATAGCCGGTCCGAATTTCGGTTGCGGCTCTTCGCGTGAACATGCGCCGTTCTCCCTCCAGGTCGCGGGAGTAAAAGCGATTGTCGCGGAATCATACGCAAGAATATTCTACCGCAACTGTGTAGACGGTGGATTTGTTATACCTTACGAAACTGCCGAACAGCTCGGCAAAACCGTGCTGACAGGCGACGAACTGAAGATCGATATTGAAAAAAACACGATCACAAACCTGACACAGAACATCTCATACGAGCTTAAACCGCTTGGAGACGTATACAATATCGTTATGGCAGGAGGCATCTTTGCCTATGCCAGACAGGAAAATCTTATGAACTCCTGACCTGGGCTCTTATGTTGATCGCCCGCGCCATGGAACAGTAACAGATATGAAGAACAGAAGCGCCATCGAACTCTATGACACCACGCTCAGGGACGGAACACAGGGGGAGAAAATAACCCTTTCCGTTCAGGACAAGCTGCTTATTGCCGAAAAACTCGATGAGTTCGGTGTTGATTATATCGAGGGAGGATGGCCCAGCAGCAATCCCAAGGATGAAGAATTTTTCCGCAGGGCACAGCATCTTCACTTTAAAAACGCAAAACTGTGTGCGTTTGGATCGACTGCCCGAAAACCGGACAACATCGAAAACGATCCCAACCTCACAGGACTACTGAAATCGGAAACTCCGGTCATAACCATCTTCGGCAAGACCTGGAAAGCACATTCGGCAATAGGACTGGGCCTCAACGATGAAGAAAATGCCGAACTGATTTTCAAATCGGTACGTTTTCTTAAAAGCATGGACCGTGAAGTACTGTTCGATGCCGAACATTTTTTTGACGGTTACAAAGACAATCCGGCATTTGCAATGCGTATGCTGCTTTCGGCTGAAGAAGCAGGCGCAGAACGCCTTGTGCTCTGTGATACCAATGGAGGAACGATGCCTCACGAAGTATACGAAATCGTCCAGGATGTTCTTTCTTCAACCACCGTACCGATCGGTATTCACACCCATAACGACAGTGACCTCGCGGTAGCCAATGCGCTTTCCGCTCTACGCGCAGGCGCGTCCCATGTACAGGGTACCATAAACGGTATCGGTGAACGGTGCGGTAACGCCAACCTTATCAGCGTCATTCCGAACATCATTCTGAAGCTCGACGGTCATTTTCACCACAAACTGAACCTGAATCAGCTTACCTCGCTCTCGAACTCCGTTTACGAGTTGCTGAACCTTCCTCCTGATAACCGCGCTCCGTTCGTCGGAAAATCGGCTTTCGCCCACAAGGGGGGGATTCACGTCAGTGCGGTTCTCAAGCAAAGCTCTCTTTACGAGCATATCGATCCTAAAACCGTCGGCAACCGCCAGAGAGTTCTTGTATCGGAACTTGCCGGGCAAAGCAATATCCGCTACAAGGCAAAAGAACTCGGGATAGAACTGCCGGATAGTGGAGAACTGTTTAAAAAACTCGTTCAGAGCATTAAAAAACTCGAATACGAAGGATTCCAGTTCGATGTTGCCGAAGCGTCCTTTGAACTGCTCCTTCGCCATGAACTGGGACAGTTCAAACCGTTCTTTGAAGTGCTCGAATCAAAAGTACACATCGAGTCCGGGAAAAACCGTGAACCTGTTGACCAGGCTATACTGAAAATCGAGGTCAACGATGAAATCGAGATGACCGCCGCTGACGGTGACGGTCCGGTCAACGCGCTCGACAAAGCTCTCCGCAAGGTCCTGCGAGGCTTCTACCCCGCCATTCGCAACGTAAAACTCGTTGACTACAAGGTTCGTGTCCTTGAAGAAAAAAAAGGAACCAGCGCAAAGGTCAGAGTGCTTATCGAAACCAGTGACGGGCATGCAACATGGTCAACCGTCGGGGTATCGACCAACATCATAGACGCCAGCCTTCAGGCACTGAGCGACGGCATCAACTACTTCCTGTTCAATACAGAGAAAGTAGCCTGTGCCGCCTCCGCTGAGGCGCCGTAAAAAAGCTCTCTGCTCCGGCTTTCTTCTTTTTCCCAGTTCAGGGAGAATGTGTATTATTGAAGAGTAAAACGCTAAACCGATCAGAGATGCCTATCAGAAATGCACTGCGCGTCATACTCGTCCTTTTCCTGCTTGCCCCGCTTTCAGCTTTCAGTCTGCCGGGTGAAGCCGGAAAAGCGGAAAACAACGTTCCGATGACCACCACCAAAGCAGACAACACAGCGTTTTCCCTGGACCTCTACCGAACACTGGGGAAAAGTACCGAAGGCAATATCTTTTTTTCACCTTACAGTATATCCACCGCGCTCTCGATGACCCTTGCCGGTGCGGCAGGAGAAACCCAGCAGCAGATGGCGGTACTGCTTCATGCGCCGGAGACTATCGCCGCCTTCCATGCCTCCCGGGCTGCATTTGAAAACAATATCGACACAATTGCCGAAAAAGGCGAGATAACGCTTGAAGCAGCCAACTCGCTATGGCCCCAGGAAGGGTATGTGCTGTTGAAACCTTTTCTGCAAGACCTGAAAACATATTACGGCTCAACGATTACCCCGGTCGATTACCGTCGGAATACCGAAAAAGCAAGGAAAACCATCAACGCCTGGGTGGAAAAGAAAACCAGGGATAAAATCCGCGAACTCTTGCAACCCGGCATCCTCACCAGCCTCACCAGGCTCACCCTTGTCAATGCCATCTACTTCAAGGGAGACTGGACAAACAGCTTTGATAGCGCCAAAACGACTGAATCCGCTTTTTTTTCAGACGATGCAAGGGTAAACGTCCCCATGATGCACCAGGAAAAAAAGTTCAGGTATGCCGAATCGGACACGCTGCAGATCATCGAGCTCCCCTACTCGGGCGATGATCTCTCGATGCTCATACTGCTTCCAGCCTCAAAAAAAGGGATTACCGTGCTTGAGAACAGCCTGACACCCCAACTGCTGGATACCCTGACGCATTCACTCAAGGAAAGAACCGTCAGTCTGTTTTTGCCCAGGTTCACCGTAACATCCACCTTGCGTCTTGACCAAACACTCAGAACGCTTGGCATGACGGATGCATTCGACCCGGCAAAAGCCGATTTCTCCGGCATGACCGTCAGTAAAGACGAACTCTTCATCGGAGCGGTTGTCCACAAAGCGTTCATCGACGTCAACGAAAAAGGAACGGAAGCCGCAGCAGCGACAGGTGTCGTTATCAACCTCACTTCGGCAATGCCTGAACCCGTACCCGTTTTCCGTGCCGACCACCCTTTCCTGTTTCTCATCAGGGAAAACAGCTCCGGTTCGATACTGTTCATGGGACGAGTTGCAAAACCGGAAACTTCAATGACTATTGAATAAGTACGAATGAATAATGCAAGAACGGACCTGAACAGAAATCTTTCACGACAATCACACATTATCACATGGAGCAATGTGAAGTGATCGATCCCGAATGGATAAAAAAGTACTGTACATAGACGTAGAAACAACCGGCACCAACCCCGCAAGGCACGGGATAATCCAGATAGGGGCGATCATTGAAATTTCCGGAATCATTGCCGATGAGTTCGATCTGAAATGCGCTCCGCACAAGGGAGCCGATATCGACGATCAGGCATTGCAGATAACCGGAACAACCAGAGCGGAACTGCAGCAAAGAACAAGCAGTTATGAAGCTCTTGCCGCGTTCCGTCAGTTCCTCAACCGCCACATCGAACCTTACGACCGGAAAGACAAATGCTATCCGGCCGGATACAACGTACATTTCGACCTCGACTTTGTCCAAAACTGGTTCAGGATTCATGGGGACAATTACGGTGTTGGCTCCTATGTTAACTGGAGACGGCTCGACCCCCTTCCGGTCCTCTTTATGAAGGATTATACCGGAGCACTGAACCTGCCCGACTACAAGCTTGAAACGGTCTGTCGTCACTTCGGGATTGAACTCGAAGCCCATGACGCATTTTCCGACATACGCGCAACACGCAAGCTTCTGGCGAAACTACTGTAGACAGAAAAGTATTTTCCTGAAATCAAGCATAAAAAAAGCGGCCTAAAAGACCGCTTTCTTGGAGCAGGCGGCCCCCATTCCGCCTGCTGAACCTCACGGGCGTGAGGTTTGAAAAACTATGTATACAATACTTACAGCAAAGAGTATACCAAAACAAAAAACGTATATCTTAAGAATAAAGTAAAGTAAATAAAACGCAATAAAGCCTTCGGAAGACCAATCAAAACAAAAAGAGACTCAAAATGAGAATACCTCCATCATTTTGAGACACAAATCAAAACAGATATGTCGTTGAAAAACAGGGCACGGTCAGTCATTCAGCAGCGAACAATGCCTTTGGGGCTCTAAATTCTTCTACGCCGGTTCCTCGTGCGTAACACAATGTATCGCCCCCAGCCCCCAGACAAGATCGGTACAGTCAACCCCGGTGACCTCCCTTGAAGGGAAACATCTCTTCAGCACATCGAGTGCAACGCTGTCATTGGAACAGCGATATGTCGGAACCAGCACCTGACGGTTCGCGATGTAAAAATTGGCATAGCTCGCAGGAAGTCTTTCGTTTTCATGGTAGACCGGATCGGGCATAGGCAGCGTCACTACCTGCAGCGGATTCTGCTGAAGATCCGTAAAGCCCTGAAGCAGCCTGAAATTCTCCTGAAGTATTCCGAAGTTCTCGTCCCCCTCATTGTCTTCAACAGCAATAACCACAGTTTGTTCATTGACAAATCGTGCCATATCGTCTACATGCCCGTCCGTGTCATCTCCCACTATCCCGCCCTTCAGCCAGAGAACCTTTTCAATGCCGAGATAAGACCGCAGCCTCTCCTCGATCTCCTGCTTTGTCATCGAGGGATTACGGTTAGGATTAAGCAGGCAGGATTCGGTCGTCAGCAGCAATCCCCTGCCGTTCACGTCGATCGCACCTCCTTCCAGAACCATTCCCGGCTTCACAAGGGGAAAGCCCTGCGCTGTGGCAATCTTTTCCGGAACGCTGTTGTCGCTGTCATAGGGCTCGTACTTTCCCCCCCATGCATTGTACTCCCAGTCAACAACCACTTTTTGCGAACCGTCCGCATGCCTGTAATACACATAGTTCGGCCCATGATCCCTGCACCATGCGTCATCCGTCGGAATGTGATGAAAGCATATCCGGCGCATATCCTCTCCCTGCCTGACCCTGCCGCGTATCCGCTCACGGGCGTCGTCCTCCATGGCATCATCGAGCACATTGATATACACCGTTTCATGAGGGCAGAGCAGGGCTGCTATGGTGGCGAAAACATCCGGTATGGGTCCAAACTTGCCCGGCCATGAGGCCTCCTTGTGCGGCCATGACAGCCACGTTGCGTCATGTAACGCCCACTCGGGAGGCATGTAAAAACCGCCGTTCGGTTTCCGCATAACTCACGCCTCCTCTCCCGCCGCCACCGTCTCACGAATACGCTCGATCCGCTGAAGCAGAGGCGGATGCGAATAGTTCAGGAAAACGAAAAAAGGATGGGGAGTCAGGTTGGAGAGATTCTTTCTCGACAACTTCTTCAGCGCCTCGACAAGAGTCGCTCCGCCACTGTAAGTCTGAACGGCATAACGGTCCGCCTGAAACTCATGGCGTCTCGACAGAGACTGCAGAAAAACCGAGAGAATAAATTCAACCGGACTATAGAGCAGGGAAAAAAACAGAAGACTTGCATAGACGGAAAGATTGTCCATATAAAATGCATCGAACAGCAACCTGTTGTTCAGAAAAACCGAGAGCAGAAAAAACACAACCCCCATGTTTATGACACTGAGACACATGGCAATAATGATATGTTTTTTCTTGTAATGGCCTATTTCATGTGCAAGAACCGCAACAAGCTCGGTAATGGTATGGTTCTCGATGAGCGTGTCGAACAGCGCAATGCGTTTCTGCTTGCCAAAGCCGGTAAAGAATGCATTGGCTTTCGCTGAACGCTTCGATCCGTCTATGACGAAAATGCCGGACAGGGGAAAAGCAACCGACCGGGCATACTCCATGATCGACGACTTCAGCTCGCCATCCTCAAGAGGGGTGAACTTGTTGAACAGCGGCATGATAAGCGTCGGCGCAGCATATTGCAGCACCAGGCCGAAAAGAGCAACGGCAAGCCATGCCCAGACCCAGGCAAGGGAACCGGTATTTTCGAAAAACCAGAGCAGTCCGGTAAGAAGCGGTACACCAAGCGCCAGACCGAGCAGCACACCCTTCACCTTGTCCGAAATAAAGGTAAGCGGCGTGGTTTTATTGAATCCGTATTTTTCCTCGAGCACAAAGGTCTGGTATATGCCGAAAGGCAAAGAAATGACCCCCTGAAGAAAAAGCAGCACCCCGATGTAGAGAATACCTGTCACAAGAGAGGAAAAGCCGAACGCCGTCACGATCGTATCGAGATAATTGAACCCTCCGGCAAACCAGAAAACAAGCAGAACCACCAGGTCGAAAGCCGCCATCACAAGGGAAAACACCGTCGAGTGACGCAGATAGTTCTGGGATTTTTCATAAGCATCCTGATCAAAGACATCCCTGAACTCTTCAGGCAGAACAGCCGCGGCCGCTTTCATGTTCAGAATATCCGCAACAAGCTTTATGAAAAAGGTACCGAACAGGGTACCGAGAATGACAATACCGAAAATATTCATGACAGGGTAGTGACAGGTGACAAAATGCGTCCATAACGAAGTTATTCGTTACATGGAATGTATGAATAGCTTTGTGTTCTGCTTTTTAGAGTTCTTCATTTTTTCGGCTGGGCGCTTTCCTTCCGGCAAAGAGTTCTTTCAGCTCCTTACTGACGATCTGCCAGAAATCTCTCAGATTCGTGTACCGGTGATTGACTTCATCGAGATACTCTTCAAGATGATCGATGTCCTGCTGATGCTCCTGACCGATATCATCTCTCAACTGCTGCCTTAAATTATTCAGAGAAACCTCGAGATCGGCAATCTTCGCTTCAAGCTCCTTTCTTCTTTTGATCTGGTCCAGCATATGAGCCTCCTTGCAGCCTCAGTTAATACGTATCCGCCCCGTTACCATCCGAACTTTGCACTGATTGCGATCAGACCTCCGGGAATCAGAAAAAAAACACCGATAATATATGCCAGGGCGTAGAGCTTGTTCTCGGTAGTAACATCGGCGAGCACCTCCGCCGCACGAACCGGCAGTGCCCTTAAAAAAGGCAACCCGTAAATCACCAGAACACCGGAAAGATTATACAGGAGATGAACAAACGCAATCTGCAAGGCGAAAACAGCATTCGGCCCTGTTATAGCTGTTGCCGCGAGCAGAGCGGTTATGCAGGTACCGATATTGGCGCCCAGTGTAAACGGATAAATCTGCCTGAGAGAAAACACACCGTTCCCGGCAAGCGGTACAGCAAGGCTTGTCGTTGTCGAAGATGACTGCACAAGAACAGTAAGAAGCGCACCTGAAAACAAACCTGAAAGCGGTCCTCTGCCGACGGATTCACGGAGAATATCCTTTGCCTTACCCACCATGAGCATTTTCAGCAACCGGCTGAGCACGGTAATAACGGCAATGATAAGGGCAACCCCGATTATAATCATGACAACCCCAACCGTTACCTGGGGAAGAAAAGACTGAAGTGAATCCTCGACCAGATGAACCACCGGTTTCACAACAGGTTTTACGAAATTGAAGTCTTTGATAGACATGGATTCCCCTCCTGCAAAGAAATCTCCAAGGAGATAACCGGCTTTCCCGAGATAACCGGTAAGCATCTCGAGCGGTAGAAAGATCGCAACGCAGAGCAGGTTGAAAAAGTCATGAATCGTTGCGGCGGCATAGGCACGCTTGAACTCTTCTCCTTCCCTGACATGGCCGAGGCTGACAATGGTATTGGTGATCGTCGTACCGATGTTCGCACCCATAACCATGGGAATGGCAATCGAAACAGGAAGACCGCCTGCAACCAGACCGACGATAATCGAAGTAACGGTGCTGGATGATTGAATGAGCGCCGTGGCGATGGTACCGATAACAAGTCCGCTGAGCGGATTGCCAGCAAACGCAAACAGTTCTCTGGCGTTTTCACCGGCAGCCCCCTTGAAACCGCTTCCGATCAGAGCCACACATACAAGAAGGAGATACACAAGGCCAACGACAACAAGCCATTCCTTTATCATCGGTTTCGACTTCGGAGAAGAATCTATCTGGGGTAAAACCCCGGTATTGACACTCATAAACCTGTTTTGCTTTTCGTGATCCTGTTAACCATTTGTCTTGAAGGCCTTTTCAATCGATATAACGCCGCTGAAGTTCTCCATAGGTCTCGATGCGCCTGTCACGTAAAAAAGGCCAGTGTGATCGGTAAAACCCGATCTTACCGAGATCACATTCTCCCAGCAGGATTTGTTCACTGCCTTCATCCGCGGATGCGGTAATCTGTCCGAAAGGATCCGAAACGAAACTGTTGCCCCAAAAACAGAGATTGCCCTCTTTCCCGACCCTGTTAACCGCCGCCACATACATACCGTTAGCGATTGCATGACTCAACTGCATCGTCTTCCATGCCTGGAGTTGGGACTGCCTGACCTCTACTGACGTTTCACTCGAAGCCCACCCGATAGCCGTCGGATAAAAAAGAATTTCCGCGCCTTTCAGCGCCGTCAGGCGCGCCGCCTCGGGATACCACTGGTCCCAGCAGATCAGTACCCCTATCGTAGCATATCGCGTTTTGAACACCTTGTAACCGAGATCACCCGGCGCAAAGTAAAACTTTTCATAGAAACCGGGATCATCGGGAATATGCATCTTGCGGTACTTGCCCAGGTAGGAACCGTCGGCATCGATAACCGCCGCAGTATTATGACAGAGACCGCAGGCACGTTTCTCGAACAGCGAGGCCACGATAACAATTTCATGCTCCGCCGCTACAGCCTGAAGCGCTTCGGTAGAAGGGCCGGGCACGGTTTCCGAAAGGTCGAACGGTCCGTACTCTTCCATCTGGCAGAAATACAGTGAGGTAAACAGCTCCTGCAGACACACGATCTTCGCCCCCTTCGAGGCCGATTCGGCAATCCTTTGACACGCCTTGTTCAGGTTCGCCTCCGGATCGGCTTCGCAAGCCATCTGCACCAGGGCAATTCGCACCATATCGTCACGCATCGTCTTATAATGAAGAAAATGTTGGAACAAGCAAACCAACAGAAAACAGGACACCGTGCAGTGTCATCACCTTCCCGGTTCCTGCAAGAACCTCGTTCAGCTCCTTGCCTTCGCTATGGAAAAGGACTCTAACCTGACCGAGCGCAAGCGGCAGGGAAAGCCAGGCAAGCATGCACCATATAGAATATCCCGTCATCCACATCCAGACCGACACGAAGTAGGCAACAACCGTCAAGCCCAGATACAACCATCGAGCATTCCCCCCGCCGATTCTCGCCGGGAGAGTCATCTTCCCGACTTTCCGGTCGGTATCGATATCACGGATATTGTTGACGAGCAGGATGTTGACGGAAAAGATGCCCGGCGCAACTGCGGCAGTCAATACCGGAAAAGTCACCTCTCCCGCCTGAACGTAGTAGGTACCTCCGACAGCGACAAGTCCGAAAAACACAAAGACGAAAAGATCACCCAGTCCGGAATAGGCTATCGGATAGGGTCCGCCAGTATAGGCCCAGGCAAAAAACATCGACAACAGTCCGATCAGGAGAATCGGCCAGCCGGCGAGGTAGACCAGGTAAAGCCCCAGCAGAAAAACCACAAGAAGCAGAACAATCGAAACGGTAATCATGGTTTTTTCCGAAATCAAACCTGCCGCAACGGTACGTGTCGGGCCAAGGCGCTCTGCAGTATCGGCACCTTTGCGGAAATCATATATCTCGTTGATAAAGTTCGTGGCCACCTGTATTCCAAGGGCGCATAAGAGAGCGATACCGGCGGCATCAGGCAGAAACATCCCGTCGGCAGCAGCAAGGGCCGTCCCGACAACAACAGGAACGGCACCAGCAGGAAGCGTCTTCGGTCGGATGGCCATCATCCATGCCTCAAAGCGTGACGGTCTGTCACCGGCCCTCGAAGTACTCTTCTTCATTTCTTTTTCTCTTTCGCCATTTTTATGCTGCTGAACTGATGTTTGATCTTTTTGCCAGGATGAATGTAGGTTAGGCTGTGGCGAACCGCCACAGTTGCGTCGCTGAGCCCGGTCTGGATGATTTTAAGCTTTCCCGGATAGGAAGCGATATCACCGGCAGCGTAGAGGCCGTCCACCTCGGTTTTCATGTTGCTGTCTACAACAATAGCGCTGTCGTTCAACGCAAGACCCCATTCGGCAAGGGGGCCGAGGTTCGATATAAAGCCGATCAGCACCAGCATGTAGTCAGCCTCAAAAGTAGTCTCCCTGCCTGTTTTCGAGCGGAGATGTACTTTCCGCAAAGCCGGACCGTCATGCTCGATCCCTTTTACCTCGGTGTTCAGATACACATCGAGCAGACCTTTTTCAGCAGCCCCCTGCACCTCCTGCTGTGTCTTGCCGTGTGCCCTGAACTCGGGCGAACGGTGGGCAACGCTTACATGTTCCGCTTCCGGCAGAAGCATCATTGCCCAGTCGAGCGCCGAATCCCCGCCACCGACAATCAGCACCTTCTTGCCTGCCAACTCATGCATATGTTGCACCGAATACAGAACCGAATGACCCTCGAGAAGACTGATATCGCCAAGCTGGGGCAACTTTCTCGGAGAAAACGCTCCCAGCCCTGCCGCGACAAGTACCGAACGGGAAGCAAACACGCTGCCGCTTTCGGTTTCAACTTCAAACGATCCGTCCCCGGCTTTCCTGTAGCTGCACACCTTTTCGTCAAGTATCACTTCCGGACCGTACCGCTCAGCCTGCTTCCAGAGACTTTCGACAAGCTCCGAAGCCTGAACCTCGGGAAAAGCAGCTACATCGTAGATATGTTTTTCAGGATACAACGCGGTGAGCTGACCGCCAAGCTGCGGCATACTCTCGATAATCCTGCAGGAAATATTGTTCATGCCGCACTGAAACGCAGCAAAGATACCGGTCGGGCCGCCGCCTATAATCGTCAGATCACGCATAGCGTCCTTTCCGGAAGATAACTCTCCGTTTTCTGTCATTACTGTTGCGTTAAAAAATCTTTACCGTTTCGTTGTTACACTTTTTCATCACCGGACCTTTTCAGGTAAATCATACCTTCGGGATCGACTATCCCGTAGAGAATAGTCACAAGATGCCCGTGCTCGTCCAGTTCATGAATCTCAACGTGAACCGCGTCCTGTTTTGCGACCCGTTCACCAGCATCGTTCTTGAAAATAAAGACCGCCCTCACCCCTCCATGAGGCGTTTGCCCGACAAACTCATAATTCCCGTCTTCGAGCTCTTCCAGGGCACATCCCGGTGCTGACGAATCAATCGGACAACTGGCGCATTGCGAATAAAAACCATCCTCGGAATCCGCAAAATCACATACCGGAAATTTCATAATATCATTCTCCTTGTTTTCTCGGTTGAGTGGCTGACAATATATAATAGTAGTTCAAAAAATGACAACTTTATGAGGCATTACGTTATTACTTGTTGGAGTTTACCGGTTAATTGGTTTATTCCTATTATCCATCGTAGATCATCGGGAGTTGTTTGCCACCTGTCATGGACCTTACTACAGTAACCGAACTGAATCTGAATCAATAATAGATGTTAGCCAAACGTATTATCCCCTGTCTCGACGTCCGGGACGGAAGAGTTGTCAAAGGAATCAACTTCGAAGGACTGCGCGATGCCGGCTCGATCCTCGAACAAGCCAGGTTTTACAACAATGAACTGGCGGATGAACTGGTGTTTCTCGATATCTCGGCATCGATCGAATCGAGAAGAACAACACTCGGGGAAGTTTTAAAAGTTTCTGAAGAGGTGTTCATTCCTCTCACGGTAGGCGGAGGGATCAGTTCGGTCGAACGCGCGCGGGATGCCTTCCTGCACGGGGCGGACAAAGTGTCGGTCAATACCGCCGCGGTCTATGATCCGAAACTGATCACGAGAATTGCCGAGCAATTCGGCTCTCAGGCAGTCGTAGTCGCGATCGACGTCAAAAAAGTCGGTAACAAATACATCGTCCACACCCATTCGGGTAAAGAACTGACAAAGTACGAAGCCGTCGAGTGGGCGCACATGGTCCAGGATCTCGGTGCGGGAGAGATATTGCTGACCAGCATGGATCGTGACGGCACCAAAGCCGGCTACGACAACGACATCCTGCACGAGATATCGACTTCGGTACATATACCCGTCATCGCATCGGGAGGTGCAGGAAATCTCGAACACCTGTATGATGGATTCTCAGAAGGAAGCGCCGACGCAGCCCTCGCCGCCTCCATCTTCCATTTCCGGCAGTACTCCATCCGGGAAGCGAAGGAGTATTTGCGGGAAAGAGGAATAGAAGTCAGACTGTAACAAAAAAGCCCGACCGGTCGGGCTTTTTTGTTGTTGAACTGTTGATTTGTTGAATCGTTGAGTTGTTGGGGAGAAATATTGTTGAATTCAGAAGCCAGAAGCCAAATGAGAATTTAGTCGGCAGTCGGCAATTACCTTTCCCTCTTTACTCGTCACTTGTCAATCAAAACCTACTGCCAGCTGAATCCTGGCTCCTGAATACTTACTCCTTGCTCAGCACTCATTGCTGAAGATTCGGGCTTATTCTTTCACTATTCATTATTCAATAGTCATTGTTCACTAATCAGTAGCCATCTCCTAACTCCCTTTCGGCTCCCCCTCGCCAACCGGTTCCGAGACGGTCGTTATAGAGCCGATGTGCCAGCTTCCTTCAACGTAACGCACATAGACGGGGCCTTCGTTGCGAAGTATGTCCACAATATGCGGGAAATCCTCCCAATGATAGTGACACCAGATATATCCGGTTGACTTCTGCTCATCCGTGTCCGGCATCGTACCATGCTCGCGATGAAAGTACGCCCCACCGATCAGGCTGCCGTCATCACGCCGCAACCCGATAATCGCCCGGTAGGGATACCCGTTCGCAAACTTGCCGCCTGCATAGTAGGCGATGTCATACTTGACAATCTTCTCCACAACCATTACTCCTGAAGGCATAATTGCTTACTCCTTTTGAGGGCACCTCTATTAATTTATTCCGCACTTCAATTTCTTCGTTGATCCCGACCAGTCGGGACACTCTCCCGATAAAATCGGGACTCATAGACAATTAATAGGGGTGCCCTTGAGTTAAAAAATTTCATGAAACACGCTCAGGGAAGCTCATCAATAATTTGATTCAAAACTTTTTTCAACTCGGGAAGATGTTCTTTAATCGCACTCCATACCAGTTCGTAATCGACGCCGAAATAAAGATGAATTAATCGGTCACGCATACCAGCCATTTCGCGCCAAGGAACATCTGAGTACTTCTCTCTGAACTCTTCAGAAACACCTTTTGCAGCCTCTCCAACAACTTCAAATTTCCGTATTACCGCGCTGCTGGTTTTATCATCCTCAACAAACTCTGCATACGTCATATCACCGACACAAACAGCTCAATGCTTTCAAACGCAGAGAGCATGTCCTGTAAATAGAGCTTAACATCTCTCATAGGACTATCGCATCATGATAAATGCTTTCGGAAATCTCTTGACGTAATGCTTTTCTTGACACCACATCAACCTTTCTCTGCAAAGCATCTTCAAGAAAGCAGCCCAACCCTGTCAAATCAAAAAGACTGGCCCCCTCATCGAAATCAATAAGAACATCGATGTCACTCTCAGCACTGTGTTCATCCCTTGCAAACGACCCGAAAAGCGCCATGCTCCGCACATGATAACGCTCCTGTATTTCCGGCAAGAGCCGCTTCAGTATGTTCAGTATTTGTTCTTTCGATTGCATCATACATAATCTCGTTTTAAGCCACTTATACAATCAACTCCTCGATTCTGCCCACAAGCTTAATATACACATCATCCTGCTCCGGTTCGATAAGCCTCGATACTCTCAACCTCGAGCCGGAACGATCCTTCCTGCTTCTCGGAAATCAGAAACCCGACCTGGAAAACGCGGGACGGATCGAGAGGCGGAGCATCGGAAACGATTCGACCGCGGAAAGACGGCCTGAAGTCACCGAATGGCATTGTTACATCCATCCACTCCCCCGCTGCCGTATCGAATTCCTGACGGTACACCACCCCGTCAAACAGCATATCCGTTCTGACACGGAAGCTGTAGCGCTTCCCGTCTCCTTTCACCCGGAGCGTAATCCCTTCAAAACCGCTATAATCGTTTTCCGGTAACGGAGCCCTTGCCGAGGCAAAACCGCCGTTGTTCTCGAGGGAAAGATGACCGGCAAAGAGACCGGTCCCTTCCTCGGATACCTGCAGGAGACTGTCCGACACCCCGCCCATAACAATATCGTTCACGCTTGTCCAGCGCAAAAGTGGAGGGTGCTTGAAATCGGTTATTGTTTTTCGTTGAGCAACCATGGCAAACTCCTTGAGAGGTTCGCGAAGGATATAAGGAATAAAATATCGTTTTTTTACTCATTCACCTACAATAAGGCCTTTCAAAGCATTTCATTTCAACAACGTATTGCGTAAATTTCCGCGGGTAAGTGAAGACCCGGCATGACCGTATATTTCTACCAACTTATTTCTTCCCGGCTTCTGACTTCAGGATTCTGGATTCAGAACTTTTGCCTTTTAATTTTTGACTTTTGACTTGATTCCTATGAAGTTCATTCTCTCAAACGGTCGCTACATGGTCATCATCGGCGTCATCGGCGCTTTTCTGGCGGCAATTTCGCTATTCGTCTACGGCGGCATACTCACCGTCCAGCAGATCATCGAGACAATCCAGGCAGGACATGTATCGAGCAAGGGCTCGAAATCCCTGATGCTCAGTTTTGTTGAAATCGCCGACATCTTCCTGCTCGGCACCGTGATGTATATTATCTCGACAGGTCTGTATGAACTGTTCATCGATGACAACATAGAACTGCCGGGCTGGCTGGAAATTCACACACTTGACGATCTGAAGCAGAAGCTGGTAGGAGTCATCGTGGTAGTTATGGGCGTGGTTTTTCTCGGCAATGTCATCAAATGGCATGGAGAAACAGAGATCATCTACTACGGTGCAGCCATCGCCTTCATGGTAGCCGCGCTGACCTACTTCACCAGCCAGAAGAAGAAGAAAGATGAAGGCAAAATTCAAAAATAAAAAGGCAAAAACAGGAGTCGAACCTCTCTCCTCTACCGTGTACCTTATCCGACAGTGATTTGCATGCGTCTTGCCAGCTCATAGAAATAATCACGCGACCATATTTTCAATGCCTCGACATCCTTTACAAAGCGCGAGACGTCATTCCTGGCCGCTGCAACATCGAGCGCATCAATTCGCTGATGGAGTAACTGGCGAAAGTCAGGTTCTGTGAGGGTTTCCCCCTGCAGGTTCCCGCTCTGCCTGGCGCGAATGACAAAGTGAGAAAGATTCATCGGTGTGCCTTTCCTGACATACCATTCGAAGTCGAACCAGTCCCTTCCTTTGACCCGGTTTTTCCAGTTTCTGAAAAGCAGTGCATGCATCTTGCCGGCAAACAGATCCGGCAGGCTGAAGCATTTGACATAAAACGAGAATGGCTGCAGAAGAAGTTTT
>RRYU01009330.1_pt1 | contig 27793 bp, 25 predicted proteins | sample 2162651 | NCBI WGS metagenome assembly RRYU01 (sample SAMN10267283, study PRJNA491782) | microbial mat metagenome | isolation source: biomat in the production well | place: Japan: Minami-Kanto gas field, natural gas well KTG3 | collected 2017-06 | reverse complement strand
AACGCAGGCTTATAGCTTTCATCAGCAAATAATTCTGAAGTGATCAGGAAATCAGCCGTAGACCTGTTACAAGCCGTAGGCACGTTATAGAGCACACTCATGCGCAGCAGCGCTTTTACATCTACATCGTGAGGTTGGCTGGTCATGGGGTCCCAAAAAAAGATCATGAAATCAATTTTTCCTTCGGCGATCAATGCGCCCATTTGCTGGTCTCCACCTAATGGGCCTGATTTAAGCTTTGAAACATTATCGAGCACTTCTGAAACCAGTTTACCTGTAGTTCCGGTCGCAAAATAATTATGGCCCTCAAGTTTTCTGCTGTTATGCCTGACCCAATCGAGTAGGTCTTGCTTGCGATTATCATGTGCCACCAGGGCTATATTTTTAATCATACTCAGTACTTATGATTCTGGTTGATGATAAACTTTTTATGCAACACTTCTTTGCCGGCATCGATGCGCATTATGTAGGTGCCGGAGGCCATCTCATCCAATGGTATGACCACCCGTCGCACATAAGGTGACTGGATCAGCTCCACATCCTTCACTTTACGTCCATAAATATCGTAAATGGCCATATGGGATATGGAAGAAATTTCATAATTCAATTTTACTTCTAGCTGATAAGTAGCAGGATTAGGCCATAATTTAAAGTTTTGATTGGAGAATACAAGCTCCGGAAAACCTACTGCGTGTATGGTGTCGCATACACCCACAGCATATGTTGTATCGGTGATTTCAAAAAAATTGATCAGGTGGTACAGCATATGACATGGTCGTTTGAGGGCAAATTCACGAATCTCATAAACTTCTGACACCCACCTATTATAGCTTAAAGGATAGTTCCATCGTGCAATTTGCTCTTCCATGAGGTGTTCAATTTCAAACAATAATGAATCAAGTTCTTTATTAATACGATCCGTTGTAAATGTATTCAATAAATGATATTCCCATCGGTCCAAATATTTCTGTTTGAAAGATTCATTTTTAAGCAAATTCCTGAACAGAAAGGTTGACCAATCGGGATTAGGCCAGCCTGTATTGCCTTCAACTGTAGAATGTTCGAGGGAATTGAAATTGTAATTAACCATGCACTGATCATTATCAAAAAATACCCACCTCCATTTGGAACCGGGTTCCTGTTTCCGCCAGTACTCCATATTGTTACCCGGCCAGTCAAATACGGCAATGTACTGTTTAGCAATTGTATAATCGATATAATTATCAATGTCGATCTGCTCTGCAACCTGTAAATAATAAATATCATTCTCAAGACCAAAGTCCCTGATGAAGTTCTTTAGTTCCAGGTAATCATGATTATCGCCTTCAATAACCGTTCCCGCATTCTCCAAATAATCCACCCTGTCAGGGTTTGCTCCCCGGCGATAGGCAAAATAGTATTTATCAATTCTGTCGCGGATATGATGAATGCCCCAGAACTCTCCATTAATGAACACCACTGCCGGACGCACCGATTGTGCTTCCAGGTCTAGGTGTTCAACTAAACGATGGGTAAGTGCATCGGTAAGCATGGTGGTATAGAAGTCCTGTCCTGAATTACGTAATAGAATACGTCTATAACTGTTTACGCCTGTTTCAGGAAAGTAAGCATAGTCCATGCTGTTTTTTCCATAGGCATTCCTTGCATAAATCCGTAAAGTTTTCTGCGGCAGGGCCCTGCTGCCATCACCGTGAATTCGAATACCAACATCTTGTTGAAAAGCAAGCTGACCATCAGATTCAAAAAATGCAAGATTGGCAGGGCGTTCCCAGTCATCGCCACGTTGGTGATAATTTCCGGTTCCCCATACCCAAGCCCATGAAGGATTAAGATCATGATACAGCCCGGGTACATAAATTCCGGTTTCATAATCAAACAGATTCAATGAATCGGTCACAATTGAAACTATGGGAAGCTTATACCTTGTGGATATTTCAGGGTGTACCCAATAATTTGCTGTTATGATATCAGACACAGCAGAATCGTTTATAAATGATCTTATTTTGATGACACTTCCTTTAAAAATATGTTCTGAAGGAAGGTGCCATCTGTAAAAGGAGGGTGTGGTTTCAGGGTTTGTTCGAATCAGTGAAAAATAATTTTCATCACCCTCACGGTCAGCAATAAGTAATGAGTCAGGAAACAAAGGCGAATTAGGTGTTGGCTCACTCCCATTTATAGTAAAACGCACAATGGCATTTTCGAGTGTATTGCCAATGTGTAGGTAGAATGATTCGGAATAAAAACCTTGATCGTGTGATAACAAAATGGTGTCGGGATAAGTCTGAAATAAAGGCTGTCCATTATTTGAATATCCGGGTGTTGAACCAGAAAAGAACACCAGGCTATCAGCTCCGTCAGTGAGCCTCCCGTAACTGTTGTCGGTTGTGAGTTGAATAGGTTGCAGGTAATCTAAAATATTATGATTTGGGTCACTAAGCAGTAGATACTCCCCCTCAATGCTAATGCTGAAATTGGTGTGTAAATAGGAACCGTTTATCCTGTTTTTACCAGAAGCAAAAACAAGCAGATGATCTCCGGGTGCAAGTGTTATATCAGGAAAAGTCCATCGTCCGGGATTGGAAGGTGTGTCAGATATTTTATATCCCTGAAGGTTAACCGTCTGGTTTGTACCGTTATAAATCTCAAACCAATCTTCATAATCACCATCTTCGTCTTGAATCGTGCTGGCATTAGATGCCATTATTTCATTTATAACCAGTCCCTGTGCCATTACGATTACCGGAGTTAAGGCCCAAATGCAAATAAGCATCAAGGTAAAAATATTTAATCCGTTCCTTTTCATTTTCAATTTGGTCTGTTATCTCCAATCATCATTGGTTTTATTCTATGGCAAAGATATCAACTATTTTATTTTCAACATTTTTTGAGTGATAAAATTGCCGTTTTGCATCAGTCTATAAAAATACATTCCGCTAGCGAGCTCTGAGCCATCATAATCAATTGTATACTGACCTTTAGACTGATTTTGATCAATAATAGTTGCAATTTGCTCACCCATAAAATTTAAGATATCCAGGCGGGTGTGACCGGTTTCAAATAATTGGTAGTCAATTGTAGTATGCCTGCTGAAAGGGTTGGGAAAGTTTTGTCCCAGCTTGATCCTTTCGGTACTATTAGTAATGTCGTCCAAAATACCCATATGCAAAGTGCTGACTTTTATATCATCAAGCCGCAGTTCATCTCGTTGTCCTGAGTCAGGATGGAGTTGCTGCCCTGTGAAGTAATATTTCCATCGCAATTGCACATAGGCTTTATTATTCACTTCATCAGGAAGGCGCACATAATCAAATATTTTTTCACCCCCTGAAACGGCACTCCTATAGTATTCAATCAGGTTTCCACTCGTATCGCTAATGCTTTTAAATGCACCATCATGGCCAATTCTATATTGCAATTGAATGGCATAGGCCCTTGAATTTGATTGGATGGTCGAAGCCGTCCATGAGACGATTACATCTTCAAGGTCTCTTGTATCAATGGCCAGTACGGCAGCGCCAAGGTCGCGTTCACGCCCGGTATTGATAAATGAAATTCCGTCTGAATTTAAACCATTCAAACGGGTGCGCCTGGTAAGTCGATAAGGGTATCCAACACTACCCATATCATCATTATGATATTCATCTGAAGGCACATGATAGGGCTCAATCATTTCATCATGAAGCAGCGGATCGCTTAGATTGCTTTGCTGAAAAATCATATTTGGAGGGAAGCTGCCTTCAGGATTGTTTTCATCCCAGGATGAGAAGCTGTAGGGCCCGTTAGCAAGTCGATAGGCCGGGGGGTTCATTGTATCCCCCTGAAAATCGTCACTTGGTTCAAAATGAGCAATTAAATTGATGTCATTATTAGCGGCTAGTTCAATTTCTTCTGCAAGACTAAAGGAGTTGCCTGACCATTTTATAAATCGATAGCCCGGTTCAGCAATAGCCTTGAATTTCACTGGAATATCAAGAAAATAAACCCCTTCCCAAGTATCAACTAAGCCTGTTTTGATGGTATTAACTTGCATCTGTCCGCTACCCTGCTGTTCAATATTGATTTGAACTTTAACCGTTGAAGGAATATTAAATTCACTTTGAATAAAGCTGCGCAGATATCCCGGTCTTTGAATTGCAAAATTGCGCATGATCATCACTCGTTGTAACCATTCATTCATGCTAGTGGGCCTTCTCCATCTATTAATGTGCTCTTCCATTTCGGGCTCAAGCAAAGCCTGAATAGAATCAAGTTTTGTGATCACATAATTGGTGCTGAAAGTCGTGTTGAGTAAATCGGCAAAACGGTTGATGAAATAATTTCTATAGACTTTATTATCCAATAATTTACGCAATATAAGTGTTGCCCAGGGCGGGTTTGGCCAGCTTGGCCCATTTGGTGCCAAAGCCAGGTTCAAGGTGTTATGTGCAGCGCCTTGATCAACACCGGGCACGTAAAAAAAATCAAGCCCGAAACCAAAATCAGTATCCAGAACAAACCATCTCCACCGGCCATCTCTTTCATTGGCATCCTCATTAAAATTGTCGGTTAAATAACGCCACATCAAAGTATTATTTCCGGGCCAGTCAGTATTCATCACAAATATATTGGCAATCTGAAAATCAGTGAAACTTTCAACATCCATCATGGTTTTGACATAATCAAAACTTGAAGTGGATGCCATATTGTTGCTGCCAATAAAACTTCGCATATCAACATAATGACTTCTGCCGGCCGGATTCCCGAATTTATAGTCAGCATTGTTCTCCAGTATTGTCATTTCATTTTCTTCAATGCCATAACGAGCAAGGATATAGTGATGGTTGTACCGGTCGCGAATGTTATGAATGCCCCAATATTCCCCATTTATGAAGAGAATGGAAGGTCTAAAATATTGTGTTTCAACCTGTAGGTTTTTAAACAATGATTGCATAAATGCATCCCTAAAGGTGGCCTGATCCCAATCATTTCCTGAGTTTCGAAGAATAAAACGTTTATACTGATCTGTATTCTTTTCCGGAAATAGCTGATAATTGATCCAACTATTTCCATAATCCGCACGGGCATTAATACGTAAGGACTTTCGTGGACGGCTGCGTGTTGTGTTTCCATGTAGACGAACACCAATATCTTCATTAAAAGCAAGTGTGCCATCCGTTTCAAACATACTTAGATTAGCCGGTCGCTCCCACTCTATTCCTTCCTGAAAATAATTGTTATGATTGCCAGGCACATAGATCCCAATATCATCATCAAAAAGGTATTCAGGATTTGTTGACAGCGAAAGCCATGGTAAGCTATAGCGCAGGTTTCCATTTGAGTGTACCAGATAAGCATGTGTAGATACCGGTCCCGGAGGGGCATCAGGATGCCAGGCCCTGGCACGGATTACATTTATTTTAAATACATTTCCAAGGGGAGGCTGCCAGCCCTCGTAGTAAGGGGGTCCAATATCCAGGTAATTGGTTGGTATCATGCTGATATCATTATCCACGCCGGATTTGTCATTAATTGGTATTGGAACGGAAAAGATCATTGATGAATCATCTGGAAATGAGCCGTCAATGGTATATAAAATCTCAGTTTCGGCATGGTTATGATCAAGAGACAAATCAAAACCCTGAGAAAAAACACCTCCGCTTTGTGAAAAGTTAACAGGTCCCAGTAGCAATCCATAACCCTCACCCTCATTAGGCAAGCCCGGTGTAGGAGTCGTGAAAAAACGCCAGTTACCCTGTCCGTTAGGCACTCTACCTATGGAAATGTCAGTCAGTAATTCAACAGGCTCAACATGGTCAACCAGAAAACCGGCAGGGTTTGTAAGGAGTATTTCTTCCCCCGCTGCGCTAATGCTGAAATTGGTGTGCGGCGGCCGGTCAACACTACTGCGGTTTTTTCCTGATGCCCAAATCAATAAATATTCACCTGGTTCAAGAATTATTTCAGGCAAAGTCCACTTGAAAGGGTTCGAATAATTGTCAGAAAGACCAAATCCATCTAAAGAAATCACGAACTCTCCGTAATTGTATATTTCGATCCAATCTTCATAATCACCATCTTCATCAGCATGTGTTGTAGCGTTTGAGGCCATCAGTTCGTTAATGGATATTGTCTGTGCAAAGCCTGTTTTGAGAAATGAAAAGAGCCCTATTATCAATAAAATATTTATGGCTGTTTTAGGTTTATATAAAAGCATGCGATTGTTTTGCGCTGATGTCTTCTTGCGAAATTAGTCAATTTTGGATCGCCTGGTTCTTATCCAAACATAATCATCAGCATTGATAAAAGATTTTTTAAATTAGCTGTTTAAACTGATCGGTCTAATCATGTACATGCGCTTCGCCTTTCTAGTACTTATGTTCATTGGTTTTCACTTATCATCATCCGGTCAGTTATTAAAACAAAACTATTACAACATAACCCTGGGCGGAACACTGACCAAGTATTTGATTGAAAGCAATATGAAGCCACTTGTATTGCCTGCCTTGGGTTTTGATATAAGCAGGCAATACAGCCCAACACTTGGTATAAATGCGGGCATTCGGTATAGTTTTCAAGGATCTAAAACCCCAACTTATAAACTATATAGTCATAATGTTGATGCGTTTGTTACGCCCCGTTACCTGGTTTATTCAAAACTTTATGCCGAACTGGGATTACAGTTTCACAATTCGCTCCGGCAGCAGCGCAAGCAAATCAATTCACAGGCAACAGTAGACCTAAATATTCTCGATCCTCAGCTGGAGATTTTTACGGGGCTGGCTTACCAAATATCGAATGACTTTTTAGTTCATCTCCGTTATACCTTACCTTTTAATTGGTTACACCATCGTAAATTTTTCCTGGGCATATCCTACAAAATTGCCCCTCGCATCAAACAATCTCAATTTAGTTTTACTTCGTTGGATGAGGCGTTGGAGAACTACCAAAGGTGTACGGAACTGGTACTTCACAGGCAAGGACTTGAAGAATTGCCGAGAGAGATCGGCAGGCTGCAACAACTTAGGGAGCTATACCTGAATGGAAACAAACTTCAGACATTACCGCCCCAGATCAGCAGAATGAGGATGCTGAAACGTCTGATTGCACGAAACAATCAACTGAATTATTTGCCTCCGGATATTGGCAAATTGTTGCAGCTCGAAGAATTGGATTTTGGTTACAATCAATTGGATTCGCTTCCTGATGAAATCGGTAATTTACGTTCATTGCGCTTCTTGTATCTGCAACACAATAACCTCCAAACCCTTCCGGCAAGTATTGGTAATCTGAGTCTTTTGGTCGAACTTGATGTCAGCAACAATATGGCTTTACTGCAACTTCCTGTTGAGATCAATCAGTTAAGATATCTTGAGAAGCTCATCATAGATCGAAACACCCTTTTGCCCATACCTTTTAATCCGGCAAACCCACGCCTGGAAGTAATAATCACGGATTAAATTGGTTACAATTTAAGATAGGGATTCAGGATATAGAATTGGACGAGTTGCTGACCACTCTCGTTTTGACCAACTAATCTATAAGACTTACTCCAAATAGCTCGCAAAAATTCTTGCTATAAATCTTTTTTAAGGTATCCATGTCAATCTTCTCGCCCAATTCTTTTTCCATGGATGTGACGCCTTTATCGGTAAACCCGCATGGGTTTATCAAATTATAGTAAGTCAGGTCTGTATTAATATTGAATGCAAAACCGTGCATCGTCACCATGCGGCTTGCCCGTACGCCAATGGCACATATTTTTCTGAGCCCGGGTTTACCGGTACCCAGCCAAACGCCAGCTGCACCTTCAAGGCGAGCAGCTTCAAGCCCAAAATAATTTAGTGTTTGGATCACACTTTCCTCCAGCAAATAAATATATGACCTCACCCCTAAACCAAGCGCATCAAGTTTAATGATTGGATACCCTACCAACTGGCCCGGACCGTGATAGGTGATATCGCCTCCACGATTGATATGATAAAATTGTGCCCCTTTCTGTTTGAGCAATGATTCGTTTGCTAACAGATTGGCGGCATTGCCACTTTTTCCAAGGGTGAACACATGTGGATGTTCCACAAAAATTAGATGCCCTGCAACTTGATCATCCTTATGGAAACCGATCATCTGCCCGAAGAGTTTTTCCTGTAAATCCCAGGTTTCCTTATAGTCTCTGAGGCCCAAATCAAGAAAATGGACTTGCTTCATTCCTATAACAGATGTTTTTCAGCCCTGTAGGAACTTCTTACCAAAGGCCCGCTTTCAACATGGCGGAAGCCCATTTTAAGGCCTTCCTCATGGTAAAAATCAAATATCTCGGGTTCAATAAATGTTTTCACAGGCAAATGGTTACGAGTGGGCTGCAGGTACTGCCCTATTGTTACAACAGTAGCGCCAGCCTGGCGCATATCAAGCAGGGTTTCGAGCACCTCTTCCTTTGTTTCTCCCAGCCCTAGCATTATTCCGGATTTGGTGATTGCACCTGAGTCAGCAATGATCCTTAATACATTCAGACTGACATCATATTTAGCCAGGCTTCGTACCCAAGGCGTGATGCGACCTACCGTTTCAAGGTTATGTGAGATCACCTCGGGTCCTGCATCAATCACCTGATCAATCAATTCTTTATTTCCTTTGAAATCAGGGATAAGGGTTTCCATGGTGGTTCCCGGACATTCCTGTTTTATGGCCCTTATTGTAGCTGCCCATATTCCGGCACCTCCATCTTTTAGGTCATCGCGGTCAACAGATGTTAAAACCACATGTTTGAGTTTCATCAGCTTGACAGAGTTGGCAACCCTTCCGGGCTCTTTCAGATCAACCGGCATCGGACGTCCGGTCTTTACATTGCAAAAGCCACAGGCACGGGTACATATATCACCCAAAATCATAAGGGTGGCTGTACCCCGGCCCCAGCACTCATGCATATTAGGGCAATGGCCACTTGTACAGATGGTATGTAATTTATGCTTCTCAACAATCTCTTTAACAGACAGATATTGTTTCCCTCCGGGCACTTTCGTCTTCAGCCATCCTGGCTTACGTAATATGGTATTTGTTCTGGTCTCTTCCATGATATGCATATTGGTAAAAGGCGAACCTTTTGCCCCACAAAAGTACGAAAATATCAGCGTCCACTTGTACCGCAACAAACCAGGTTCAATAGGTCTGATTAAAAATAATCGGGCCTATTTAGATCGATTCTACTTTTACATTGAAGTTTTTAAAAAGAAATATTTATGTTTGCGGTTTGATATTTACATCTAACATTATTAAATAGTTAACGCTTGACGCATCAACCTTTCGATCCATGAAAAACTTTTTTATTATCCTTATTCTGTTATTTACATTTGGTTTTTTTTCCTATTCCCAATCCCCACATCAGGGCGAACCCGGAAGTATTATTCCCGGTTATATGATGGTACAACTTAATGATTTGGAAAAGTTAAGTACCTTATCACAATCTTATTCATCAGTTGATTTCAGGATTGAGCGCATATTGTCGCACCGCCTTAAGATTGCACTTATCAAGTATGATGAAACCATGGCAGAAGCAGACCAGCTGTTATCACAGGTTCGATCACATGCTTATGTATTAAATGCGCAGCATGATACTTATGTTGAATTGCGTGAGGCAACACAGGACAGTATCCCCGATGATCCAGGCTTCAATTTGCAATGGGGTTTTCACAATACAGGCCAGACTGGCGGATTGCCCGGTGCTGATATTGATGCCGTTAGAGCATGGGATATCACTACCGGAGGACTCACAGCTCATGGTGATACCATTGTTGTTGCAGTTATTGACGGTGGTGTTCACCTTTCGCATCCAGACCTGAACCTGTTCAAAAACAGACATGAAATACCAGGAAATGGCATCGATGATGATGAAAACGGATACATTGATGATTATCACGGCTGGAACGCCTATAACAATACCGGAACTATCCCTACAAGTAATCATGGCACACATGTATCAGGAACAGTGGGTGCAATAGGCAACAACAGTCTTGGTGTAACCGGTGTGAACTGGAATGTTAAAGTATTGCCTATTGCCGGATCCTCTGGCACACAATCAGTTGTTGTTGGCGCCTATTCGTACGTATATGATATGCGCTCCCTTTACGACGAAACAGATGGTGAATACGGAGCGTTCATTGTAGCCACCAACAGTTCTTTCGGTATTGACTTCGGCCAGCCGGCAAATTATCCTATTTGGGGAGCCATGTACGATTCTATGGGAACCCTGGGCATACTGAGTGCTGCGGCTACTGCCAACCGCAACGTTAACGTTGATGTTGTTGGTGACGTACCAACCGCTTTCCCCAGCCCACACCTGATATCTGTAACCAACACCACTCATACAGACCTGAAAAACAGCAGTGCAGGATATGGGCTGGAAACCATTGACCTTGGTGCTCCCGGAACCAGCATCTATTCTACTACAGGTGCCAGCAGTTATGGTAACAGTACAGGAACAAGTATGGCCACACCTCATGTGGCAGGTGCCGTTGCCTTGCTGCTTTCGGCTGCTGATTCGGCCTTTATTTCCTATTACAAGGAAAGCCCAGGTGAAGCTGCATTACTGCTCAAACAGTACATACTGGATGGAACAGATAAGATTACTGCTTTGGATAATATTACCGTATCGGGAGGCAGGCTCAATGTTTACCGCCCCATGCTCATGTTGCTTAACCTGCTGCCAAACCTTAGAATCGATCAGGACACCATCAATGTTAGTTTGTTGCCTGATGAGGAATTAACAGTACAGTTTTATATTTCGAATACAGGGGGCGATACCCTTCATTTCGATATTGAAATTCCTGACCAGCCTGAATGGATTAACTTTGAGCCTGATTCGGGTCTGGTAGCATCAGGCGACAGCCTTGCTATTGATCTGCACTTTAACAGCAATGGCATGGAACCTGACGATTACTACACAATGATTCAGGTGAATGCTGATGAAGGCCAGCAAGATAGTATTGTAGTGAATTTCCATGTGTTAAAAGAAATTGTGGGCATTGGAGAGCAGTTTTCACAACAACTGCAAGTCAGTGTGCGGCCAAATCCTTTCAGAGGTACAACCACATTCTACATTGACACCCCGCCACATGCTGACATCAGAATTATTATTACAGATGTGCGAGGCAGGCTCATCAAAGATGTCACTCTTAATTCAGCTCCAGGCGCAAGTTTGCAATGGCAATGGCAGGGTGATGATATGCAAAGCAATGCCTGCAGTGAGGGAATGTACTTCTATCGAATTGAAACTGGGAACACATCATCATCCGGAAAACTACTTCTAAGCAAATAAAACAGTATTGCACCTATTCCTTTTATCGTTCATGTCTTTTTAAATAAAAAGACCGTCCTAATTTTCATATAGTTGTTAATTTTGTATGTTTAACAACCAAATTAACACACGTATGAAAAGTCTATTGTTTCCCTTAGTAATTCTTTTGCTCATCGCTATGGGCTGTTCACAGGGCTCACAACATCAAGGTGAGTCTGAGTTATCAGAAGCTGATATGATGCTTATAGAAGTTGCAAACCGCTATTTTGACCAACTTCCCGAGCCTGGTGATCCAAACACACCTATCGCACAGCTTGGTAAAAAACTATATTATGAGGAAGCCGTTTCGGCCAATGGCGAGATGAGTTGCAATACATGCCATCCGATTGCAAGTTATGGTGTTGATAACCTAAGGGTTTCGCCCGGCCATGATGGCAGTATGGGTACGCGTAACAGCCCCACAACACTGAATGCCTATTTTCATAAAACACAATTTTGGGATGGACGTTCGCCTGACCTTGCTGATCAAGCCAAAGGGCCTGTGTTAAATCCAATTGAAATGGGTCTTTCATCACCTGACGAAGTTGAAAACATCCTGGCAGGCCTGCCCGAATACCCAAAATTATTTGCTGAGGCATTTCCCGATGAGAAAGATCCTATCACCTTCGATAATTTTGCACTTGCCATTGCAGCCTTTGAAGAAACACTTGCCACACCTGCCGCTTTTGATGCTTTCCTCGAAGGAGTCGGAAACATTCTTAATGAAGAACAAAAAAAGGGCCTTAGTCTGTTTATTGAAACCGGATGCATTGCCTGCCATATTGGTCCCGGACTAGGTGGTACGATGATGCAGCGGTTCGGACTAGTTCATGGTCCATACTATGATTTTACACCATCGGAATTGGCAGATCAGGGTGTAGCCGAAGTAACCGGTAAAGAAAGCGATAAGTATATTTTTAAAACCCCGGCCTTACGAAACATCGAAAAAACTTCACCTTATTTTCATGATGGTAGTGTTGAAAGCCTGGAAGAGGCAGTTAAAATCATGGCATACACCCAGCTTGGACGTGAATTGAATGATGAGCAAGTTAGCGCTATGGTTGAATTCTTCAAAAGCCTTACAGGTGAAATACCAGAACATGCGCTGTAATTGAACAGCCATGTAATCCAATTTTGGCAGGTATGATCAATGTATCTTACCTGATGTGAAGCTAGAAAGCCTTATCCAGTTCATCGGGTAAAAATGGCCTGCCCTGGCTATTGATTGCTGTTCCCATCACTTTGGCACTGATAATTGGTTTGCGGTCGGGGAGCCGAAATATTTTTTGGTTAAAGCCAAAGCGCAAGGGTGAAATACGCTCGGGGCTACAACTTACCGTAAAGCTATCGCCGCTTCGCAAAGGATAATGGTAATCCAGCTCAATACGTTTTACTACTAGTAACACACCTTCATCGTTGAGACAAGCAAAATCAAGGCCAATAAATTTTAGAAATTCGTGTCGTGCATGTTCGAGATAATGCTGATAATTGGCATTGTTAACAACACCCTGAATATCACACTCATAGTCTCGAACTTTAAATTCAATCTCAAAAATATCCTGCATAAATCAAATTTTTAACAAAGCTAGGTATATCCAACGATCATAAGGCCTGGTGGCAGATAAATTGTAAATTTGAAGAAAAAAGATGGATTTTCTCGCACTTGCGCGATCAAGATACAGTTATCGCGACTATGATTCAACCCGCCCGGTTGAAAAAGAAAAAATTTTTCGCATCCTCGAAGCAGGACGCATGGCGCCATCGGCTGCCAACCGCCAGCCCTGGACGTTTATGGTTGTAACAACCGAAGAAATGCTGCCCAAAATACATCAGTGTTATCCAGCATCCTGGTTCCAAAAAGCTCCGGCTATACTGATCGTGAAGGGCAGAAGGAGCGAGGCCTGGACCAGACGAAATGATGGATACAATGCCATCGAAACAGACCTTACCATCGCCATGGATCATATGATACTTGCTGCAACAGCCGAAGGCCTGGCCACTTGCTGGATTGCAGCATTTGATCCACAAGTTCTCTACCGTGCACTCGGTCTGCAAAAGGATGAAGTAATATTTTCCATCACCCCAGTTGGGTATGCAGGAGATGATGTATCAGCAAAAAGGAGTAAAAGCCGCAAACCTTTGTCGGATATCGTCACCTGGCTTTAATTATGAATGCTACCGGAAAGACTGGTTATGTGATATTTATCGTAACATTACAAAATATTTTCATAGAAATGTTATAAATTCTGTTTGTGATGTACTAATGGTATAAACATTCAACTTTTACTAACAAAAACTTTTAATACCATGAAACACATCAAATATTTGACTCGTAAAATGGGTTCCGCATTATTACTATGCGCCATAGTTATTATTTCAAACAACTCCAGGGCACAGTATAGTTTCAGTGTTGAAAAAACCGGTTCAGGCCAAGCTGTCATACTCATTCCAGGCCTTATAACCAGTGGTGAGGTTTGGGATGAATCTGTGCGGGCATTGTCAGATCAATTCGAATGCCATGTCATTACATTAGCAGGTTATGCCGGACAGCCACCACTGGAGCAAGGGCCTTATTTGCCAACCTTTAAAAATGAGCTCATCAGGTATATTGAAAACAATAATCTAGATAAGGTTTCACTGATTGGCCACAGTTTGGGAGGCTTTCTTTCGTTGCTTATCGGCTTAGAGAATTTAGCTGTGATAGAGCGGATAATCGTGGTGGATGCCCTCCCTTTTCTGCCTGCACTATCCAATCCTGGCGCAACAGCCTCATTTGAAGAGGAAATGGCAATGCAATATTTCAATAATCTTCAACAGATGGATGATGAGCAACGCATGAGTTTTCGGCTGATGACCGCAAGAAGTATGACAAATGACTCAACCAAATGGGAGCAACTGGTCAGATGGTTTAATGATTCAGACCCTAAAACTGAAGCTTATTCCTCATTTGAAATGATGGGTATGGACCTGCGTCACGAACTTCATGAACTCAATGTTCCGACAATGGTATTGGTACCTCATGATGAGAACCCAGATTTTCCATTGTTTACTGGTGAAATGGCTTTGCAAATGTATCATGACCAATATGCGAAAGCGCCCCAGGTTCAAATTAAGCTTGTCGATGAAGCCAAACACTTTTTGATGTATGATCAGCCTGAACTTTTTATCAAGCAGATTAGAGGCTTTTTAACTGAATAATAGAGGGATGGATAACAAAGAGCAGCTTTTTAAGACGTTGATCAGCAGTTCTAAAAACAGTATTTACAGGGTATGCTTTTCGTTTTTGGACCACACTGAGGACGTTAACGATTTGCAGCAGGAGATTTATATTGAATTATGGAAATCTCTCGATCGCTTTAAAGGTAAGAGTGCCTGGAATACATTCATATACCGCATCGCAATCAACACAGCTATTCGCTTTAAAACAAAACTTTCAAATTACAATGTTCTTAAACCGGAGCTTAGTGACTTAACAGATGCAAGCATGGTTACCTATCCGACTGACGAGCACGAAGAACAATTGAAAAGCCTGCAAAAGGGGATCAAAATGCTGCCTGATAGGGAAAGAATCCTAATATCTCTCCTTCTTGAAGATTTGTCATACAAGGAAATTGCATCCATATTAAATATCAGCATCGGGCATGTTGGCGTAAGGATTGCGCGTGTTAAAGAAAAACTAAAGAAATTGATGAACCATGAAGAATAATGAATTAGACAAACTGAAGAACCTGTGGCAAAGCCACACAGATAATTCAGACATAGATATGACCCATATAATTCCGGAGGCCAGGAAGCAACTCAAAGCCCAGCATAAAGCAATGCTAATCAGCAACATTTTTGTTTCCATTTCATTTGTCGCCGTGTTCATAGTAATCCTTGGGGTTGGGACTTCCTTTCCGGACAGGTCAATATATTTCTATGCTAGCCTGGGTGCCATGGGGCTGTTGCTTGTGTCACTTTTGGCGGGGATGTGGGCAGGAGTTCGCTTTCGAAATATAAATTCCGACATGGAACCCCGCAGGTACATTGACTCCTCCATCAAAAAACTAAAAATCAGGCATTTTATGTTAAAATATGCTACACCTGGCTTTCTCATTCTACTCTTGCTGGTGTTCATGTTTTATTATGCCGATCTGTTTGAGGGTGAGTCAGAGCAATTCAAAATTTTGGCTTATGGTATTACCGTTTTATACTTCCTCATAATTACCGTCCTCATGCGTAAGAAACGCTCCAGGCAGTTAAAAGAAATCGTTAGATTGCTTCAATATCTAAATCTTTGGAAAGACAACCTGAAGGATGAGCAGGGTGATCCTGCCAATGAGGATACCATGAGCTCAATGGCGTTATAGCGTGGCGGTTGATTCAGATTCCTTTATTGGTTTGTGAGGCCTCACTGATTTAATTGTTTAATCAACGCGCGGGATCCTTTTTCAAGCAAATCTATCACCAGGTCGAAACCATCTGCCCCACCGTAGTAAGGATCAGGAACGTGGTCAAAGCCTGTATTAACAAGGTAGTCACCCATGCGATATATTTTGGATTCATCTTCAGTTGTCCGGGCCATTTCTTTCAAATCATAATAGTTGTTGTCGTCCATGGCGATGATCATATCAAACCGGTCAAAGTCGCTGGCAGCATCAAACCCACGCGATATGCCTGTAATTTGATATCCTCTTTCCGCAGCGTGCTTTCTCATCCGGGCATCAGCACGTTCACCTGAATGCCATGCAGATGTACCGGCCGAGTCCACTTCAACATCAATATTCTTCTTTTTTGTAAGTGTCAGAAAAATAGCTTCTGCTGCGGGTGAGCGGCAAATATTACCCAGACAAACGAAGAGAATTTTTTTCTTTTCCATACTACAAAAATAGTAAAGCAAATGATATCCGGATAAAGTGTAATGGTAACTGCAGATAGGTTAATTTTGCAATATGGAACATATGCCTTCTTAGCTCAGCTGGTAGAGCAGCTCACTCGTAATGAGCAGGTCGCGGGTTCGAGTCCCGTGGAAGGCTCACTTCATTGATGATTGAATTCAACATGACAGCAATAGAATGGGAAGATGATGATCCTTAAAGCCTAACCTCTTGCTGTATACGAAAAAATAAGCTAATTTTGCAGCCCTAAACCGGCCCCATAGTTCAAGGGATAGAATGGAAGTTTCCTAAACTTTAGATCCAGGTTCGAGTCCTGGTGGGGCTACTCTATAAATTGTAAAGCGTTCAATATGAACGCTTTATTTATTTATGGGTAAAGAATAGGTAAAGAATTAATGATTGCCCTGGCATATTACGTGAAATAATTTTTTTTTCACTGGCCAGTTCGCAGCACGGTGCGGGGTCTTTAGACTAAAAAAAGGAATTTATCCCTTTTTAACCCTCCTTAGTATGCTTGTTTTCAATGCTTTAGTGTTTTATTCATGGGAATGTTGTGAGAAAAATAGCCCAAAACCTACAATTTTGGGCTATTCTGGCTATAGGTAAAACGCATGAAAGCGTTGCCAAATGTTACATTCAGAAGACTAGCAAAGACAACTCCCAAATGCCAGCTATTTTATTTTTATAGGTCCCACGTACCTGGGCAGCCAGGTATGTAACCCCATTAATTTTTAATTTACGTTTAAACTTAAATGTTCTTAGAAATTCATGGTCAGGACGTATAAATACTTTGATTGGTTTAGCTGAAAGCCTCCAGGTTAGATAATCTTTCCACTTCTTCTCATATAAACCACTCTCCCCGTCAAGTGTAAGAGCCAAATCCATTCCGCTAATTGCGTTGCCATCGGGATCCAGATTGCTGGCAGAAGCATAAGGATAGGCATTGCCATTACTATCATTTTTTAAACCATGATACCATACGATAGTTGGTTGCCATTCTGTTTGAAAATTCTCCGGTGCGCCTTCAAACTTTCCAGCTTGATGACTGGCCGGAATATTCCAAACTCTACCGTTGCCAGGATCAAGTATAGGATCAAGTTTAATTACATTAATCAGGGGGCAAAGTTTTGATGAAAGTTCCATATGGTTTTTACCCGATTTGATTTCAGAAATAAAGTGAGGACCATAAGGATTCCAGCCAAACACATAAAGATCTGTGTCGTATGACCAAATATAATACTGGTTTGAAAATTTTAACCAACAATAATCGCCAATGTCTGCAGAAGCTGGCAAACTGCCAAGGGTACTGAATTCACCAATATAGTTAAGCCCTTCAAAAGATTTCACGGTTTTGAAAAATTCATCTTCATCCGGCATTTCAATTTTCAACCTATAACCTGGCATTTTCTTATTGAGTTCCACATGCGGGGCATGTACCACTAAGTGAGAAATGTCGTAGAGAGTTTTATCTTCAATTATATCCTGTACAAAGTTAAATTCGATTGTTCTTAATTGATTATCTACTTCATAACCAAAACCAAACAATCTACTTAACTCATTTAAAAATTCATGTACCGTAATGTTGGGTACATGATCTTTCAAGTTAAAACCAGATTTTTCCGAGAATAATTTGGCTTTACGGTTTATGAATCTATTCTCAATAAAATGATTAACCAATACAGCATATTTCAGTTCGTCCTCAAAAATATTGTTTACAATTCTAAATTTAAAATAATGTCCAATTTGCTTAACTAGGTAAGCTATGTATGGAAAGACACAGATCATGTTAGCCGCTTCAACTGGTGTACCATCCTCTCTTTCTTTGTATAACATTGAAGGAAAGGTATCACTATACCAATAATTGACTACCTTAAAATATTTTTCATAGAGCTCTTTTACACTTAGGTTATCAATTTCATATAGATCAGTAGGCCATTTAGCAAATATTTGGGGGTTTTCAATTGGAAATACAGCATAATTAATATCAGGGTAACGCTTTTCGGCTCCTTCTTGTACTGCTAATGGAGCTTGTAGATAGCTTGCTTGTCTTACATGCAATAATGCACCGGATTCTATGACAGCATCTAATAGATAATCAACATTGAATCGGGGGTCAAGTTCTGCAACTAAGAATATTTTCCATGAAATTTCATCAGATGTTTCTAAGTCTAAGTTAACCGAAATTGAGAGATGCCCATTTCTATTTAATTGAAAAAAGTTAATCTTTTCATTGTTACGGTAAATCCATATTTCCCCTAAACCTTCTAATATGTATGACTCAATCTCAAAGTAAAAATTAAGCGATTGGCTTTGTGATGAAACGAACTTTTTACCGTCTTCTGTCAATTCTCCACTGTTAAGTGTTATATCATCAAAACTAAAATCAACCAAGTATTCAAATGGCTGACTACTTACCTCATTCAAATGTTGGATTTTCAGCGTGCTTTCGGAAATTACAACTTCTGTTTGTTCTATTTCGACGTCTTCACCCAGATACAGATCTGTTAACATCACTTTTTTAGCCTGAAAGTTAAAGTCTCCATTTTCGATTGGACAAAGCACCTCATAGTAAAATGGGCCGGCTTCTTCAACCCGGGCAATACCGCTATAATGTAGTCCACCTATATTTAACTTATAGGGGACTTCAACAATACTTGGGTGTGATCCTGGTCTATGTGCATATTTAAGGGCTTGTTTGAGGCCGGGTGTTGCTGGTAAATCAAAATGAAATATAAAATTCCCACCATTCAAACCAGTAGCCATTAGTGGATAAGGCGAAGTCATGACCATGTTTAGGGATTGGTCAGGTTTAACCTCGGCCAAGTAGTTATTTATGGTTAGTTCCATATTATCTGGATCTAATACTCATTTCCGTTGACAGCTTTTGGTATCGCTCCCAAAATGTTAATGCTTTGGCTTCGCCTGGACCCAAGTTTGCCTGATTGTTTTCCTTGCCCTGGGGTTTGCTCTTTTTGCCAATCTTTTCAGCATATTTCACTATGTCCAGGGCTACATTTGCGCCTGTAACCTTTTCAATGCCGTTCAATGATCCGTTGCCGTTCACTTCAATCAGGTATGGTTTGTCATCGTCCTGGTGATCCCGGATTATATCAACCGCTGCTACTCCCAGGCCAACTGCTGCCGCTGCATCAATGGCCATTTGTTCCTCTTCTTTGGTAAGTTCAACTTTAGAGCCTCTACCGCTAAGACTATAATTTGATCTAAAGTCCTGATTTACAGCATATCGCATATATGCCGCTGATACTTTTCCGTCAACTACATACACACGTAAATCTGTTTTAGGTTCGCCTGAATCAATATACTTTTGCAATACCAGGTTAATACCTGATTTGGCAAAAGCTCCAAGGGTAGTGCTGATCCCGAGTTCATCACTTAGAATAAATACCCCTGATCCCATACTGCCTGTTGTTGTCTTGCACACAATTGGTGGGCCGTCCAGGGTTTTAGCAATAAAAGCAAAGTCGGCCGGTTTTTGGGCAAAGATGCTTCGTATTGTCTTTACCTTAGACTGGCTCAATACCTGGGCTGACAGGAATTTGTTTGAAGCTATACGCAATCCAACAGCGTTTGAAGTGGTAGGAATACGCATATTGCCATTGAGGTGTTCCGTTACCACACATCCATACTCAAAGATGCTTGCACCTGCAAAACGAGGTATTACTACATCGTATTCCTTTGCGTGTACTTTCCTGGCATCCTCGTTTGAATCTTTGAGGTAGATACGGTCGTGCCCTGACTTTACAGAGCTTACATAACAAATAAAGTCCGTTGGGCTTTGAATACTTACTTTATGGCCTCTTTTTTTGGCTTCTTCGGCAATACGCTTAACTGAATAACTGTTTGGGCTGCCGGTTAAGATGAGAATTTTCATTTTGAGTTAAGTTTTAGTTTATAATTAGTTCAAATTTCGGCTAACCTGGTTCCTTATCAAAGGACAGGGTTTTTACTTCTGCCATTGCCAGGCTGTTAATGCTTTCAATAAGTTCCTGGCTCATTTGGGCCATTGTTTCCTGATAGATTTTCTTGTCCAGGTGGCTGTTAAAAATTTCGCTTTCCTGGTTTCCGGCCATGCTGATAGCCGAAGCAAACAGGGCCGATAACCTGTTGCATTTTTGGGTCAATTTGTCTTCAAATTGAGTTACTTTTTTTGTGGATTGTGTTTCCATTTTTTTAGGTATTAATTAAAACTAGAATTATGTAAATAAGTGCTGCCCCCATCCTGCAAACACAAAGCCTTTCCGTTCAAGCACAGGCTGCGTATGCCGTCAGCCCAAAAGGCGCCCATCTATCATTATTATTTTTGCTCTAAATCAGCTACATGTTTTTTAACGCTTACAGGAATATCTTTATCCTGGAATTCATTTACGACAAACCATTCAGCCGCTTCTTCCAAGCTGATTATTTGGTAAGTTTCCGGTTTGCCTTGGTAGTTTGACCAGCTATTTAGGATAAACGTACCCCCAGCTGTTAGAAAAAGGTTCTGATGTTCCCATTGGCTGCCGGTGGCTTTACTGATGTAGTTGTTTCCATCGTGATAGCTGTTTTCTTCAAATTTTTCGGCCTTGTCCATGTCGAACCAGGTTCCGTTTGTAATTGCTACTCTTTTCATAGATTTAAAGTATTTAGTTAATAATTAAAGGGTTAATTGTCAAGCTTTAATACTGCAATTGCATCGCTGTAAATAAGTCGATCGCTAAAAATGCAGGTTTCGTCAATCATGTCTGGTTTGTCTTTCTTTAGCTTTTTGTAGGCATATCGCATGGCCAGACGTGCTTGTTTCATAGTATCAAATCCCAGGGTATAATTTAATGGGTTGTCATTGATACGCTTAACGCTGCCTTCTGCAATGATTGCGCTGCTTACCGTGTTTACTGTCTGTTCGTTGCCCATTACGTGGATTGTTGATTTCATGGTTAGAATTATTTATTGTTCAGTTGGAATGATTTGAATTCATCTGATAATACTTCATTTATAATGATCCTGGCCTCGTATGCCTGGGTCCTTTTTACAATAACTTCATCATGCACACTTAGAAATCGAATATTTGCCGTGTGAAGCTTTCGCCATATTTGGCGCATGATCCTAACTTCATCATTCTGCAATCGCCATGCAAGTGATGAATAACGCTTGTTCCGGTCGTGTGGATTTTGTGGATTTGGTTTGCTCTTATATTCATTGATCCAGTCGATCCAGCGTGCAGCTCCAAATAACTTTGCAAGTTCGCTTGTAGGTGGTGCAAAAGTGATTTGATAAAACCGATCCTTAGCCTGTTTGCGTGTTTCCAGTTGTGCCAGTTTCTGAAGCTCGGTATAAATATCGTGACCGGTATCGATCCAGTTGGTAAACTGGTTCTCTCCAATCTCATGGCGCAATATGTTAGCCAACAAAGTGGGTTGCATCTGGGCTACATCAAATGCCATTGTCGGTATGCCGTCAAGTTCCAGTTGATTGCGCAATAGTGAAGGAAAGTTGGTAACAGGTGTATGCACACGTTTAGCGAATTCATCTACTATAAAAAACAGATCAGGAAAATCAAACCGGTGTTCTAAAAAGAAGTCGAAGTAAGGTGTTGATTGTGCTTTGGGTGGCATGTATATACTCCAAAGACAATCTTTCATAAAACGGCTAGTTTCGCCTAATTCTATAGGTTTAGGAATAATAAGAGAAAGATCAAGATCACCCGCACGAAGTGCAGCGTATAAAAACATCTTATTGCCTGTTGTGGCCTTGTTTTCTGTAATTGCTATTTCACCGGCTTGTTGCAGTCTTTGAAGCTCAATCTTCGTGCTGTATGCCGGGTAAACAAAAAACCTTTGTTCAATTTCCTTTAGTGGTATATGTACCGGGTTGCCTGGTTTAACATTTTTTATCATAGATGCAGCCAAAAATTGCCTGGTTGCTATATAGGTAACAAACGTTTGGTGAACGTCTGTAAGGGCTTCGCCTGGTTGGTGTGTGATGGTTTCTTTCATTGGTTTGAGATTTTTTTACAAAATCATTTATTCTATTTTTTTCATTGTAGTAAACATCTACATTACTACATTACTACAAATAGTAAGTTTTTTCAGTAGTAATGTAGTAATCTATTATTTTCACCTTACTACAATATTATATATTTGTATTTCAGTTAAATAATTCATTTTTGTAGTAATGTAGTAATGTAGTTAGGAGTTATTGCAATTTTTTGACGAAATATCCCCATACTGGATATGAATTATTTTCAGTTCTTCTGGATTTCTTTTCAAATCCTAATTTGCTTAACGCTTTTCCTAAATTATTAGGATTCAATTTAATGGAAAAGTTTTGGGCTTGTATGTGGCCTAAAATTTCTGTTGCTGTGAGAAAATCAGTGTAATCAGTATCTTTGCCTGGCTTAAAATAATTGGGCAAAAGCTCTATTTCAGCGGAATTTAGCTGAAAACGTTGATTGGCTTCCTCTATTTCTTTAACATCATTTGGCGTAATTCTTGAATCAAATGTTTTATCCAGGTAAAGACTATAGGCATGTGCCCAAACTTTATCAACATCAACTTTTTTGGAGTAACTCCAATCAATTGAGTCAAGCTGAAAAACTAACCATCTAACTGATCCGGTTGGATCAGTTAAGAATTCCTGGTCATTGAGGCTACCCATAAATGAAGCTCGTCTTTGTGTGCGTTCATCCTTTTTACCATAAGGATGCCTTACCTTGACCCATTGTTTCGAAAAAACAGATTTTGTTTTGTTTAGGTCGGATTTACCTACCGTACTCATTTCATCAAGATTAATGAGGAAGTTTTGACAAATAGCAATTAATCCATCTTTATCATTGAAATTAACATCCTCTGTATAATATGGTTCTAAATCCTTTGGGACAAGCTTTCTTAAATAGGTTGTTTTTCCAGTGTTGTGCTTTCCCCCCTGCAATACAAGGCACTGTTTATTTTCTTGGCCTGGTTCCAAAGCACATTTAATTGCTCGTACTAACCATTTTTTGAAGTGGTAAACAAATCTTTCTCCATCATTCTCATGCCTTAATTTCAAATAAGTAGCGAATTCGCTTATATAATCACTGGAGATTGGTAGCAGTCTCGAAACCTTTTTAAAATACATAGTTATTGGGTCGTACCTTTCAACAAAATCAGATGCAAGCATTGCATTTAAATCAGCTTGGGAAATATTGAATCCGTTTTTTTTGAGGTGGCGATACAGATTCTCAGATTTCAATTCTTTTTCGGGTTCATCTGTAGTTTTTTTCTGATACATTACCCTGTTAGAAACAGCATTGTACCTAAAATAGAAATACTCATTTAAATAGTCCTCTGTTTGCTCCCATGCTGTTTTGTTCCTTTTTGCTGTTGCTTTACCATTGACAGAATTTTTAGTACCTTTGTTCCCGTTATTACTTGGAACATTTTCGGGGGCTTGCGTGGTGGCTGGCCCCTTTTCTTTTGTTTTTGGCATTTTTTAGTGAGTTTTAGCATTCCTTAGTATTGATAGCCTCAATTAGTTCATCCTGGTAAAAAAACTTTTTACGGCCAAAGCCTCTTTCTTGTAATTTTCCAGAGCGCACCCATGCACCAATAGTATGGTACGAAATACCGACAAACTTTGCTGCTTGTGCCCTGGTTAGTCTTTTGCGGTCGGCCTGGTTTGGTTGTTCCCTGGGCATTTCGTTGAGTACTTTAGCCATTATAGTTTTCAGTTCTTCAAAACTGGAAACAAGGATTAGATTTTTTTCCATGATAATAGTGTGTTTGTATTTCTGAATACAAATGTATCTAATTCTAAACAATACAATATAATTTTAGACACATTTATTTATTAACAGGGTTGTTAATAACTTTGCCGTAATTGATGTGTGTAGAATGTTGTACTTTTGATATGTGGAATCTATACACGAAAAGATAAAGCGGATAAGGGTTGAGAAAAGAATCAATCAAATAGAATTAGCCAATTCAATTGGTGTTTCACGTTCAGCATACATATTAATCGAAAATGGCTCTACCAAATCAATATCCATTGAATTAGGGAAAAGAATAGCCAAAGCCTTAGAGGCTTCTTTTAACGAATTGTTTGATATAGAAAACCCTGATCTGGAAAAAGCCATTGAAGCAAATGACAAGCTAAATAAGGAATTGGAGTTTTACCAACGGTTGGATTCGCTTGATTCTGAAAACACAAAACAGCTGGAAGTAAAGTCCAAATACATGGATAGGCTTAGTAATTTCGTGAAGCTGCTTTATTATTTTAACCTGGTGGATCGCAAAAAGATTATGGCTGATTATAAGGATCAGTTCAATGAAGGCAATCTGGTTGAAACATTCAGTTTTGAATCTGTATTAAGATTCTTTGTAAAAAATGGTGATGACAGCTCAATAGATATTATTTTGAAATATATTGATGCTGAAAAGTTAAAGAATGCATCCGATTATGTGTTCGATAAGTCGTTCTGGCATGGCATGGCACAATGGGATAAGGCTTTTATTGAAGCGCGAATTAAGGAATTAAACCAACGACCGGTGTAGTCGCAACAAAACTTCCTGCCTGTTTTTTTCATTTATCCATTAAATTCGATAACCGCTGTGCTTCTTCCTTCAATATTTCATCTGATATTGTAAGGTAGTGCCGCAACGTACGTTCCCCCCTTATACCGCTTATTTCTTTAATTGATTCCATATCCATTTTAGCCGCAAATGCAAGGGTGATAAAAGTTTTTCGGGTCATGTGTGCATGCAGCTCTTTATCCAGGGTGGTGGTGATCTCCCTGCCGGTTCCTTTGTTGTAGTCCAGTTTCTTTATTGGCCTGGTTAGTCCAGCTTCCAGTGCTGCTTCTTTGATGTATTTGTTGAGCTTCTGTTCTGAAAGCTTTGGTAGTAAAAAATATTGTTCCTGGTATTTGTCCAATATGGCTTGTGCTTTGGGTAAAACAGGAATACGCTGTGGGTGATGCTTCTTAACCTTTTTCATGTGGGTTACAATCATTCCATCATGTAGGTTCTCCCTGGACAGCTTTACCAGGTCGCTGATCCGTAACCCAGTCAAACAACCAAAGCAAAATATATCCCTGGCCTTTTCATGGCTTTTGTTTTTAAATTTATGGTTGTACAGGATATTGAATTCATGTAGTGTTAAGGTGATAACTGTTCCTGGCTTTTCGGTTGCCTTAAACTTGCGGTGCATTGTTCCGGTATAGTACCCGCGTTCAAAGCTCCAGTTTAGGAATGCTTTTAAACGCCTGGTAAGTGTAGCCATGTAGTTAAAACTTTGCTGCCTGGTATTAAAAACATAATCCTTAAACTTGTCGTGCATGTCCAGGGTGATGGTGTCGAACGAAAGTTTGTAACGTGTGGCCGCTTCAAATGCCTGGTAATAGCGTTTGGTTGCCTGTTGATCCTTTGTTGTGTTGGCTGCTTTTACGCTTTTCCCTGATTCAATGAATTGATCCCATGCCTGCCAAAAGTCCTTAACAGGTCCCGGGGTGTAACGAATACCGTTGAAGTAATCCTTAACAAGCTCTGGTGTTACATCAATATCTTTTTGCCAGCATTGTTCAAAATAGGCTTGTGCCTGATCCTGGAATTGATCCAGAAACTTGTTAATTTCTTCATGCTTGTTATAGGGTTCGTTTGCCCTGTTTGCATTAACACGTTGTTTTAGCTTGTTCCAATGGTGTGGCTTCACTTTTGCCAGCACTTTGGCAGTATTCTTATAGTTGATAGTTACAAAAGCTTTGATGTCCGCAAATCCTCTCTTATCAACTTTTTCCTTTTGAACAAAAAAACGTACATTTGGCATAGGTCAACTGTTTTGCCAAAGGTATAAAATTGGTAAAGAATTTTGGTAAAGAATGGTTAAGGGCTGGGTTTTTTATTGCGTTCTAGCGTGTTTCATGGGCTGACAAAAAAAACGTTAAAGTCTTAACTTATATATAAGTTAGCTATATAGTGTGTAATGGCTTAGTGTCCTGGTGGGGCTACGAACCACTTGATTATAAACTAACAAGTGGTTTTTTTATCCGAGCTTTTCCCTGAAGACAAACAAGGGGATTTCGGTCTGGAACAAAATCCTGCGTGTCAGGCTGGGCTTAAACAATTGACTTAGCAAATTGCGTTTTCGGGATCCTATGGCGATTACATCCACCTTTTTTTCATGGATAAAGTCCTCTATCCCCTGTAAAAAATCATCACTTTCAATGATTCCACATTCAATGTCGAATTCCCCGTATTCCTTATTGAAATGCTCTCTCATCTGCTTCATGCGCAAGGAGTCAATGGTAAAGCTGTCCTTAAGATTGACATGCACACAATAAATTTTGATACCAAATGGCCTCACAAAAGCTATCAACCGGTGTAGGGCACTAAAATCAGTTACATCGAAATTAGTGGCATAGAGAATGCTGTTGGGACGCGTGAAGTTTTTTGCATTATAATCGCCCGGAACAGCCATTACCGGGACAGAGCTGTTTTCTATCAAGCGGGCGGTTGTGCTCCCAAATAAGCTTTTACTTTCTCTATTGCGGCCTCTCGTGCCCATGACAATTAAACCGGGTTGATACTCATCAGAAATCAACAAAATGGAATCGACAGTGCCACCACGGATCAAGTCAAAGTCAATGTCCACTCCACGGATCTTTTCCTCACGAATACGTTTTTTCAGATCAGCTGCTAACTCTTCACACTGCTTGCGGGCCTGCTGTTCCTGCTCCTGCAATATACCTTCAAAATTAACCTGATAAGCATACACCTCGTTCAGGGCAAAAGGTTCTCCCGCATTGCTAAACCATACGTGTAACAGCCGTATGTCGGCTTTAAGATACCTTGCCAGGTTCAAAGCATAATGTGCAGCATTAATGCTTAAGTCGGAAAAGTCAATCGGCACCAGTATTCTGCGTACACTGCGCAAGGTTTTAACGGTAACGGCCTTCTTCCCGCCAACAGCCTTTTGCATCTCCCTTAAAATGGGATATGCACGCTCGGCATCAGCTTCTTTTATCCTTACCTCCACTCCCTGGAGACTACCAATATTGGTGAGAAAACAGTCAATGCCCTCCATTTCAAGACGGCCTTTTAATAACAGTGCGCGCGAATAGGTATGACTGGCAATGGTAATAATATTGTCTTTATCCATATTATGCTGATTTAAGGTTTGTTCAAAGCCTGATGTACGTCAAAAACACATTAAAGTTCGTGATTTTTTTCCTTCATGTCAATAAAATCGACATATTTTCCTAATTCATACCGTAATTTATTCAAATCTGATGCGGTTTGAATCAAAACCCGGAGATGTCGATGAAACACTATACCTTTGTGTTCTAATTTTTAACAAAATGAATCGCAAAGGAATTGGAGGTAGGAAAAGTACCGGCCAGGATAAAAACGTAGGAAAGCCTAAAAGGAAACCTGTTTCATCAGATCAGCAACCAAAAGAAAAGAAAAAGAGTAGAATAGACACTAAGAGAAGCATTGCTCCTAAATCAGCAAGTGATAAACCAAAGGCCTCATCATCACGCAAGCAGCAGGCCACCTCACCCTCTTCCGGAGACCTGATTCGTTTGAATAAATACCTGGCCGATGCAGGCGTATGCTCGCGGCGCGAGGCTGAC
>RRYU01019902.1_pt1 | contig 27832 bp, 29 predicted proteins | sample 2162651 | NCBI WGS metagenome assembly RRYU01 (sample SAMN10267283, study PRJNA491782) | microbial mat metagenome | isolation source: biomat in the production well | place: Japan: Minami-Kanto gas field, natural gas well KTG3 | collected 2017-06 | reverse complement strand
CCCCCGGAGAGCCGCGAGAGCGAGCTATCATCCAGCAACTTCGACCTCATCCTCACCGACGACAACCCCGACATCCGCCTCAATCCCCCGCTTTGGCCGCTGTTCGAGGTGCGGATCGCCCCCGAGCGCCCCGACTTCGCCAATAGCGGCACACTCCTGGTCGATGTCCCTGCGGATGTCTACCAGGGCGACGACTTCCAACGGCTGCTTCGGGAGACCGGAGAGCGTGGCTGGTTCCTAGACCGCACTTTCAAAGACTTCACCACCGACAGGGCCGCCGGGTTCATGGCCTTCCTCGCGGAGACCCCGGCATGAACATCTGCACAGAGGCCCTGAACTTGCAGCGCGTCCAGCGCGCTGCCCCGCAGCCCTGGGTTCATTGTTGCCTGTCAGGCCCATCGCTCCACGTGGAGGCCGTCAATTCTCGAAAACTCCCGGACGTTGTTGGTCACGAGTGTCGTCGCCAGTGCCAAGGCATGGGCGGCAATCAGGAGATCATTCGAACCGATTGGGGAACCGGTACGCTTGAGCTCGCGACGCAACCGGCCGTAATGTCTCGCTGCCTCGGCGTCGAACGGGACGATTTCCAGCGGCAACAGGAAGCGCTCCAAGCGGTCCATGTTCTGTTCGACCCTGGCGCTGTTCTCCACACCGAACCGCAACTCTGCGTAGGTGATCGCCGAGATTCCCACTTCGCCGAGCGGATAGCCCCGAACACGAGAGAGGACCTCGGGCCGCTTCCGGTTGATCGCGTAGATGCAGATATCCGTATCCAGAAGGATCCTCATTCCAACGGCTCCCGTTCCTGCAACTCCGGTTGTTCACGTGTCAGCGTGAAGTCCTCTGGAAACTCGGCCAGGGCGTCGAACATCACCTGCCAAGGATCGTCTTTCGGCAGCAGCACGACGGCATTCCCCATCCGCTTGATCACGACCTCGTCGCCCCGGAACCGATATTCCTTGGGCAGACGCACGGCCTGGCTATTGCCGTTGACGAAAAGCTTTGCCGTTTCCATCATCTCCAACCCTCGTGTATATATATGCAGAATATATACGCCATCGGTCTCCCAAGCAAAGCGTCTTAGGCGTCCAGTGAGGAGCACGGTCCTGACCGTGCGCCCCAGATCGCCGTCTGCCGTGATAGAGCACCGATGAACGTCCGGTCTGAGATCCTCCAGTTCCTGCGGGCGCCGCAGACTTTCGCCCACACACTGCCGGCTGACGATGCCCCGATCTGGCGCCAAGGTCTCGAGGGATTCGCCGAGCCTCAGATCGCAGAGAAGGGCGACTACCCGTTGCGGCAATCCCAGGTAGTCGCCTGGAACGGCCTCGCCGACCACAGGGTCGGGCTCATCCAGGGCCCGCCGGGTACCGGCAAGACCTATGTGCTGGCCTGGATGGCACTGGGCTACCTGCAATCCCGCCGCGCGGCCGGATTGCCGTGCCGGATCCTGGTGAACGCGTTTACGCTGAACGCAATCGGCAACCTGCTCGATGCCATCCAGTCCAAGGCGGCGCGTTACCTGCCGTCACCACCGGACGTGGTCTACCTGGGCAGTCAGCCCGGCGGCGGACTCAACCCGACCATCCGGCACATCTCCTACCGCCAACGCGATGCCACCGCCGAGGCCTGGGAGGCGCTGCAATGCGACCACTTGGTCGTCGGCTGCTCCGTGTGGGCGCTGAACAAGCTCATGTCGGCCAGGGACCCGGCGGTCACCGACGGCCCCACCTCGCCCCTGTTCCATCTGGTCTGTATCGACGAGGCGTCGCAAATTCTTCCACCTTACACCTAAGACTAAGGCAGCCACGTTGAACGTCGACACAGTGACCACGAGCGACAGAACCCTGCTAAGCGCAGTCCGATCCACTCTCGACAGTGCTGAAGACGTCTTTCTTTGTGTCGCGTTCGTGCACGAGAAGGGCTTACGCCTCCTGCAGACTGAGCTGGAGCGGTTGCGCCGCCGAAAGGTTCGCGCTCGGCTTCTTGTGACGACTACGTTCCAAACCACCACCCCTGCTGCGCTGTCGATGGCTGCGGGCCTGGGTATGAATGTCCGTGTTCTGAATCCGTCAGCCGGCAGGACATTCCATCCGAAGCTCTACCTGGGCAACGCAGAGACAGAAGCGCGTGCTGTTATCGGTTCCGCTAACCTGACAGGGGGCCTGTTCGCCAACATCGAGGTGGCAGTGGCGTTCCAAGGTCTGCGTTCCGACCAGCCGATAGCCAGAGCCTGGGAGTGGGCGCTGGACCTTTGGGAAGATCCGCGGGTTCAGCCTTGGACCCAAGACCCGGTCACGCCACAAGAAGAAGCGTTTGCTCCAAAGCTGTATGCGGAGCTTCGGGCAGAGGTTCTCCGCGATCCGATATTCCGGACATTGGGCCGGGATAAGCCTAACCGAGTCGTCGAGCTGACGCCCCTTGAGGTGCAGATCGAAACCGAGCGCTCCCGCGAAAGGACTGGCAGCGCTGAGCCAGTGCCAGCCTGGATGTTTAACCTCGCGTGGCAGCGGCTACAAACGCATGGCACCCTATCGAATATGGAACTTCTCAGGGACTTGCGCGTACATCGCTCAACCGCCGTGTGCGCAATGCTGTCCCGGCTCTCGCAGGTCGAGGTCGTTCCCGGCCGTACCATCGTGCTGCGCTGGCGGTGACGCACTCATCCCGGACGCCCTCGGTCCAACACAGGTGGGGCGAGATGTTCCTCAACGGGTGCAACTTGGGTTGCTGTTGGGCTTAGCCACGGAGTGGATGACGATTAGGTCCATCGGGACAGAGACTGCTGACCGGGACCGCGACGTGCTCCGACTCAACCAGATCGGCCCCCTGATCCCGCGTACTTTGCACACCAACCGACTCGAGGCCGGGCACCGCGAGGCACTGGCGGATCCAGCGTGCGAGGTTCTCGTCCGTCGGGATCGCCAGGTGTTCGTTCAGATCGCGGTAATCCAGCGCCGCCACGCACGACGCTAGTGCGTCCGACAATGCTCCGGTCTCCCCTCCGCGAAACGGCGACCAACCGATCGGGAGCTCGGCGCGAACCTTGGCGGTGAAGCTGTGCCCATGCAGCCGCCGGGCGCGATGCCCCTCGGGCAGGATCGCGACGCGACGGGCGGCCTCGAAGGGAGCCGCCGCCACGTGGAACAGTCGCTCACCCATGTCGGCGATCTCCGAAGCGTTCGAGAAGGGGGTCCGGTCGGCCGACCTCCGCAAACCCCTTGGCACGGAGTAGACATGAATCGCAATGGCCGCAGGGACGTCCGTCGGGACCCGGATCGTAGCAACTGCTGGTCAGACCGTAATCCACGCCAAGCGCGAGCCCGCGCGCGATGATCTCGGCCTTGGTCAGGTCGATCAGCGGGGTATGGATCTTGAGGTGTTGCCGACCCTCGACCCCGGCGGCGGTCGCCAAATTGGCCATCTGCTCGAAGGCTGCAATGTACTCGGGCCGGCAGTCGGGATAACCGGAGTAGTCGAGGGCATTCACACCGATGAAAATGTCGCTCGAGCCGAGAACCTCCGCCCAGGCCAACGCGAAGGAGAGGAATACCGTGTTGCGGGCGGGGACATAGGTGATCGGGATCCCGTTGCCCATCGACGCGACGCTTCGCCCTTTCGGCACCGCAAGATCGGCCGTCAATGCCGAACCGCCGAAACGACGCAGGTCGATGTCCGCGATGACGTGCTCCTCCACACCCAGCGCCTCGGCGATCCGAGCGGCACAGTCCAACTCGACGGCATGGCGCTGACCGTAGCGGAACGACAAGGCATAAGGCGCAAACCCTTCGGCCTTGGCCACGGCGAGGGCGGTTGTGGAATCCAGCCCACCGCTCAACAGGACGACCGCGTTCTTCATCGGGGCATCAGGCATCATGAAACAGATCTTTCTGGTGGCTCGCAGGGGGATCGATCGGCTCGATTCGGTTCGCGTACAGGTCGATCTCCTTCACCTCGGCGGGCGTGAACACGACGATCCGGTTGCGAAATCTGTGGCCCTGCGGAATCTTCCCATCCTGACGCCAACGCCAGAGGGTCTGACGCGTCACCTGCAGACGTTCGGTCACGTCTGCCGCGGTGAAATAGTCCAAGCCACGGATCTTTATCGGCATATCTACTGTCGCGTTAAATCGCGTTTCGCACTGATCGAGATGTCTCTTAGCGTAGACTTCCGGGCAGCAAAGTCAAATTCGGATCGGCCTCGACCAGCCCCTTCATGCCTTGCCCGACTCGGACACAAGCCACGCCAACGTCCTCCCATCCGCCTCACCCCCGAAGCACACCTCGAGCACCCGCTGAAACACCGACCCCGCAGGCGACACCTCCGCAAACAGCGTCGCACACGAACGCAGCTTCAGATCATCCGGCGTCCCGAAGATCTCCCGCGCCGAGCGGTCCTGAACGGCCAGCACCGCCTCGGCACACTCGACCAACCGCCGCCCGAGCACCGGATGCTCCAGATACGCCCGGGCCTCCTCGAGACCGCGGATCGCATAACGCCGCGCCGTCTCGCTGAACCCCAGCCCATCGAGCTGCGGGAAGATGTACCACATCCAGTGCGTGCGCTTGCGGCCCGAGCGGATCTCGGCGATGGCGCGGGCGCAGTCGTGCTCCTGCGCCAGGACGAAGCGATTCAGGTCGTGGAGATCGTCGGTGGACATCGCATCACTCCTGCTCTTGTTTCGACACTGACCGCTGTCTCCATCGGCAGGGATCAAACCGGGCGCTATGCGCGCTTCGCAGGCAGCGTCGACGACACTAACCGATTCGCAGCATCCCGGAGATATCCTCCTTCCGACATCGACGAAGGTTGCCTGGTATCACCATCACCCGCAGGATCCTCGACCTTGGTAACCGCAGTGCGTTTTTTCGACCAACGCCGGCACCGTCGGGATCACTGTGGTCATGTCTGTCGGCACCGCCCCGGGGGCACCGCGTTGCAGAGCACGATCGGCGGCAAGCGTCCGTCGCGGAGCGCATCGCGGCGCTTGATCGGATCCTGATCGTGCAGGCCGACGTAGAACAGTATGCGCACCGCCATGTCGCGATCGACTTTGCTCCGGCCCTCGATCAACAGATCGAGATCGACCCATTCCCCTGTCATCTTGACCCGTGACACGAGATTGTCGTCGCGCGCCTTGAAGTTTTCGGTGACACCGTTGTCCGGCATCTTCCACGGAATAGCGAAGTCCAGGCCATGCTGCCGATCATCCGGCACGATTCCCGTGATCGGATCGCGCGCTAAATCCGAGCCTGAAAAGAGGCGTTCTTGGCCGCTATCGCGTCTCTCCGGCTCACACGGCCATCGTGCATGGCGGAAAGCCGGGCGGCGTGCTTGATGACTCCCCTGCGCAGGGCCGGCTATGCTGCACCCTCCTCCGCATCAATCGGCGCTGTCGAATGAGGTATCCCGATCCGGTCCGGATTCGGCGTCGGGGGAACAGCGGGCCTCGCGCGTCACATGCCGTTACATAGCCCCGATCGAGGACCGTTTCTAAGCACCGTGACCGCGCCACCTTCGACCCCCGCCCCGACCGAGCCGCTCAGCGGTGCCGTCGAGCGCGTCACCTACCACAGCCCCGAGAGCGGCTTCTGCGTGCTGCGGGTACAGGTGCGCGGTCAACGCGATCTGGTCACCCTGATCGGCTCCGCGGCCAGCGTCGCGCCCGGCGAGCATCTCGAAGCCGAGGGGCATTGGGTCAACGATCGGCAACACGGGTTGCAGTACAAGGCCACCAATCTGCGGATCGTCCCGCCGCGCAGCCTGGAGGGGATCGAGCGCTATCTTGGCTCCGGGATGGTCAAGGGCATCGGACCGCACTTCGCCCGCACCCTGGTTGCGGCCTTCGGCGAGGCCGTCTTCACCGTCATCGAGGAGACCCCGGAGCGGTTGCTGACGTTGCCCGGGATCGGTCCCAAGCGGCAACAGCGTGTCACCTCGGCGTGGGCCGAGCAGAAGGTGATCCGCGAGATCATGGTGTTTCTGCAGTCCCACGGGGTCGGCACGGCACGGGCGGTGCGCATCTACAAGATCTACGGGGACGCTGCGGTCGAGAAGGTCCGCGAGAACCCCTATCGTCTGGCCTTGGACATCTGGGGCATCGGCTTCAAGACCGCGGATGCGATCGCCGAGCGCCTCGGCATCGCGCGCGATGCGCCGATTCGGGCACAGGCGGGGGTTCGGCATGTGCTCCAGGAGCTCTCGACCGAAGGCCACTGCGCCGCGTGGCGGGATGACCTGAGCGCGCAGGCCGCGCGTCTCTTGGAGATCCCCGCCCCGATCATCGCGGCGGCGATCGACAACGAGCTGGCCGAGGAGCGCCTGGTCGCCGAGACGATCGAGGACCGGCCTGCCCTGTTTCTTGCGCCTCTGCAGCGCGCCGAGCGCGGGGTCGCCGGTCATCTGCGCCGGCTCGCGCAGGATCCGCCGCCCTGGGGTCCGATCGATGCCGAGAAGGCGCTGCCCTGGGTCGAGGCCCGCACCGGGCAGGTGCTCTCGGCCTCCCAGCGTGTCGCGGTCGCGACGGTGCTCGAGGCCAAGGTCGCCATCATCACGGGAGGTCCGGGCGTGGGCAAGACCACGGTGGTCAACAGCCTGCTGCGGATCCTCGCGGCCAAGGGTGTGGAGGTGTTGCTCTGCGCCCCGACCGGACGCGCGGCCAAGCGGCTCTCCGAGTCGACCGGCCGGGAGGCCAAGACCATCCACCGGCTGCTCGAATTCGACCCGCAGGTGATGGGCTTCAAGCGCGATGCCGAGCATCCGCTGGAGGCGGATCTGGTGGTGGTCGACGAGACCTCGATGGTCGACATCGTGCTGATGAACCAGTTGCTGCGTGCCGTGCCGAGCTTTGCGGCGCTGCTCCTGGTCGGGGATGTCGATCAGCTCCCCTCGGTCGGTCCCGGTGCGGTGCTCGCCGACCTGATCGCCTCCGGAACCCTGCCGACCCTGCGCCTGACCGAGATCTTCCGCCAGGCCGCCGCCTCGCGGATCATCTTCAACGCCCATCGCATCAACGCCGGCCACCAGCCGGAGCCGGCGGCCCCGGACGGACCGGACAGCGACTTTCATCTGATCCGGGTCGACACCCCGGAAGCGATTCACGAGCGGCTCCTGCGGGTGGTCACCGAGCGCATCCCGGCGCGCTTCGGTCTGGACCCGGTGCGCGACATCCAGGTGCTGACCCCGATGAACCGCGGCGGTCTCGGAGCGCGCGCGCTCAACGTCGCCCTGCAGGCGGCGCTGAACCCGGAGGCCCAGCCGCGCATCGAGCGCTTCGGCTGGACCTACGCCCCAGGCGACAAGGTCAGCCAGCTGGTGAACGACTACGACAAGGAGGTCTTCAACGGCGACATCGGGCGGATCCGCACGATCGATCTCGACGAAGGGATCCTGACCATCGACTTCGACGGGCGCCCCGTCGCCTACGAGACCGGCGAGCTCGACGCCGTGGCCCTTGCGTACGCCACCAGCGTGCACAAGGCCCAGGGCTCGGAGTACCCGGCCGTGGTCATCCCGCTGGCGACCCAGCATTACACCCTGCTGCAGCGCAACCTGCTCTACACCGCGGTGACCCGCGGCAAGCGGTTGGTGGTGCTGATCGCTCAGCCCAAGGCGCTCGCCATGGCGGTGAAGCAGACCGGGGCCGGGCGGTTGACGCGGTTGCGGGAGCGGTTGGTGGAGGGGTGAGGTGGAGGATCGGAGCCTGTAGCACCCGAGGGCCGGCGATGCGTATCGGGGGCATATGAAAAAGGTGCGGATGGCTCTTTCGCCATGACGTGCGACCTCATAGAGATCGCGATGCGGCGGGCGCAGGCCTTGGCCGCCAGGTTCAACGGTTATACCGACCCGGAGCCTTACACGGCAATGGTCGATCTGGTGGCGTTGCTCACTACACTGCGCGGATGAAGCCAGTCAATCCAGCTGCTGGAGAGTTGAACTGTTGGTCTCGTTCCTTGAGAAGGGCTGCCACGTCATGTAGGTTAATACCGGGCCTACCGTGCTCACCAGTGCCCGGTCACCCGCGCAAACCGGTCGCTTGAGTGCCGCGGGCGAGTGCCTGGAACTGGCCGTCCAGAGTCGCTCACAGGGTTAACTGCGACAGTCTGCTACGCGTCCAAGAACCGCCGCTCGACAGGGTAGGATCGAGCGGCAGCTTCTGGCCGACTCGGGGCTAGCCCGATGCTCGAGGCCAGTGACCGGTAGTGGGGCAAAGTGATCGGTCGACTGGCTCGGCTCGGTGGCCGGTCTGGGTCGAGAATGGACCGCTGCCTCTCTGCCGGTGCCGCAGCGCGGAAAGATCGGCGGAAGTCAGGTGAGCGAATCTTAGAAATCTGTGACGAGAAAATGCTGGAAACAACAGGACGGGCCTGTTCGTGCGGATTCCTGCTGTCGTCAGCTGAACTCAGGAGTGCCGCAAGTGAGGTCAAGCAGGGTTGCCGCCCCAGCACGCGACTACAGACGCGACTACAAAACTGGTTTACCCTGCACAAACAAAAAACGGCTAGCTAATTTCTCAGCTAACCGCTTGTTCTGTTTGGCGCGCCCGGAAGGATTCGAACCTCCGACCACCTGGTTCGTAGCCAGGTACTCTATCCAACTGAGCTACGGGCGCTTTGAATATGGCGCTCCATCCTTGGAGGCTCTGTCCAGTCTGGCATGCCTGCAGACTGATTGACCGGTTGTGGGAGGGCGATGCCGGTCACCACAGAGGCGCGCATTGTCCGGATCCAGGCTGGCCTTGTCAATGGTCTTAATCAGCGAAACGGCGGATCTTTCGACTTGAGGTGGAACAAAGCACTCGTAGGCATGCTTCCGAAAGCGGCCCTGTCCGCCTAGCGCCCGCTCTTTCTGGCATCGGAGGCATCGCAGCAGCCGACATAGACCGCCGGTCCGGGTATCCGCTAAGATCAAGCTTCTGGAGGATAGTCGATGAGCTCTTGTGATCCCCGAGTCTGCCGTATTCGCTCATGTGGGCCGCTCTCGATATGCCCGCTTCTGAGGGACTCGCGCACGGGTGTCGTGCTCCTTCGGCGTCTTGGGCTCAGGCGCTAAAGATGCGAATCGTCCTCATCCTGATCGTCGCCGCTTGGGGCATCGTCGCGCTTCTGACCTTCGTGACGACGTCAAACAAATCGCTGGACGCCAAGTTGACAGCCGCGTATCTCCTGGGCTGGCCGGTCTTGGCGATCGGCCTGTTTCTCAACGAGCCGGTCCCGCTTTGGCTTGCGGTCCCGACCCTGTTCGGATTCCTGCCCTGGTTCCTGGCCGGGCCCCATCTCTACGCGATCGTCCGTGACCCGAGCCAATCACGACCTGGCGAGATCATCGGGATCCCCCGCGCCTACTGGAAGTGGGGCGGTATCAGCTCGATCCTGCTGGGCATCGCCTTCAGTGGCTATGTCTGAGGCCCGATGCGCTCGCTTCGGCCCGGTGACTCAGGGCCTCGTTGATCCATCATCTTTCGAAGCATTCTCATGAACCGACACGATTCGATCGCCGATCTCATCGCCATCGTCGCACGACTGCGCGACCCCGAGGATGGCTGCCCCTGGGACCAGGAGCAGACCTTCCGAAGCATCCTGCCGTACACCTTGGAGGAGGCCTACGAGGTCGCAGAGGCGATCGAGAACGAGGACATGAAGGAGCTTCGCGAGGAGCTGGGCGACCTGCTGCTGCAGGTGGTCTACCATGCGCAGATCGCCGAGGAGCAAGGCAGCTTCGCTTTTGCGGATGTGGTGCAGGCGATCAGCGAGAAGATGATCCGGCGCCATCCGCATGTCTTCGGCGACGCAGAGCTCGAGGACGAGGAGGCGGCGCGCGCCAACTGGGAACGGGAGAAGGCGGCCGAGCGGGCGAGCAAGCGCCAGCGACCTGTCGGGAGTGTCCTCGAAGGGGTCGCCCAGGCGCTGCCAGCGCTGGTGCGGGCGGAGAAGCTGCAGAAGCGTGCGGCGGTGGTCGGCTTCGACTGGGATCGGATGGAAGAGGTCTTCGACAAGGTGCTCGAAGAGCTGCAGGAGTGTCGCGAGACGCTTCGGGCCCACGCCGAGCCGACGGAGCGCGTGCACGAAGTCGGCGACCTCCTCTTTTCCTGCGTCAACCTGGCTCGGCACATGGGTGTCGACGCCGAGCAGGCGCTCCGGGCCGCCAATCACCGCTTCGAGCGGCGCTTCGGGCGGGTCGAGGTCTGTCTGCGGGCCGGCGGGCGAGCCCCGAGCGCTGCGCTCCGCGACGAGATGGAGCGGCTGTGGAATCTCGTCAAGGCCGAAGAGCGTTGAAACCGCGCCTGACCGAGGCATGGGCAGGAGGTGCGGCGGGCGCGACCCGCAAAGAGCGCACCAGACTCCGAGACTCGATTCATCAATGAGCTACCTCGACAAGATTTATGCGTGCAATGCCTGGGATCCTTCCGCGTTTATTCCCTTCATCCGACGGGGCGAGCATCTCGGGCGCCTGCGCCGTACCGCTGCCGATGAGCTTCGGCGCTGGCCGAAACAGTTCCGGATCACACAGACGGCGGTCGAGTGGGTCGACACGCCGGATGACTTCGAGGGCTGCACACTCGCTCTGGCGGAGGTCGCCCGAGGCCTCGTCGACGAGGGCGTCATCCCCTATCTCCACGGCGAGCAGTACCCCGTGACCGCCGGCGGGCGCGACGCGGCTCGGTGCCTCGTCGACCGGGCCTGCGCACCCTTCTTCGGGATGCGCGCCTTCGGCCAGCACCTCAACGGCTTCGTGCGGACACCGAGCGGGATCGAGATGTGGGTTGGTCGGCGGTCCGCTGATCGGCGTCTTTATCCCGGCCGGCTCGATAACCTTGTTGGCGGTGGGTTGCCCCATGGCATCGCTCTCGCCGAGAATCTCCGAAAGGAATGCGCGGAAGAGGCCGGCATGGCGGCCGCCCTGGCTGACCGTGCGATTGCGGTCAGCGCGGTGATCTATTGTCGCGACTCGGATCGGGGGCTGAAGCCGGATGTCATGTTTTGCTACGATTTAGAGCTGCCGGGGGACTTCGAGCCGAGCTGCACCGATGGCGAGGTGGAGACCTTCTATCGGCTGCCTGTGGAGGAGGTCCGCGAGCTCGTCTGCAAGACCGAGGAGTTCAAGCTCAACTGCAACCTGGTGATCATCGACTTTCTTGTCCGCCATGGACTGATCCCCCAGGACGATCCTGAGTACTTGGCGATCATCCAGGGTCTGCGTTCCCCATTGCCCTCGTCGGATCAACACCTGATTCCGATCAACTGACAGGGCCGCTTCAGCGGCAAAGGCGCTATGAGCTCAATTCGATTCCCGATCCAAAGACGCAGCACAGTTCCGGTGCGCATCGGTGCCCTGACCGTCGGCGGTCACGCGCCGATCCTGATCCAGTCGATGACGAACACGGACACCGCGGACGTCGAGTCCACCGTGCAACAGGTCACCGAGTTGGCGCGGGCCGGCTCGGAGGTGGTTCGGATCACCGTCAATCACGAGTCCGCGGCCAAGGCTGTGCCGGCGATTCGCGAGGCATTGGATGCCCAGGGCTGCAGTGTGCCACTGGTCGGTGACTTCCATTTCAACGGCCACCGCCTGCTCACGGACTATCCGGAGTGCGCCGAGGCGCTTGCGAAATACCGGATCAATCCCGGCAATGTCGGTCGCGGCGAGAAGAAAGACAGCCAGTTCGCAACCATGGTCGAGATCGCCTGCCGCTATGACCGACCAGTGCGCATCGGCGTGAACTGGGGGAGCCTGGATCCCGACCTGATCGTTCGAATGATGGACGAGAACGCGCGCTCGGCCGAGCCGCGGGATGCCGATCAGGTGATGCGCGAGGCGATGGTCGAATCGGCCATCTCGAGTGCGCAGCGCGCGGAACAACTGGGGCTGCCGCGCGATCACATCATCCTGTCCTGCAAGATGAGTGGCGTGCAGGATCTGATCGCGGTCTACCGCATGCTGGCCGACCGTGGCGACTATGCCCTCCACCTGGGGCTCACCGAGGCAGGCATGGGCTCGAAGGGGATTGTCGCCTCGACCGCTGCATTGTCGGTGCTGCTGCAGGAGGGTATCGGCGACACGATCCGAATCTCCCTGACGCCGGCACCCGGTGAGTCGCGTACCCGTGAGGTCCTGGTGGCGCAGGAGATCCTGCAGACCATGGGGATGCGGTCATTCGCGCCCATGGTCACCGCCTGTCCCGGCTGCGGACGAACCACGAGCGACACCTTCCAGCACCTTGCGCAAGACATCCAGACCTATCTGCGCGAGCAGATGCCGGAGTGGCGCACCCTCTATCCGGGCGTAGAGACCATGCAGGTCGCTGTCATGGGCTGTGTGGTCAATGGCCCGGGTGAGAGCAAGCACGCCAACATCGGCATCAGCCTGCCCGGCAACGGCGAGCGCCCGTCTGCGCCCGTCTATGTGGACGGCGAGAAGGTCACAACCCTGAAGGGTGACGGGATCGCCGAGCAGTTCAAGCGGATGGTCGACGACTATATCGAGACTCATTATCGAGCACCTTGATGCGGGTGGGGCGCTGGGTCGATGGGCTTACGTGATATCCACCCGACCGCAGGGATGCACGCTGTTTAAGGGTTGACAAGGCACGCTGGACGACGCATCAGGTGACCGATGAGGTCGCCCGCGCCAGCGCTACACAGGGACTCGACGTCGACTGCGACCTTATCGAAGGTGGATGCGCTGCACTGATTCAGCCTACCCTTGAAGAGGTGCGAGAGCGCTGCAATCCACGACAGAACCAGAGGAGAGAATCATGCGAAAAATCGTTCCCGCAGCCATCGCCGCTGCGATGATCTCAGGGCCGGTCGTGGCTGAGGGTCCGATGGTGGTGCCCTTGCAGCGGCTGTCGATGGATTCGGCCGTGAAGATCGCCCAGGGTGCGATCGAGGAATGCCGCGAGAAGGGGATCCAGATCGCCGTCACCGTGGTCGACCGTGAAGGTACGGTACAGGTCACGCTCCGCGACACCATCGCCGCACCCATCACGGTGCCGATCAGCAAGATGAAGGCATACACCGCTGTCAACTTCAACGCCGCGACCTCGGCGATGACCGACCGCGCGAACACGCCGATTGGGCGCGTGGAGGGGCTGGTGATGTCCGCGGGCGGTGTCCCGGTCCTTGTCGGGGGTTCGTCCCTCGTCGCCGGTGTCGGCGTCAGCGGCGCGCCCGGAGGCGACACGGACGAGGAATGCGCCTTGGCGGGGATCGCCAAAATCCAGGACGATCTGGATATGTTGATGTAGTGCTGCACCGCGTCCGCTGGGACACGGGTCGGTTAGAGACGACATCGACATCGTTTCGACCAAGGGTCTCGGCGAGACGAGGTTCCGGATGAGACATTATCGGAGGGCTTTGAGCCGCGCCGTACAAGGCGTTCCGGAGATCATTCGGGATTGCCGTCGCACCAGGGCAGCGCCTATCGCGCTGGACGCAATTCAGAGACAGCCACAACAGGATTGGGGGTGACAGATGCGTCTTTTGGAAGCCGAAGCAGCACTGATCGCAGACCTGAAGGACGAAAGTGAGTTGATCGGGGAGAAGCGCCTACCAGCCTTCACCGTGTTGACCGCACGCCACCCGACGCTGGGTAAGCTGGTGATCATCATCGGACCCGACGGCACAGGTGCAGTGGTCGAGGCGGACGAGTAGAAGTCGATCGGCTCGCGTTCGCGCACCGAAGAATGATCGGTCGTGTGGCGGGATCTGCCATCCCCACCTCGGGTGTCTCAATCTGGGATCGGCGGACTCGCAGGCGCTCATGGCGTCGCTGAAACACGCGAAGTCAACGGTGCTGACCCTTGTGCCTCGGCACAACCTGTGCTTAATCCTGATCGGAGGGGGCGCGGCGCATGCGTTTGCTGCTGGATTGTTTGCGCTTGGCCTCCAGGCGTCGCTCGGTCGAGGCCCGCGTGGGTCGGGTCGCGATGCGGGGTTTCGGCCGGACGGCCGCCTGAGCGACGAGGGCGGCGAGGCGGGCTCGCGCATCGGCGCGATTGCGCTCGCGGGTGCGATAGCGATGCGCCTCGATCATCAAGACACCATCGGTATCGATCCTGCGCCCGCCAAGTCGTAACAGCCGCTCGCGCACATCCTCGGGGAGCGAAGCGGAGCGTGCCACATCGAATCTCAACTGCACCGCGGTCTCCACCTTGTTGACGTTCTGTCCGCCCGGTCCCGGCGAGCGGATGAACTGCTCGCTCAGCTCGGACTCGTCGATTCGGATACGGTTTGAGATTTGTAGCATCACGCGAAACCAAAACGGCGAACACACCTGGATCCGCGTCGCATTCGTGCCCTTCGGATCCTCATGACCAGCTCGCGCCGGGAATCATCAGTCCACCCAGGCGCGGGCGTTTCGGAACAGGCGCATCCAGGGGGCATCGGTGCCCCAATGGTCAGGGTGCCATGAATTCTGAAGGGTGCGGAAGACACGCTCGGGGTGCGGCATCATGATGGTGACGCGTCCGTCGAGGCTGGTGAGGCCCGCGATGCCCTCCGGTGAGCCGTTCGGGTTCGCGGGGTAAAGCTCGGCGACCTGGCCGTCGTTCTCGAGATAACGCACCACGACGCTCGATCGAGCTTCGGCGAGATGCTCGGGATCGCGGAATTCTGCACGACCCTCACCGTGAGCCACCGCGATCGGCATGCGTGAGCCGGCCATTCCGGCGAGGAGGACCGAGTGCGTCTCCTGGATCTCGATCATCAGTGTTCGTGCCTCGAACTGCTCCGAGCGGTTGCGCACGAAGTGCGGCCAATGCCCTGCACCCGGGATCAACTCGCGAAGATTGGACAGCATCTGGCAGCCGTTGCAGATACCGAGAGCAAAGGTGTCACCGCGCTCGAAGAAGGCCTGGAACTGGTCGCGTGCCCGAGGATTGAAGAGGATCGACTTGGCCCAGCCCTCCCCCGCCCCCAGGACGTCGCCGTAAGAGAAGCCGCCGCACGCTGCGAGCCCATGGAAGGGCCTGAGGTCGACCCGCCCGGCCATGATGTCTGAGAGGTGCACGTCGATGCACTCAAAGCCAGCCGCATGAAAGGCAGCGGCCATCTCCACCTGTCCGTTGACGCCCTGCTCGCGCAGGATCGCAATCGGCGGGCGGGCACCACGCTCGACGTAGGGTGCACTCAGATCGTCATCAGGATCGAAGGTGAGCTCTGCGTGTAGGCCAGTGTCGGGCTCGGCAATGCGCGCATAGGCCTCATCCGCGCACTCGGGGTGATCACGCAATGACTGCATCCGATAGCTGGTCTCGGACCATGCCTGTTGCAGCTCGATCCGGCTCGCCTCGAAGAGCGGCCGGCAGCGGCGACAGACCCGGATCCGGTCGCTGTCGTCGAGCATGCCGATGACCGGGCTGTATTCGGCCAGGCCGTGATGGTCCAGAATCTGGAGAACGTCGTCTGTCTCCGTGTGACGCACCTGGATCACGGCCCCCAGCTCCTCGCTGAAGAGGGCGGACAGGTCGTCCGGACCGACCGCGGCCAGATCCACGTCGACCCCGCAATGCCCTGCGAAGGCCATCTCGCACAGCGTGGTGATGAGGCCACCGTCGGATCGATCATGGTAGGCGAGCAGAAGACCCTCGGTCAGAAGCTCCTGGATGGCCGCAAAGAACCGCTTAAGCAGCTCAGGATCATCCAGATCCGGCCCGACATCGCCGAGTTGGCCGTAAACCTGGGCGAGACAGGACCCGCCAAGACGATTCCGCCCCTGTCCCAGGTCGATGAGGATGAGGTCGGTGTCGCCCTGATCGGTGCGCAACTGCGGGGTGAGGGTCGAGCGCACGTCGAGGACGGGGGCAAAGGCGGAGACGATCAAAGACAAGGGCGCCGCCATCTCACGCCGCACACCCGCTGAATCCTCCCAGACCGTCTTCATGCTCATGGAGTCCTTGCCGACCGGGATGGCGATCCCGAGCGCGGGGCAAAGCTCCAGTCCGACGGCGCGGACAGTCGCGAAAAGTTTGGCGTCTTCGCTCGGGTAACCGGCAGCGGCCATCCAGTTGGCCGAGAGCTTGATGTCACCGAGCGACTCGATGCGCGCAGCAGCGATGTTGGTGATCGCCTCGGCCACGGCCATGCGGCCGGATGCAGGGGCATCGAGCAGAGCCAGAGGTGTGCGTTCTCCGATGGCCATCGCCTCGCCGGTGACACCCCGGTAGTCGCTGATGGTCACCGCGCAATCCGCGACCGGGACCTGCCAGGGGCCGACCATCTGGTCGCGTGCAACCAGGCCGGTAATGCTGCGATCGCCGATGGTGATCAGGAAACTTTTGTCGGCCACCGTCGGGAGATGCAGCACGCGATCGAGCGCCTCGCGCGGGTCGATGCTCGCGATGCGCAGCGGCGGACGCGGCGGCTGGCCCGAGACGACATCCCGCTCCATCTTGGGCGGCTTTCCGAAGAGCAGCGACATGGGCATGTCGATCGGGGTATCGGCGAAACGTGTGTCGCCGAGCGTGAGGTGATGTTCCTCGGTCGCGGTCCCGACGACGGCATGAGGGCAGCGCTCGCGCGCGCAGATCGCCTGGAATTGCTCGAGTTGCTCAGCCGCGATGGCCAGCACATAGCGTTCCTGTGCCTCGTTGCACCAGATCTCCATGGGCGACATGCCGGGGTCGGCATTGGGAACCTCCCGAAGCTCGAAGTGCCCACCGCGACCGGCATCATGAACGAGCTCCGGAAGCGCGTTGGCGAGCCCGCCGGCGCCGACGTCGTGAATGAACAGGATGGGATTGTCCTCGCCGAGCGCCCAGCAGCGATCGATGACCTCTTGGCAGCGCCGCTGCATCTCGGGGTTGGCGCGCTGCACGGAGGCAAAGTCGAGGTCCTCGGCGGAGACGCCCGAGGCCATGCTCGAAGCAGCACCGCCGCCCAGACCGATCAGCATCGCCGGTCCGCCGAGCACGATCAGAGGGGTGCCGACCGGAAAGCTGTCCTTCGCGACATGCTCGGACCGGATGTTCCCGATCCCTCCGGCGAGCATGATCGGCTTGTGATAGCCGCGCAGCTCAGACGCGCCATTCGGGCCGGGGATGTCCTGCTCGAAGGTCCGAAAATAGCCGGCGAGATTCGGGCGGCCAAACTCGTTGTTGAAGGCCGCTGCCCCGATCGGACCTTCGAGCATGATCTCCAGGGCCGAGACGATTCGCGCCGGCTTGCCATGATACGAGCCGTCGGGCGGTTCCCACGGCCGACGGAGCTCCGGAATGCGCAGATCGGAGACCGAGAAGCCACAAAGACCGGCCTTGGGCTTGGCGCCCCGCCCGGTCGCACCCTCGTCGCGGATCTCCCCGCCCGAGCCCGTTGCCGCGCCTGGATCGGGTGCGATCGCGGTCGGGTGGTTATGGGTCTCCACCTTCATGAGGATTTGGATGGATTCCTCGTGCTCGCCATAGATCCCGGTCTCAGGGTCGGCGAGGAAGCGGCGCCCATCCCAACCCTCGATGACGGCGGCGTTGTCCTTGTAGGCAGAGAGGACATCGGTCGGCGAGACGTCGGTCGTATGGCGGATCATCTCGAAGAGCGAGTGAGTCTGCGGCTCGCCATCGATGTGCCAGCGGGCGTTGAAGATCTTGTGCCGACAATGCTCGGAGTTGGCCTGCGCGAACATCATCAGCTCGACATCGGTCGGATCGCGCTCGAGCGCCGCGTAGCTGCCAGCCAGATAGGCGATCTCATCGGCCGAGAGGGCGAGTCCCAGGTCGCGGTTGGCCTGCGCCAGCGCTGCCTCGGCGTCCGTACCGAGCGCGACCCGGCCCACAGGCCGCGGTTCTGTCCGGGCGAAAAGCTGCTCGGCGTCGGTCAGGTCGAAGAGCGCCACCTGGGTCATGCGGTCGTGAAGGATCGCGGCGGCATCTTCCATCGTCGCCGCGTCGAGTGGCCCATTGGCCCCGGTCATATAGTAGGCGGTGCCGCGCTCCAGACGTTCGATGCTCTCGAGCCCGCAGTTGCGCGCGATGTCCGTCGCTTTGGACGACCAGGGCGAGATGGTCCCGGGTCGCGGTACGACAAGAACGAGGCGACCCACCGGGGGGTGGCTCGGCAAGGTCGGGCCGTAGCGCAAGAGCCGCTCGAGCAGGTCACGCCGATGCCCGACCAGTTCAGCAGAGAGCTCGGCGAAGTGGACATACTCCGCATAGACGTCGATCGCCTCGCCGATCTTCTCACGCAGACGGACGATGAGCTTCTGGAGACGGAACTCGGAGAGGGCGGGTGCGCCGCGGAGGACGAGCATTGGGGATGACTCTATGTGCTGGCTCTTGGTCCGCCATGATACTTGAGAACAGGCCCCGCGGAGCACCTCGGGCGACTCAGGGCCTATAGATCAGAGGCAATGAAGCATTCCCGAGACTTAACGGCGCAAGCGCGAACCGGAAAATACCAACCGGCGTCCTCTTACGTCCCACCGTCAGCGCGACCTCGGGACCATTTCCAGATTCAGGGGATGCCCAGGAGCTTGTGAGTCTGGATGCTCAGACGCCAGCGCGGGTGTGCCTTACAGTGTGCGACCGCCCGACGGGTGTGGTCGGCGAGGTCGGGACCGTCCATGGGCTGAAGGAAAAAGTCATCGAACGCGAGATGCTCCAGATCGTCCGGCGAGAGACCCTGCTGGGGGAAAACAAGCTTCAGCTCCTGGCCGGCGCACTGGACGAGCTCGGTCCCGGCCTTTGGGCTGACGCAAATCCAGTCGACACCCTGCGGTACCTGGAGCGTGCCGTTGGTCTCGATGGCGATCTCGAGACCGCATTCATGGAGCGCGTCGATCAAGGCCCGATCCAGCTGCAGCAGAGGCTCACCGCCGGTCAAGACCGCATAGGGTCGCCCTCCCGTATCGGCGTTCTCTCGCCAGATCGATCGGATGTGATCCGCAAGCGCGGCCGGGCGCTCGAAAATCCCACCGCCCTCGCCCCCCGTGCCGCGAAAGTCGGTGTCGCAGAAGCGGCAGGTGGCGACAGCACGGTCCTTTTCACGTCCGGACCAGAGATTGCAGCCCGCGAATCGGCAGAAGACCGCCGCCCGGCCGGTCTGCGCGCCCTCCCCTTGCAAGGTATAAAAGACCTCCTTGACGCTGTAGCTCATAGGGGAAGCGCGGGACTCAGCTCACCCCAGCACAGAACGGCGCCGCAGCCCAATGTCTCGTGCAGGTCGAGCCGGTCCAGTTGCGGGAGCCCGGCGGCCACCTCCTCGCGGAGCCACGAGAGCAGGTTGGCGGGGTCGGCATGTCGCAGGCGCGGGAGCTCGTCGAGCCGCTGGTGATCGAGGCGCTCATAGACCGGCTTGAAGAGCCTTTTGACATCGCCGTAGTCGATCGTCCAGCCGAGGACCTCGTCCAATGGCGCGGTCAGGTGCAGCCGCAATAGATAGCTGTGACCATGCAGGCGCCGCCGTCGGTCGCCCTCGGGTGCCCAGACGAGCCGGAGGGCGCTTTCGAAACGCTGCTCCTTCCAGATCCGGTAATGGAGTCCGTCGTAGTGGCAACCCGCTGTCGCCGTCTCGTAGACCGTCACACAGGAGAGTGACGGCAACCCCGGGTGCAGCCGCTCCCAGATCCATCTGGCCAGCATCTCGCTTGTGGGATTCTCCAGACCGGGGATGTCGTTCAGGCAGGCGTGATCGAGCTCGTCCTGCACCGGCCCCCAGATGGCTTGAAGATGATCGAAATCGACACCCATGTCACCGCCGGCCAGGTCCTGATTGGCGTGCAGGATGACCTCGAACCCGTGTCCGTGCATCCGCCCGCACTGATGGCCTTCGGGCACCTTCGGCAAACGATGAGCCGCTTCGAAACGGAAACGTCTCCAGACATGGACCTGATCGGAGCCGTCGAGGTCGGCCCCCTGATCCCGCGTGCTCTGGACTCCGACCATGGTAACGCCGGGCACGGGGAGTCGGGCACGAACCCATCGCGCGAGATTCTCGTCGGTCGGGATCGGCAGATGCTCGTTGAGATCGCCATAGTCGAGCGGCTCGACCGAGGCGCTCAGGGCATGGGTCAGCGCCTCGGTCTCGCCACCGGGAAACGGCGCCCAAACGTTCGGCAGCTCCGCACGAACCTTCGCCACGAAGCCGTGACCATGGAGTCGACGCGAACGATGTCCCGCCGGCAGGATCGAGACCCGACGTGCGGCCTCGAACGGGACCGCGGCCACGTGGAAGAGACGTTCAGTCATGGGACACCAAAACGGGTGAGCAGCGGATCCGGTTGGCCGGCCTCGGCAAAGCCTTTCGCGCGAAGCACACAGGAGTCACACTGACCACATGGGCGCCCGTCCGTTCCTGGATCATAGCAACTGCTGGTCAGGCCGTAATCGACCCCGAGCCCGATCCCACGTGCAATGATCTCAGCCTTGGTCAGACTCATGAGAGGCGCGTGGATCTTAAGCCGTTGCCGCCCCTCGATTCCGGCCGCGGTCGCTAGATTAGGCATCCGCTCGAAGGCATGAATGAAGGCTGGTCGACAGTCCGGATAACCCGAATAGTCCTGTACGTTGACGCCAATGAAGATGTCCTCGGCGTAAAGGGTCTCCGCCCAGGCCAGCGCAAAGGCGAGAAAGACCGTGTTTCGCGCAGGAACATAGGTCGCAGGAATGCCCTCGCCGATCGCTTGTGTCGATCGTCCCTTCGGAACCGGGATGTCCGCGGTCAGGGCTGAACCGCCAAATCGCCGCAGATCGATATCGACGATTGCATGCTCGACGACACCCAGGGCATTGGCGATGCGAGTCGCGGACTCGAGCTCGATCTGGTGCCGCTGTCCGTATCGAAAGGACAACGCATGAGCGGCGAACCCATCGGACCTTGCGATCGCGAGCGCGGTGGCGGAATCGAGGCCACCGCTCAAAAGGACGATTGCCGGTTTCATGCGCTGAGAAAGGGGCATCGAGCCCGACTGCGACAATCGATAAGCACGGAGCGCTCTAGCGGTCTACCGGGCGGATCAAAGACTGGATTCTCGCACGGGCGGTATCCCCGACATCCGAGAATTCGATCCCGAGGATCCAGCGTACGTCTGGGCTGCTCGGCGAGACCCAAACCACCGACCCAACGGCCTGGATCCCTACCGGAATCCCGGGGACCTCCATCTCGACAAGTAACCTCGAGCGCACCGAAAAAAGTCTGTCGGCCCAGACTTGTAGGCCTCCCTCGCTGATGTTTCGCCCCAGCACCTGGTGCATTCCCGGCACGGAGTCGCCGGTCTCGGAGCCCAACTGCATCAAGCGGGCTTGGCTATCCCAGGCCACCCGCTCGTAGCTGCGCCGATCCACACCGATCTCCCTGGACGACATCGCTTCCCCAAAACCGCATGATTGGCGCCAACTCAGAAGGACATCCCCTTGCGATCAGTCAGTCAAGCCGCGAACGACCGATCGCTATCCGCCCAGCCGCGCATGATCCAGGTTTCGCACCGACGCGATAAGGATAGCGCCCGCTTACTGAGCTGTCGACCAGCAGTCTTGACACATCGGCGAGTGTCAGGAAAGCAATGAGGTGACCAAGGGCGGATGGGATGCGGGGCGGTGTCGCCGAGCAATCTTGCGAGACGAGCATCAGGCCGATGACATGCCTGCGGCACATGGACGTGGGGCGGGTTACGACCAATCAAACGGGTTGTCGTCCCGCCTGTTGGAACGCCATCCTTTGCCGACATGCCCAGCGACGCGGGGTCGCTGGGCATGGAGCGATCCGAGAGGGGGGACTCTCAGATCGCGACCAGGTTCAGTCCGCAATGGGTGGACGAACCCGCGTCATCCCTGTCTCGATTGGGGTATCGAATGGGATCTCGGTCGGGGTCTGATCAGGCCCAGCCAAAGCCCATCTGGAACACAACGGCATGAAGCGCAAGGGCGATGATCAGAACAGCGAAGAGGATCGGCATCAGCCAAGTTGCTGGATTGAGCACGAGCCAGACCTTCCAATCGTCTTCCGGGTTCTTCGGTTTCGCGATTTCACTCATGATGAGGTATCTCTTTAAGCTGGGTTTAGAACCACGGATTAGCGGCGATCACGAACAGGTGGACCAGCGCGGCGATCCCAACGAACGCCGTGTAGGTCACTTTGAACTGCTCATGGAATTCTTTTGCTTGCTGGTCCGTGAGACCGGAGAGTGAGTTGGCCATCTTTGTTTTCTCCTTTGATTCGTTTGCGGGTTTCGGTTGATGGATCGGTTTGTGGTTGACACTGGGTGAGACCCGGGCGCGGACGAGCCGTCAGGTCATCACGGCCGTTTAGGCAGTCTCGGGCGTCGGGACGACGACGTCGTCATCATCATCGTCATCGTCGTCGTCGTCGTCGTCATCATCGTCGTCATCATCATCGTCGTCGTCATCGTCGTCGACCGACACGGGCGGAGCAACTTCTTCAGCGGCAGGCGCAGCCTCTTCACCCGGAGCGGCCTCTTCAGCGGCAGGCGCAGCCTCTTCTACTGGCGCGGCTTCTTCAGCGGCAGGCGCAGCCTCTTCAGCCGGAGCGACTTCCTCAGCGGCAGGCGCAGCCTCTTCAGCCGGAGCGGCTTCCTCAGCGGCAGGCGCGGCCTCTTCGACCGGAGCGGCTTCTTCAGCGGCAGGCGCAGCCTCTTCTACTGGCGCGGCTTCTTCAGCGGCAGGCGCAGCCTCTTCTACTGGCGCGGCTTCTACAGCGGCAGGCGCAGCCTCTTCGACCGGAGCGGCTTCCTGGGCTGGGGCAGCTTCTTCAACAGCGACGGCCTCGGCGACAGGTGCAGCCTCGGGGGTCTTACCGGAATCCCAAGCACGATCCGGCAGTGAGAAGACGTAGAGATGAACTGCTAAGGCAACGACAAGAACCGCAAAAAGGATCGGAACCAACCAAACCGCTGGATTGACGACGAGCCAAATCCGGTAATCCCGTTCATTCGGGCTGTAATTGAGAACGTTTCGGAAAGCGTCTTGTAGCACGGTTGTTACCTCCTAGGTTAAAACCAGGGGTTGCTCGCAATCACGAAGAGATGAACAAGCGCCGCGATGCCGACGAACGCGGTGTAGGTCACCTTGAACTGCTCGTGGAACTCTTTAGCCTGCTCTGTGGTAAGCCCAGAGAGAGACGGACTTTCTTGCTGCGTGACGACAGGCTTCGCCTGTGCACGAGCCTTGCCGCCGCCGGTCGATGCGGCGGGAGATTGCTGCCCAGCCATTGATTGGCCTCCATACGGTGTTGCCGAGGTCGCCGCCAAGCGTGTGCGACGGGGGTACATTTGGCGAAGATTGGCGCGGACTTCAGCCGCCCGATCTGATGCGTCCAAATACCACGGGATCCACAAGTGATCCTGAGTGTCATATTAGCTTGACGCTCGCTAATGTCAATAATATTTGACACATCTGACGTAGGGGCATGGCGAGGAGAGCGAGTCGGCACAGGCCGCCCGCTTTCGGATAGCGAGACCTGAGGATATCGCCTTCTAAAATATAAGTTTAGAGGGCTATTCTTAGAGACAGGGTAAGAAAAAAGCGCAGGCCATTTGACAGCCTTTGGAAACGCCGATCAAATCACCGCTTTCCGAGGCACATGGATGTGCCGATATTTTCGGTCACCTCGGCGACTGGACATGGAGCGATATGGAACCGCGTTATCGAATCGCACGCTCATGTTTGCCAGGGATGGCACATCATCAGTTTCTCCATCAACTATTCAAGCCACGGGAAAGCATGCCGCCCCTTTCGAGATGAAGGACGGATCGAGCGGCGAAGCCCGAGCGGCACTCAAGGATCCTGGGGGTGGGCTGCAGACCTAGGGCTTGACCGAACGACACTGCTCGGCAGCAATCCGGCGAAGCCGGTCGACCATCGCGACCAATCCATTGCGGCGCGTCATACTGAGGTGCTCGTCGAGACCGAGCCGGCTGAAGAATGCCTGCGCATCGAAGGCGATGATGGCGCTAGCCTTTTGACCCGAATAGATCTGTTGAAGCAGGGCGATCAGGCCCCTCACGATGTTCGCGTCACTGTCGGCGAGAAACTCGATGACATCGTCCGAGCCCGGTTGCACCCGCGCCGCGAGATGGACGCGGCTCTGGCAGCCGGGGACGAAGGTGTCCTCGGTCTTGAGTGCATCGGGCATTTGCGGCAGTCGTTCACCGAGATCCATGATCTGTTGATGACGCATCGGCCAGTCCGGCAGGAGCTCAAAAATCTCCGCGATCTCTTCTGCAGCAACCTCTGGAGACGCCGCGACCGCCCCCGGATACGGGTCGCCGCCGGACGCTGCACCCAACGATTGGCTGCCGGACTCGATCGTTGCGCCGGCGCCCCGTCGAGCGGTGCTGCCGCGAGCAGCGGCCACGATCTCACCGACCGCATCTGCCAAGCGATCGATCTCCGACAGATCGTTATAGACACCAAATGATGCGCGTGCGGTCGAGGCGATTCCCATGCGATCCATGAGCGGCTGACAGCAGTGATGGCCGGTCCGGATACAGATGCCTCGCAGGTCGAGCTGCATACCGATGTCCAGCGTGCCAATCGGGGGGTCGACCAGCACCCAGGACACCAAGGCCGCCTTGTGACGTGCAGTCCCCTTGATCTCGAGACCCGGAACCGCCGACAGGCGTTCGGTGGCGTGCCGCAGCAGACGCTGCTCATGTGCAGCGATCCGTTCGAATCCGACCGCTTCGAGCCATTCGATGGCTGACGCCAATCCTACGGCGCCCGCGATATGCGGCGTGCCCGCCTCGAACTTATTGGGCAACTGCGCGTAGGTGGTCTTCTCGAAGGTGACCTGCTCGATCATGTCACCGCCGCCCTGATAGGGTGGCATCGCGTCGAGCAGGGTGCGCTTTCCATAGAGGACACCGATACCCGTCGGCCCATAGAGCTTGTGCCCGGAAAAGGCATAGAAGTCGGCATCCAACGCCTGGACATCCGTGGGGCCGTGGGCGACCCATTGCGCGCCGTCGATCAGGACCAGTGCGCCCGCCGCATGCGCCTCGTCGATGATCTCCTTGACAGGGTTGACGGTCCCGAGCGCGTTCGAGACCTGGTTGACCGCAACCATACGGGTGCGCGACGAGAGCAGTCGACGATACTTGTCCATCCGGAGCTGGCCCGCATCATCGATCGGGATCACCTTGATGCGCGCGCCCGTCGCCTCGCAGACCATCTGCCAGGGCACGATGTTGGAGTGGTGCTCCAGGGTCGAGAGGATGATCTCGTCACCTGCCTCCAGATTGGCGCGGCCCCAGGAGGCGGCGACCAGGTTGATGGACTCCGTCGTCCCGCGAGTGAAGAGGCATTCGGCTGGCTCGGCGGCGTGCAGAAAATGCGCGACGACCTCACGCGCATAGTCGTGCATCCGGGTCGCGTTGCGCGAGAGTTGATAGACACCGCGATGGATGTTCGCATGGTATTGCAGGTGATAGTCGCTGACCGCCTGGATGACCTGGCGCGGCTGCTGAGTGCTCGCACCATTATCCAGGTACGCCAACGGCTGGCCGTGCACCTGCGTCTCGAGGATCGGGAACTGGGCGCGCAGCGCAGGGAGATCCAAAGGGGTCGCCGGGGCGGGAGTCGGAGAGAGTCGTGGGGTCATCTTGATCTACTGCACGCGAATATGGGCATAGATGTCGAGATACTGGCGTGCCGGACGGCCCCATGAATGGTCGACACGCATCCCGTTGACCCGAAGCTGGCGAAAGTACTCAGGATACTGTTGCCACAGACCGATGGCCCGTTCCATGGCTCCGGCAAAGGCGTCCTCGGTGAGATCATCGAAGAGGAAGCCGTTGCGCTCCTCGAAGGGCCGGTCGGAATAGTTGGCGTCGAAGACGGTGTCGGCCAGCCCCCCGACGCGCCGTGCGATCGGGACCACGCCATATTTCATCGAGATCATCTGGGTCAGCCCACAAGGCTCGTAGATACTCGGGATGAGGATCATGTCCGAGCCCCCATACATGAGATGGGATAGCTCCTCGTCATAGGCAAGGACCAGGCGACAATCTGGGTTCTCGGCGTTCTCCTCCTGAATGCGGCGAAACTGCTCGGCGACCTTCGGATCGAGCGCGGCCCCGAGCAGTGCGACCTGGCAACCATGCGCCAGCACATACTGAATCCCGAAACGAAGGAGGTGCACGCCTTTCTGGTGGTCGAGACGGCTGATCACAGCGACGATCGGCTTGGTCGATTCCTGGAGCCCGAGGCGCTCGCGCAACGTCCGTTTGCTGGCAGCCTTACCGGGCAGATGATCCGGACCAAAGGGCTCCGGAAGATGTCGATCGGTCTCGGGGTTCCAGACCGATTCGTCGATCCCGTTGAGCACACCACCGAATTTGCGATCCTGGATCTGGAGCACGCCCTGCAAGCCCATCCCCTGCTCGGTGTTCTGGATCTCCCAGGCGTAGCGCGGCGAGACCGTGTTGACGAAGTTGGAAAAGACGATCCCGCCCTTCATCAGATTGACGGCCCGCGGATTGCCGGGGTCCTGGAGACGATCCGAGGTCATCAGCCGGGCCGGATCCAGGCCGGCCTGCCGCAGCACGGACTCCCCAACGACCCCCTGATACCCGAGATTGTGCAGGCTGTAGCAGACCCGAGTATCCGTCATGCCGAGCCTTTGATAGGTCTCGAACAGCGACACGGGCACCAGGGCGGTCTGCCAGTCGTGACAGTGGATAACGTCGGGGCGCTTCCCGGACCTGAGCATGAATTCGAGCACGGCACGACAGAAGAAGGCGAAGCGTTGCGCATCATCCGGTTCGCCGTAGATCCGCCCACGCTGGAAGAACCGATGGGAAGAATCGGATTCGATGAAGTAGCAATTCACCCCGTCGACCTCGGCCGAGTCCACACGACACCGGATCCACTCGTCGAAATAGGGAACCGGGAGGTCCCGATAGACCTCCTGCCGCGCACCCATCAGATCAAGTCGAAGCGAATCGTATCCCGGCAGAAAGATCTCCACGTCTTCCCCGAGAGCAATCAGCTCTCGAGAGAGCCCGTGCACGACATCTCCGAGCCCCCCGGCCTTTGCGATCGGCGCACATTCCGCGCTGACCATGGCGATCTGCATCTAAACACTCCCCTGATACGTCTAAGCCTAAATCGCGTCCAGCATGAGATGTGCTGTCGTCGTCCGAGCTCATCCTCGCCTGAGCCCGAGGAGGCGATTTCACAGGAATCGCCTAACCCCCTTGTCCCCCATCATTCTCGGAGCGATCGAGCAGCGCGGGCGGGTTGAGCTCGAAGGCACGGCGGATCAAGGCCGGATCATCGACCCGAATGACAATCTGGAATCGACCACCCGGACCGACCCGGAAGGGCCGCCCGAACAGATCGATGTCCGAACCCGGCGGCGCGCAGCCATTGACGCGCAGCTCGGCCTCGATGATCAGCTTTGAGCTGTTTGGCGTCGGCCGGTCATAGACGAGGGGCGGGATCAATCCATCAGCGCCGGGGCCCAACATCAGGGGCTCTTGATCGGCGCCGGGGGATTCCAATCCTTGCGGACTCGGCTTGCCCAAAGCAGGGCCGGACGAGGCAGACGGATCCTGCTGCGGTGTCACGCTCGCCTCGCCGATAACGACCTCATGTTGTTCGCCGCCCGCAAATCCAATGGCCCGAACAGCATCCGGTCCAGACTCTGGCCCGAGCTCCAATAAGACCGCGGAAGTCGAGGAGACGGGCGCTGATCCTGCCATCGAGCCCGAAAGCTCGACGGAGGGAGCCGTCGGCGTGTCCTGCTCGGACCGCACAGGCGCGATGGATTCACGTCCACCTTCCGACGGGGGCGACGCCTCTTGAGGATCCGGCTGATCCAGACGAATACCCACGCGTGCGGCATGGTCCAGCGCGTTGGACCTGGCAAGCAGAACCCACCCCCC
>RRYU01006699.1_pt1 | contig 27836 bp, 26 predicted proteins | sample 2162651 | NCBI WGS metagenome assembly RRYU01 (sample SAMN10267283, study PRJNA491782) | microbial mat metagenome | isolation source: biomat in the production well | place: Japan: Minami-Kanto gas field, natural gas well KTG3 | collected 2017-06 | reverse complement strand
GTGACAATGGAGTTGCTCCCGCTCAACTACAAATTCCGCATGAGCTACGTCGGGGCACGCCAGGAGCAGTGGCAGGATGTGGCGAAAGATCCCATTGTCACCTTCCAAACGGGCCAGGTGACGTTTAGCCCCGACGTTCCGACGCGCTACTATACGGGTACGTGGTACGACTTCGACAACGACATGCAACTCTTGCCGGGGAACTACAAATTCGACTTTACCAACATCCCCGACAAATACTACACCATCATTGGGGGGCAGGTGAACAATATCGTTACCCAATAGACGGTAGGAAAGCGGGGGAGGCTGCGCAGCTTCCCCCGCATCTATACGCTGTAACCCTCACAATTTTCGTAAATAGACATGTTCAAGGGTATGATTGGTACCCTTCTCCAGAATCAGATCGGCCCGCTCGCGGGTCGGTTCGATGTTCTGGCGCAGGTTGACCCAGTTGATCTCGCGCCAGATGCGCCGTGCCACGGTGATCGCCTCTTCGGCACTTAGCTCGCTGTAGCGCCGAAAATAGGAATTGGGATCGCGGAAGGCGGTGTTGCGCAGGCGCAAGAAGCGGTCAATGTACCACTCCTGAAGTAGCGTCTCATCAGCATCAACATAGATCGAGAAATCGAAGAAGTCCGAGACGAAGAGTTGGGGGCGGCGGCTGGGCTGGCCACCGCGCTGCAACACATTCAGTCCCTCGACGATCAGGATGTCGGGGCGATCCACCACCTGCACCTGATCATCCACAATATCGTAGGTCAGATGCGAGTAGATCGGCACACTCAGATTTGGCAACCCCGACTTCACATCCACCATAAACTGAATCAGCCGCCGCCGGTCGTAGCTCTCTGGGAAGCCCTTGCGGTGCATAATGCCGCGTTCTTGCAGCACCCGGTTGGGGTAGAGGAAGCCGTCGGTTGTCACCAGATCTACCTTGGGAGCCACAGCGCGGCTGACCAAGAGGGCTTGCAGGATGCGGGCGGTGCTACTCTTCCCCACCGCCACACTCCCGGCAATGCCGATCACGTAGGGCACCTTCTGGGCCGGATCGCCCAGGAAGGCGCTCGTCGCCACATAGAGCTGACGTGCCGATTCATAGTAGAGGTGAACCAGGCGTACTAGGGGCAGGTAAATATCAGCGACATCTTCGGGAGAGACGGTATCGTTAATACTGACCATCGTCTGCAACTGGCTCTCGCTCAGTGGCATTTTGGCCCCGTTGCGCAGTCTGGCCCACTCAGCGCGCGCAAATGACGTGTAAGGGGCGAGCCGGCGCTGGTCGGCGGGCAATCCGTGCATGAGCATTCCTTACTCGGTTATGCCGAGGGTTTTGGCCATCGTAATGCGCTGGAGTTTCCCGGTGGCACCACGCGGGATGGCCTCTAGCACATGAATCTGGCGCGGAACTTTGAAGTCGGCGAGGCTGCGGGCGCAGTGTTCGCGTAGCTCTTTTTCGCTGACGGGCGTGTTGAGTACGACCGCCGCGTGGACATCTTCACCCAAGGTGGGATGCGGTACGGCGAAGGCGAGGGCTTCGGCAACGGCGGGGTGACGCAGGAGGACATCATCTATTTCGAGGGGGGAGATCTTTTCGCCGCCCCGGTTGATCAGTTCCTTGATGCGCCCGGTCAGATGCAGGTAGCCATCGCTATCAAGGTAGCCCTGATCGCCGGTACGGAACCAGCCATGGGTGAAGGCGTTGGCGTTAGCTTCGGGATTATTCTCATACCCATCCACCACATTACCACCGCGCACCACCACCTCACCGCGCTCCCCGACGGGCAGCATGTGGCCCTCGGCATCCATAATCGCCACGTCCACCCCGATTCCAACCCCAACACTCCCGGCCTTGCGCGGGGCGGGTGGCAGCGGGTTCGAGGCCATCTGGTGGCTGGCCTCGGTCATGCCATAGCTCTCCAACACCGGCGCACCGAAGGTCGCTTCTAGGCGCTCCATCACCACCGGGGGCAGCGGGGCGCTGCTAGAGCGAATGAAGCGCAACGGGTGGGCGCGGATCACCGCCATGTTGCGCTCGGCACGCGCCAGGAGCAGTTGGTGCATGGTGGGGACGGCCGAGTACCAGGTGGGCTGATACTGCTCCACCCAGCCCCAGAAGCGCAGCGCATCGAAGCCGCTGGGGCAGATCAGGGTACCGCCGGAGGCGAGCGTACTGAGCAGCGAGGCCACAAGGCCATGGATGTGGAAGAGTGGCATCACACACAGCGCCCGATCCTGCGGGCCGAGTTGGTAGGTCTCGATAATGTTGGTGGCCGAAGTGGCCAGATTGCGGTGGCGGATGGGCACGCGCTTGGGGCGGCTGGTCGTCCCGCTGGTATGCAGGATCATGGCCACATCATCGGGTTGAGCAGCCTGATCGGGCAGGAAGGGCGCGGCAGGCAGATCCAACACGATCCCGTGATCAGGATCGGGCAGCGCCTCGATCAGCCGCATCCCCGGCAGCAGCGCGGTTCGTGCCGCCTCAAGCGTACCGGGCAACACCAGCAGCGCCTTGGCGTTCGTATCCTCATAATAGAAGGCGAACTCATCGGCGCGATACTTAGGGTTGAGCGGCGCCGCCGTCGCCACACTCGTTACCGCAAGGAAGGCCAGCACCATCTCCGGGCCATTCCCCATCGCAATCGCCACCCGATCCCCACGTCCGATCCCGGCGGCCTGGAGTTGCCCGGCCAGAGTGCGTACACTCGTGCGTAATGCTGCATAGCTCAAGCTTGGTTGGCCAGGGGCCAGCAGTGCCGGATGCTCGGCAGCACCGCGCTCTAGCAGATCGAGCAGCGTGGAGGTGACAGGCTCACGCGACATAGATGTTCCTCTCTGGTTCTATTATAGCCGCTTAGGTTTCTGAGCTCATTTCCTCTCAGGGTATACGTGATTGGGGCTGCGCCCCAATCCCTACTTTTTGTGGTGTTTTGGCGGATTTGCCGCCAAAACACCACAAAAAGATTTCTTCGGGGGCGGCTGCGCCGCATGTGCATTCGGTTAAGGAGGGTTTCGTCGTAACAAAGCCCCTCACGTCCTCGGTGGTAAACCACATCAACCGCAGAGGACACAGAGGTGCGCAGAGGGATGGGTTTCGAGATACCTGCGGTTACAAAGCACGATGTACCTATGGTTCTTCCTCTGCGTTCCTCTGCGTCCTCTGCGGTCAAAAACTAGGGCGCAATACGACGCTTAACCGAATGCCTATGCGGCTGCGCCGCCCCCGAATCCCCACCGGAGGTGACGAGCCTACCACCCCGCCGCCACGCCATCACAGCGCATCTCGGTTCCCGCCACGTAGCTGCCATCATCCTGCCTCCAGATGATCTGGCCACGCCCAAACTCAACCGGGGTAGGCTCGATTACTACCCGATGCCCGCGTGCCAACAGTCCCTCCACAACATGGCGCGGGGTTGCGTGTTCGAGGCGCAGAGTCTCGTCCTTCTCCCACCGCCAACGCGGCGCATCGAGCGCCGCCTGGGGGTGCATGCCATAATCGAGCATATTGACGATCACCTGGGTATGTCCCTGGGGCTGCATGTGGCCGCCCATCACCCCAAACGGCCCCACCGCCTTCCCATTGCGGCTGAGGAAACCGGGGATGATGGTGTGGTAGGGACGATGACCGGGAGCCACGCAGTTGGGATGCCCCGGAGTTGTCACGAAGCCGTAGCCCCGGTTGTGCAGCGAGATGCCCCACTCTGGCAGCACCACACCCGACCCAAAGCCCATATAGGTAGACTGGATCATACTCACCATGCGCCCATCGCGGTCGGCGGTGCAGAAGTAGACCGTGCCCCCCTGCGGTAACGCTCCCGGCCCATACTGGCCCGCGCTCGTACCGATCAGTTGGGCACGCTCGCTCAGCCGCTGGCGATCCAGGAGCGCATGGGTGGGAACCTCCACCTTAGCCGGATCACCCACATAGGCAAAGGCATCGGCGAAAGCCAACTTGATAGCCTCGACCTGCAAGTGGTAGCTCGTGTCCGAGTCGCGGGAATGATGCGTCAGATCAAACTCCTCCAGCATCCCCAGCGCCATCAGTGCGGCCACCCCCTGGCCGCTGGGCGGGATCTCGTGGACGGTATAGCCACGGTAATTGAGGCTGATCGGCTCGACCCACTCACTGGTATGGTTGGCGAGATCCTCATCACTAAACAAGCCGCCGGTGGCCTGGGCAAAGTCCACGAGCGCATAGGCAATCTCGCCCTCATAGAAGGCGCTGGCACCCTGTTGGGCCAGCGTGCGCAGCGTGCGTGCATGGCCGGGGCTACGGAAACGCTCGCCGGGACGTGGGGCATGCCCGTTGGGGGCATACGTACTGAGGAACCCGGCAAACTCAGGTTCCTTGCGCTGCTGCGCCAAGGCGACCCCGCGTGCCCATGCTGCTGCAACCGAGGGCGGCACGGGCGCACCCTCTTCGGCATAGGTGATCGCCTGGGCAAAGATCTGATCGAGAGCCAGCGAACCAAAACGGGTATGCAGATCATCCCAGAGCCGCACCACCCCCGGCACGGTGACCGGCAACCAACCGTGGGTGGGCATACTCGTATGGCCGCGTGCAGCCAGCGTATCGAGGCTCAACCCCGCTGGGGCGCGCCCCGCCCCGGTAATGCCATGCAGCCGCGCCCCATCCCAGATCAGCGCAAAGCCATCGCCACCCAAGCCATTGAACGGTGGCTCCAAGACCGTCAATGCTGCCGCAGTTGCCAAGGCAGCATCAATCGCATTGCCACCCTCTTGGAGAATACGCAAGCCCGCCTGGGAAGCAAGCGGATGGCTACTGGCCACGACACCATTTGCGGCCACCAGGGAGCTACGCTGCGCGGCATAGGGGTGACTGAGCAGATTGAAGTCCATCGGGGGCGTTCCTTTCTCGGTTAGCATGATCGGCGGCTATTATGCCACATTCCGCGCAAACACCGGCAAGATAGGGTAGCACCGGCTTCCAGCCGGCTGGAAGCCGGTGCTACCTTCTCAACATACATCTTCCTTGACACTGTCAGAATCACCGTGCTATACTCCGATAGAGGATACGATAGCAAAGTCTAACGAAACGGCTGATCAGCACACAATGGGCATTGAGCGCAAAGAGCAAGGCACCACCCGCCAGAGCATCCTCCAACTCCTGCGTCGGCATGGCCAAATGACCGCTATGGAACTGAGCGAATCGCTCTGTATCGGTGCGGTTGGTGTACGTCAACACCTGGCCACCCTCGAACGGGATGGCTTGGTTGAGATTGCAGGGCTACGGCGCAATGTTGGCCGTCCGAGCCACCTCTACATGCTCACCACAGAAGCTGAGGGGCGGTTTCCCAAACGCTATGATCGCATCGCCCTGGATCTGATCAACTATGTGGCCGAAGTTGGTGGAGCACCAGCCATTGACTCGCTCCTCGAACGGCGACGCCACGTGATGAACCGCGATCTGCGTGTGCGCCTGAGTAATAAGAGTCGTCGTGAACAGATCGCGATCTTGACCGACATCCTGATCGAGCAGGGCTACATGTGCGAGTATGAGCAACTCGATGACGGCTCGTTCATGCTCATCGAGTACAACTGCCCGATAGACTGCATCGCCCGGCGCTACCCGCAGATTTGCGGGCAGGAACGGGTGCTGTACGAGGATCTGATCGGGGTGGAGATCATCTGTGAGGGGACGATTGCTCAGGGGAACCACTGCTGTCGCTACCATATCCCCGCCTGAGTTGGAACACTTCCTTGGATACGCTGTTGTAGAAGGAGAAGGACTATGGCGTTCGAGTTACCCCCATTGCCCTACGACTATACCGCCCTGGAGCCTCATATTGATGAGGCGACCATGCACTTTCACCACGATAACCACCACAATACCTACGTAACCAATCTGAACAATGCGCTGGCGAAGCACCCTGAGTTGGAGGGGAAGAGCCTAGAGGAGTTGCTTGGTAATCTGGACGCGGTGCCGGAAGATATTCGCATGGTGGTGCGCAACAATGGTGGTGGCCACTGGAACCACTCGCTCTTCTGGGAGGTGATGGGGCCGAATGGTGGCGGTGAGCCGGATGGTGAGTTGGGGGCTGCGATGAGTGCCGCCTTTGGTAGCTTTGCTGCCTTCCAAGAGCAGTTCAAGGCCGCTGGTATCGGTCGCTTCGGGTCGGGCTGGGCATGGCTGGTCGCGGCTAAGGATGGTAGCCTGAGTATCACCAGCACCCCCAACCAGGATACCCCGATTATGGAGGGCAAGACCGCCATTCTCGGTCTGGATGTCTGGGAGCATGCCTACTACCTGAAGTACCAGTTCAAGCGCCCCGGCTATATTGATGCTTGGTGGAATGTGGTCAATTGGGCCAAGGTGGCCGAATTGTACGCCACAGCCAAGGGCTGATAGCCCTTGGGGCTGCGGTGCTGGCGTTGGCTGAGCTTGTCGAAGCCAACGCCAGCGCCGCGTTGGCTGAGCTTGTCGAAGCCAACGCACCGCATCCCTACACATTTCTTCACGCTAACAAATTACACCCCTACCATCCCCACGTCCCCGGACTACCCTTAAACGGCCCAACAATTTCACTTGTGATCCAGCCCCCATAGAACTCTCCCGGTTGGGGTGTTACTCGTTCTGCATCAACATAGCACGCATCCATCGGGCGTGCATAGAAGGCGAGATAGCCCGCAATCGCGGCGAAGGCAGGGGTTGGATGCGGGTATGACCATGCCACATCCACGACACGAGCCTCCCCAACACTCAGGGTATAGTAGGTGGCTTGCCCCTTCCACTCACAGACGCTGCGGCGTGTGGTGGGGCTGAGGTACTGCATCTGAATGTCGGCGGGTGGTAGGTAGTAGACCGGGGGGTGGCTGGTTTCCAGAACCCGGTAGGCTCGGTGGGTATTGACGATCTCAAGCCCCCGGAAGACGATCCGAATCTGGCGATTGGTCGCTTCTAAACGCGGTGGACGTGGGTAGTCCCACACGCTCTCTTGGCCTGGCCCAGGCTCGATCCGCGTAACCATAGCGGCACTCCTTCGTATCCATAGGAGGAACCATTGCTCTAGCCTGCTACTGCACTATAGCATAGGTGGGTATTCTATGGTTAGGTAGGTGTTGCATAATCAAACAAAGAAACCGCGTTGATACGTGCTAGAAGCACTAATCAGCGGTACAATAGGGAGCAGTTCACTTCGTCCACAAGCCCATATATTGTTGTACCCGTGATGTACGGAGTCAATGCAGCCTCAACACCACAGATCATATAACCGCTACTTCAGCACCATCCGTGGGCAACTTATGATTGGCTTGGGGCTGATTGTTCTACTTGTGTTCATAACTGCTATGATCGCACTCTCTGTCCAACATGCGGTCACGCAGCAGATTAACCATACCTTCAATCGGGCTACCGAGGAGCGCGATCTTAGTCTTCAGGTACAGAATACCTTCCTGATGGCACGCCAGTACGAGACGGCGTTCATGAGTAGTTGGCGGATCTTGGGTATTGAACAAGCACAGTACCTGGTTGATGAGAATCATCAGTATTTGTGTGAAACCCGCACCTACCTCGATCAGCTTGATGCCCTGCGTGACCTTGAGATGACCGAGGTGAATCAATCACTGGCTGAAGCCAGTACTACCCTTCGCCCGCTCATTGATGACTATGAACAGACATTTATTGATACGGTCGCGAAGATTGAACAACGGGCGCGTTCTGATGGTATCGAAGCCCCAATCCTGATCAATGTTCTACAATTGGAACTGCTTACTCGCAACATTGATGATCCTACCATCCATCTCTTAGCCCTCCAACTGCATACGGCAACCCAAAACTACCTCCTCAACCAGCGCCCTGAGGCACGCCAATTGGTAGATTCGCATGTACTACAATTGCTTGACCGAGTACGTACTAGGGAAGAATACAAAACCTTACTGGTTAATGTTCAGAATTTTCAAGAATCATTCCGTGTATTGATCGATATTGATCAAAGTATCAATAATAATATCATCACATTTCAACAATTAACCGATCAAATATCAGGTATTACCCAGGAAATTAATCAATTAAGCGTTTATAAACTACAAATTACTCAGTCTGAAATCGCTACACTCAATATGCGTGCGGGTATGAGTATCATTGCTATGGCGGGATTAGCCATTATAAGCGCCTTGACAGCTACGTTTATACTCAACCAACGCATTGCGGTTCCGTTACGCAATCTTACCGAGGCAGTGAAAGATCTCGGCCAGGGGCATTACAAGGGTTCCATTCCTGAGAACGGCTATACCGAGATTGCTACACTGGCTCGTACATTCAATACCATGACCGAAGAGATCCATAATCTGATCACGACGCTTGAAGATCGGGTGGCTGAGCGTACTCGGCGGCTCGAACTGACCATTGCCGAGAATGAGCGTCTGCTGGTTGCCGAACGTACCCAAGCGCAGCAGCAGCATGCGCTGTTTGAACTGAGTGCGACTCTCTCTGGTCAATTGACCGAGGAGGAGATCTATACCCACGTTGCCCAGCATCTCCATAGTGGTGGATTCGGTTTCCACTCGGTCACTATTGTCAGCTATGAACCCAATGGTGGTGCTACGCAGGTACGCGCACGGTGTGGAAGTACTGAGGTTACGGATGCCACAACCGATTCGGTGCCCTTGGTGATTGGTGATCAGATCGTCGGGGCGATCAATGTCCAGCATGACGAGGATCGTACCGAGATCCAACCGATCCTGATCGCTGTGGCTAATCAGGTCAGTACCGCACTTGCCCGCTCGCGGCTGTATGATTCGTTAGAACACGCCAAGGATCTGGCCGAGAGTGCCAATCGGGCGAAGAGTGCCTTCTTGGCCAATATGAGCCACGAACTGCGTACACCCCTCAATGCGATTATTGGCTATAGTGAGATGTTGCAAGAGGATCTGAACGAGAGCGATCATACTGCCCTGGTGCCTGATATTCAGAAGATCCATCATGCCGGTCGCCATCTGCTCAGTATGATTAACGATATTCTCGATATTTCTAAAATTGAAACTGGGAAGATGGAACTCTACCCGGAACAGTTTAGTGTGGCTAATCTAATAGAGAGTGTGATTAGTACGATTGAGCCAATCGCAGCTACTAATCATAATCGGCTGGTGATTGAGCGCCAACCCAATTTGGGGATGATCTATGCGGATCTGGCCAAGATGCGCCAGATCTTGTTCAATCTGCTCTCGAATGCCTGCAAGTTTACCGAGTATGGCCAGATTACGCTGCGGGTGTTGCGCATGCGTAGTGATGACGATCCGCCTATGGATCGGGTGGTGTTTGAAGTTGCCGATACCGGGATCGGGATGAGTGATGAGCAGATTGCCCGTATCTTTCAGCCCTTCATCCAGGTCGATCTGAGTTCTACTCGTAAGTATGGCGGGACGGGGCTTGGGTTGGCGATTAGCCGCCACTTCTGCCGTATGATGGGTGGCGAAATAACGGTACAAAGCGGTTTGGGGCTTGGCTCAACCTTTACTGTTACGCTGCCTACGAACCTGCCCAGTGTGGCGGAAGTGATTGAGGCTCCCGCTGCCGCTCCAACACCACCAGCCGATCTGAAGGGTGAGCCGGACGATCTGACGATCCTGCTGATTGATGATGACCCCGATGTGCATATCATTATTCAGCGCGGTTTGCGCCCGCGTGGTTGGCGCTTGCTCTCGGCAATGACGGGTGCGGATGGCTTGAATTTGGCTCGGCAACACCATCCCCATCTCATCCTGCTCGATGTTATTCTGCCAGATACTGATGGCTGGCAGATGCTCACGACCCTCAAACAAGACCCCGATCTGCTCGCTATTCCGGTCATTATGTTGACGATGCTCGATGAACGCCCGCGTGGCTTGGCAATGGGGGCAACGGACTACCTGTTGAAGCCGCTCAATATGCAGCTCTTGATTAGTCTCATTCAGCGCCATACCGACCGCCCCCACCATCAGTCCATCCTGATCATTGAGGACGATAATGTCACGCGGGCGATGAACCGGCGTCTCCTGGAACGGGAGGGTTGGACGGTCTTTGAGGCATCGGATGGCAAGAGTGGGCTGGAGCAGATCGAGATCCATAGCCCCGGTCTGATCCTGCTTGACTTGATGATGCCGGAGTTGGATGGGTTTGGTTTTATGCAGAAGCTCCATGAGCATGTGCGCTGGCGCGAGACACCAATTGTGGTGATTACGGCCAAGGAGTTGACCGATGAGGAGCAACTGCTCTTGGATGAGCATGCGGCGCGGGTGTTACGTAAGGGGACGTATGGGAAGGAGGCGCTGTTGCGTGAGGTACAGCGCCACCTGGATGGGCGGGGGCAGTGATGCGGTGGCTGGCTTCGACACGCTGGCTTCGACACGCTGGCTGAGCCTGTCGAAGCCAGCGTGTCGAAGCCAGCAGAAACAGTTAATGCCGCACGATCAGGCTCTCGCCGGTCATGTCGGTGTCCTTGGGCAACCCCATGAGATCCAACAGGGTTGGGGTGACATCGGCAAGACGCCCGCCCTCACGCAGGCTCACCTGCTCCTTGCTTAGCCCTAGGCCCTCAGCAGCCACTAAAATGCAGGGCACGAGGTTGGTGGTGTGTGCCGTATGGGCACCGCCCGTCTCTGGGTCAATCATCTGCTCGGCGTTGCCGTGGTCGGCGATGATGATCGCTGCACCACCCTGGGCCTGAATGGCCGGGATGACCTCGCCCATGGCCGCGTCTACCGTCTCGCAGGCGGCGATCACCGCCGGGATGGAGCCGGTGTGGCCGACCATGTCGGGGTTGGCGAAGTTGACCACGATGAGATCGTACTTGCCGCTCTGGATGGCCTCTAGCAGACTGGCCTTGACCCCAGCGGCGCTCATTTCGGGCTGAAGATCGTAGGTCGCCACTTTGGGTGAGGGCACCAGCACCCGATCTTCACCCTCGAAGGGTTGCTCGCGGCCACCGTTGAGGAAGAAGGTGACGTGAGGGTACTTCTCGGTCTCGGCGATGTGGAACTGCGTGCGCCCCGCTGCGCTCGCCACTGCCGCCAAGGGGCGTACAACAGGGCGCGGGGTAAAGGCAATATGCACCGGCAATCCCTCTTCATACTGGGTCATGGTGACAAAGAAGAGGTTCTGGAGTTGTGGCCCGCGCTGCCAGATGGTGGCGGGTAACTGCTGGCCTTCCTGCTCCTGCTTGGCGTAGTGCGTGGTGATCTGGGTGTCAATATCGGGCAGCATCAGAGCGCGGGTGAGTTGGCGTCCGCGATCCGGGCGGAAATTGGTGAAGATGATCGCATCGCCATCGCGGATGGTCGCTACCGGCTGGCCGTCGCGCATAATCACGGTGGGCAACACAAACTCATCACTGATGTCGCGGGCATACGCCTGCTCAATCGCCTCGCGGGCGCTCGTGGCAGTCTCGCCCTGGCCAGCCACCATGGCGGCATAGGCGAGGCCGGTGCGCTCCCATCGCTTATCGCGATCCATCGCATAGTAACGCCCGATCACCGTAGCCACTTGGCCCACGCCGGTCTTGGCGATGGCGGCTTCGAGGCTATCGAGGAAACCGAGGGCGCTGCGTGGCAGAACATCGCGGCCATCGAGGAAGAGGTGCAGATAGACGCGCTCAAAGGCGTGGCGACGCGCCAGTTCGAGCAGCGCGTGGAGGTGATCCTCGTGGGCATGCACACCCCCAGGGCCAAAGAGACCCATCAGGTGCAGCGCACCGCCGCCCTGTTGGGCGTGCTGGAGTGCGGCCTGAAGTACCTGGTTCTCAAAAAAATCGCCGTCGCTGATCGCCTTGCTAATGCGGGTCAGCTCCTGATAGACCACAAAACCGGCCCCGATATTGAGGTGGCCGACCTCAGAATTGCCGATCTGGCCTTCGGGGAGACCGACATCCATACCCGAAGCAGAGAGGGTCGTACAGGGGCATTCGGCCATCCAGCGATCAACATTGGGCGTATGGGCGAGATCAACGGCATTACCGGGGCTAGGTTCAGCAAGGCCCCAGCCATCCATAATCGCCAGCACAACCGGGCGCGGGGTAGACATGGAGGAGACTCCTTATTTGTTTTTTAGTGCGAGAACATTCTGGGGTGCGCCGCATGGCTTCGACAAGCTCAGCCAGCGGCGCGGTGGCGGTGGCTGAGCCTGTCGAAGCCAACGCCATTACGAACCCAGCCCAAACGCCACCTGGATCATCCGCACTGCCGAGAGCAACCCCAAGACCGCCACCCCCGCCAGAGGCAACCCGACCAGCAAGAGAGTCAGCGAGCGTTCAGACGCCGAAGGGTTGGTACTAATAAACCCAACCATCAGTTCGTCCCGCACTGCCTGAAGGGTACCCCAGACCGAAAGACCAGCCATTGCGACGAAGGCCAAGCCGGCTCCGAGCGCAATCAGTGAACCAAGGATTGCCATATAGCACCTCTCAATGTACAAACAACTCAGGGCTTGTTTCGGCAACAGCCAGAGCCGCGCCGATCATCCCGGCCTCATTACGTAGCTGAGCCGGAACCACCTCGACACCCACCGTCAGGTGGTGGGCGAACTTCTCATAGGAACGGCTGCCACCGCCACCGAGAATGATCAGATCGGGCCAGAGCAGGGCACTCACCCGATGCAGGTACTCATCGAAGCGTTTAGCCCATTCACTCCAATTCAGGTGCTTGGCATCACGCACCGCCTCGGAGGCACGTTGTTCAGCATCTTTACCCCGGATCTCAATATGCCCCAACTCGGTATTGGGTATCAGTTGGCCATTCATGAAGAGTGCGGTTCCAAGCCCGGTACCAATCGTGATCATGAGCACCAAGCCCGTATGCCCACGGCCAGCACCGAAACGCATCTCGGCAATACCGGCAGCATCGGCATCATTCAGCACCAGCACCGGATGGCCAATCGCCTCAGTCAAGAGGTGATTGGCATCAATGCCGACCCAACTCGAAGCGATATTGGCAGCAGTATGAACAACCCCCGCCTTGATGACCGCTGGAAAACCACACCCCACCGGGCCATCCCAGTTAAAGTGGCGCACAATGTGGGTGACAGTGGTTGCAACCGCCGACGGATGGGCACCGACAGGGGTGGGGATACGATTACGCGGCGTGACTAGGGCACCGGTAGTAACATCAATTATCGCCCCCTTGATCCCGCTCCCACCGACATCAAGGCCGAGTACCTGCATAGAGACTGCTCCCCGTGATGATACGCCACAGACCGGCACGCTGCCGATGTCACCACTATACCAGATAACGGCCAGGGTTGAGGATACCCGCCGGATCCCAGGTGTGGCGTAGTGCCCGCATGAGGGAGAGCGTCTCTGGGGGTGGCCCCCAGATGTCAATAGAAGGAGCCAACTGGGCGAGTGGCGTGGGGAGATCTTCGACGACTGCGTAACCACCGATAGGTGCGAGTGCAGTACGCAGGCTATCGAGTGCATGCAGGAGATCGGTAGGGGCAACCCCCTCCACTGGCCAGCGCATATAGAAGAGACCAGATCCGCCCATCAGGTAGCGGTTTGTGATCCATTCGCGCTGATGGGAGATCGTCTCTGCTAACTTCAACATCTCAAAGATCTGATCGAGGGGTGCCCCCACCCGAAGCAGGAGTTGGTCGGTTGGGCGCAGATCATCAGCAATGGCATGCCAGATAGAATCATCATCGGTCTCACTCAGTTCAATGGTATGCGCACCCTGCTCGACACATGCCGCCACTGCCAGCCGTATCTGACGCCCCACCGCGCCAATAGTACCGGCGAAGCGCACCACCATAATCAGATGCGGGTTTTCGTCACGTAAGAAGGAGTGCAGAACGGGATTTGCTTTGGAGGCATGCCCGTTCATCACTACCAGGCTGATGGGTTGGAAGGGTGGACGAGCCAGTTGATCCATTGTCGCCAAGACCGCCAATGGTGACGAGAAGGCAGCCAGCAGGGTTTGGCAATGGGCTGGGCGAGGCGCGACCTTAAAGGTTACTTCGGTGATAACACCAAGCGTACCGAGGGCACCGATATGGAGTTTATGGGTATCATAGCCAGCCACATTCTTCATCACTGGTGCGCCGCTCTTGACCAAGCGCCCATCCGCGAGGGCTACCTGCATCGCCAGCGTCCAGTCGCGGGGCGTACCATAGCCCATACGGAGCGAACCGGTAGCACCGGAAGCGAGCAGGCCGCCAATCGTGGCCTGGTGGGGGAGAGGCGGGTTCCAGGGGAGCCACTGGTTATGGGTGGCGAGGAGATCCTGGACATGGCCTAACGTCACCCCGGCTCCAACTCGCACAACCAGATCATCCGGGGTATAGGCGAGCACCTGAGAGAGACCGCGCATATCGAGGGCGATATCGTAGCGTCGGGGGGGGGCCACCCAAGCCCTGGCGTGTACCACCACCCCACGGAACGACTGCCAGCCCTTGCGCAGTAGCATCACGCAACACATCCGCCACGGCCTGGGCTGAGGAAGGAGCAACGATCTGAGCAGGTTGCTGATTATAGAGGAGAAATGGTGTCATACCAAAAACTTCTTAGATCCACCCGCCACGTCCTGAGATGCGTAGTGAAGGCTCAGCGGCGTGGAGTGACGAATGCGACACAGGGGGAGGCAAGAGCTTACCAGGATTCATCACACCTGCCGGATCAAAAATGTTGCGTAGGTCGGCAAAGGCGGAATGATCCTCAGCACTATAGATCCAGGGCATAAATTCACGCTTCTCGATCCCGATCCCATGTTCACCACTAATCGTGCCCCCCACCTCTACACATGAACGCATAATCTCGGCTCCTGCGGCCATGGCACGCTCGCGAGTTCCGGGAATACGCAGATCAAAGAGTAGCAGAGGATGGATATTCCCATCACCGGCGTGGAAGATATTGACCACCTTGAGGTCATAGCGGGCGGCGATTTCGGCACTACGACGCAGAATTTCGGGCAGGCGCGAGCGTGGCACTGTCCCATCGAGGATGTGGTAGTGGGGGGCAATGCGGGCACAAGCAGCGAGTGCGCCCTTGCGCCCGGCCCAGAGCCGTTCGCGTTGAGCGGCATCGGTTGCGGTACGCAACTCACGGCAGCCATTCGTCTGACAGACGTGAGCAATGCGACGGGCTTCATCGGCAATATCTTCGCGCAGCCCATCAATTTCGATCAGCAAGACCGCACGGGCATCAGCGGGGTAGCCCGCATGCACCCAGGACTCAATCGCAGCTATCCCCTCGCCCTCGATCATCTCCAATGCTGCCGGAATGATGCCATCGGCAATGATGGCCGAGACACACGCCCCGGCCACCTCCATATCATCAAAGATAGCCAGGAAGGTACGTACATCCTCGGCATTGCGCGTCAGGCGCACGGTCAGTTCGGTGATGATACCCAGCGTCCCTTCACTCCCCACCACTGCCGCCAGCAGATCATAACCGGGGGCATCACTCACCGCCGACCCGACACGCACCACCTGGCCATCGGAGAGCACCAGGGTAGCCGCGAGCACATGGTTGGTGGTAACGCCATACTTCAGGCAGTGCGGGCCACCCGCATTGGTACCCGCATTCCCACCGATGGTGCTGGAGCGTTGGCTACTCGGATCGGGTGCAAAGTGGAGGCCGTAATCTGCAACTGCGCGGCTGAGATCGGTATTGACCACACCGGGTTGGACAACAGCGGTAGCCGAAATAGGATCGATCTGAAGAATCTGGTTGAGGCGCGCCAAGGAGATCACCATCCCACCGCGTTCGGCAACGATACTCCCGGCAAGGCTGGTTCCCGCCCCACGCGCAATGATCGGGAAGCCAAAGCGGGTGGCCGCCGCCATTGCTGCTGCCACCTCGGCGGTGGAGCCGGGAACGACCACCACATCGGGCATGGCCTGATCCATCGGCGAACCATCATACTCATAGAGCATCAGTTCTTCACGCCGATGCAACACATACCGCGCCCCCAGTTGGTCTCGCAGGGTTGCAATGAGCATCTCACGGGTCATACCCCAGCCTCCTATTTGGTGCGTACCCGTCGTTTCAGATCGGTGGCCTGGGGTTGGCGAAAGAGAAGCACATCTACAAAGCCACGCGGGTAACTCTGATGAAAACGGGGCAGTTTGGTAGCCATCACGCGCCACATACCCAGGGCGATCATCGCGACAAGCAGTGGAGCTAACGCAATCAGGGGATTGACCTGGAGTTGGTTACGGGCGGCATAGGCAATATAGAGAAAGGCGAGCATGATCATGAGACCCTGGCCTACCAGGAGGAGCAACCGCGACTCATTGAGCCGCAGGTAGGCAGTGACGAATGCCGCCACATACCAGATCTCAAATAGGATGACAATGAAGGCGAGCCAAAGCAGCACGGCACAGGCTCCTTTTCAATGAGTGATATGCGTATGGGTTCTATCATAGCATATTAGCATATTGGAGTACAGAAAAGGGCTAATGGGGTCAGGGCATGTGCAAAGTCACCTCCGGTGGGGGTGGCTTCGCCACCCCCGAAGATCTTTGTTGTTGTTTTGCGGCGAAGCCGCAAAACAACAACAACAAGTGGGGATTGGGGCGCAGCCCCAAGGACTTTGCACATGCCCTGCCTCATATGTATATGTAGTGGACAGATTTGGTGTAGATATGCTATACTAGATTTATGAGAACATATAATCTTAGTTTTGTAAGCGATGCGGCGATATTTGAGCATGTAAAAAATACTGTGCTCAAATATCGATTTGACATCAATTTATATGATTTCAATAATAACCTTATTGATCCTATTAAGCTGACTTTTGATTCGAAAGTGTATCGAAAAAGTATTTCATCTGTTATTGAAGCTGAAGTTATTCGTCAACTCGATAAGAGTAATAATAATCATATCGGATACTTTCATCAGAATCTGTTTGGAATTATAGGAAATGGATGGGAGGTGCTGGAAAAGGGGTATGATATTGTGAATAGGAGTAAGAATATTTATGTCGAAATGAAAAATAAACATAATACAATGAATTCATCTTCTTCACAAAAAATATATATGAATATGCAAAATACTATACTGAATAATCCTGCTGCAACATGTTATCTTGTGGAAATAATCGCAACGAATAGTCAAAATATTGTCTGGGAAACGCGAGTTGATGGTGTGCGCTTGTCTAATGAAAGAATACGACGAATATCTATTGACAAATTTTATGAGCTAGTAACAGGAGATAGCTTGTCTTTTAAGAAATTGTGTGAAATTCTACCTACTATTATTGAAGATGTGGTAGATTCAATTAAGGTGGTTAAGAATAGTAATTCCGTATTGCAAGAATTGGAAGAAATTAACTCGAACATCCTTAAGAGTTTGTACGTCCTTGCATTTAGTAAGTATGAGGGATTTGATGAGTTTGAATTTCGCTAATCCGAATACTTTAGTAGATACAGATATTTTTGCTGATATTATGTCTGTGTCAAAGGCTACACTCCTTAAGTGGGAAGCAAATGGTAAAATCAAGGCAATAAACCATGACAATAAAAAGAAGTATAGTATTGATGATATTGCGAAATTTCCTGAAATTATCGAGTTGATTCAAACTAGATGGAATGAAGAACTTGGTGTTAGACCAGTTCGTTCTTTCAAGTCAATAGAGTTATTTGCTGGTGCTGGGGGATTAGCTTTAGGGCTAGAAAAAGCTGGTTTTGAAGCTATTCTTTTAAATGAATATGATCGTCATGCTTGTAATACCCTGCGCATAAACCGCCCTAACTGGAATATCCTTGAAACCGATATCCATGATATTGATTTCACTTCTTATCAGGATGTGGATTTTATTTCTGGTGGTTTTCCTTGTCAGGCGTTTTCCTATGCGGGTAATCATCTTGGTTTTAGTGATACTCGCGGAACCCTCTTCTTTGAGTTTGCACGTGCAATTAAAGAAGTTCGACCAAAGGTCTTTTTAGGTGAAAATGTACGGGGGTTGCTTGAACATGATCAAGGTCGTACACTTAAAACTATTCGATCTATCATTGCAGAGCTAGGATATACATTAATCGAGCCACGAGTATTGCGGGCACTTTTTTATCAGGTACCACAAAAGCGAGAACGCCTCTTTTTGGTTGGTATCCGTAATGATGTACTCAAATTTGCACAATTTTCGTGGCCTGCACCATGTAATCATATCTACGTTCTACGGGATGCGCTTAAAGCAGGTGATTTGTTTGCTACTGATGTGCCCGAATCACCGGGGCAGAGCTATCCAAGACGTAAAGCCGAAATCCTAGATTTGGTTCCTCCCGGTGGATATTGGCGTGACTTGCCTGATGAACTGCAACGCGAATATATGCAAGGGAGCTATTTTCTGGGAGGTGGAAAGACCGGTATGGCTCGCCGCCTATCGTGGGATGCGCCGAGTCTAACGCTAACATGCGCACCAGCCCAGAAACAGACAGAGCGATGTCATCCGGAAGAGAGCAGACCCCTGACCGTTCGTGAGTACGCACGGATACAAACATTCCCTGATGAGTGGGTATTTACAGGGCCATTGGCTAGTCAATATAAACAGATCGGTAATGCTGTTCCGGTCAATTTGGCATTTGCTATGGGGCGTAGACTTATTGCACTTCTGAATACTATTGATCAGGGCGAGGTTATACCTCCCCATCAACAAATAATCAGTCCACTTGAACAGTTAACGCTGCTTTCTAAGACCCAGCGCGGTCAATCTCCGGTTGCGCACCAACCTGTACTCCAATAGAGTATACTCTCCCTTGCTTAGGTTTTACCGCACCTACATTCCCAGTTGTGAAATCTGTTACTAGTTTCACGCACAGGTTGTGAAATAGGGTGCGAATTATGAGGGTGACAGTTTACATACTGCACCCAAGAATGTCACATAGATCAGTTCACCCATGGAGTACCGGGTATTGTCACCCTGAGCGGAGCCGAAGGCGACGCGAAGGGTCTCGATCATGGAGCGTCGGTCATTCCGCCGGGACGCTTCGTTGCGCTCAGCGTGACAGAACAGTGGCTTAAGGGGCGTAGTCGTCTCCATACCTTCCTCGTGCTGGCTTCGACAAGCTCAGCCAGCGCGCCGCTGGCTGAGCTTGTCGAAGCCATGCGGCGCTCCCAAGACGGATTCGCGATTACAACCGCCGTTTCCTCCGGCATCACTGACCCGCCGGGGTATTGGATACTCAGCGTGACAGAGAAGTGGGCTTTGTAGGAGAAGTGTGAACAGTTACTAATACGAGGGATCTTATGGTGCCGCTGCTTGCACAGGTGCGTCAGTCCTATGAGCAGATGACGTTGCCGTTAGGGCGCTTCTGTATGCGTCTGGGTCTGACGGCGGATATGCTCACCTATCTCAGCCTCGCCCTAAGTCTGGTTGCGAGTTATCTGATCGCGCAGTCGCTCTTCTGGTGGGGGATCGTGGGGATTTTGCTGGTTGGTCTGGCTGATGTGTTGGATGGGGCGACGGCACGGGCGGCGCAGACGGCAAGTGCGTATGGGATGGTGTTGGATCATGTGACTGATCGCTATGCTGAGTTCTTTGTCCTAGCTGGAGTGATGCTCTCCGGGCGTGTGCAGCCGATCTGGGTCGTCTTTGCGCTTTTTGGAATGGTGATGGCCAGTTATGTACGCGCTCGTGCTGAAGCGACTGGAGAGTTCGATTCGTGTAATGTCGGTTTTGCAGGTCGGCAGGAGAAGTTAGGACTCTTGATCCTGGGTCTCTTTCTGCAACCCCTTCTGCCGCAGATGGCGGTTCTTGAGTGGGCCGTGATCATGGTTGGGGTGGCGTCGCACATGACTGCCGTACAACGTCTGAACTATACCCGGTGCATGTTGCGCAAGGAGTAATGACGGGGTGTCACGTAAAGTGGTGAGTAGTTGTCTCCATAACATCCTCGCGCTGGCTTCGACAAGCTCAGCCAGTTCGGACATGCGACATTAGATGTCGTTGGCTGAGTTTGTCGAAGCCAACGGCGGGTAGTTGGTGCAAGACTGTACATCACACACTAACCGCGCATGCTGAACTTTCGGGTATTATGATGTAGTCGTGGGTGTTGAACATCTCTTACATACCATGAGGTTCCCTATGTCGTTGACTACTGCCGAAGTGACCCATGTTGCCCGCCTTGCCCGTCTGCGCCTCAGCCCTGAGGAGCTTGAGCATATGCGCGAGCAACTCTCGGATATTCTTGACTATATCGCTATGCTCCAAGAGGTTGATGTGACTGATGTACCGATCACCGCCCAGGTGACGGGCTTGACGAGTGTGCTGCGCCCTGATCAGGTGGTGGGCAAACTGATACCGGAGCAGGTTCTGGCGAATGCACCGGATGCTCAGGACGGGATGTTCCGTGTACAGGCAGTCTTTGACGAGTAGTCTGCAACTCTCACAGTTCTTCCATCGTCATACTGCCAGACAATAACCAAATGAAAGGGTATGACGATGTATAACGGTAATGGTAATGGTGGCTCCATCATGATCGGGGGCTTCCGTGTTAAGCCGATTTACCTCTATGTGGCCGGTGCTGCGCTGTTGGTGGTGCTGGTATACCTGCTGATCAGTTTTCTCAATACGAGCTTCACCCTGCACTTCGGAGCCTTTGCGGGGTTGCTCCTGATAATTGCCAATCTGCGTGAGGTGATTGGTGCGGCGTATGTTCAGCGTGGCAGTACCGCCCTGCTGAACCTGCTGGTTGGTGGTGGGCTGATCTTTGCTTGGTTGGCGCAGTTCCTGGGTGTGTTGTTCTGGATACCAGCCGTTCTGATGGTGGCTGTTGCGACGCCCCTGATCCTCGGACGCGCAAGCGTCTATAAGGCGTATATCACGACTGCCCAGGGGGCGATCTCAAATCTACGCCGAACGGTCATTCGGTAACAAAAACATCGGGGGCGGCACGTCCGCCCCCGATGTTTTTGTTACCACGAAGAAGTTATGGGAAGCGTCGTATGGCTTCGACAAGCTCAGCCAACGGCAGCGACGCGGTATTGTGAGGCCGTTGGCTTCGACAAGCTCAGCCAACGGCAGCGACGCGGTATTGTGAGGCCGTTGGCTTCGACAAGTTCAGCCAACATCAGCGACGCGGTATTGTGAGGCCGTTGGCTTCGACAAGCTCAGCCAACGGTGGGTAGTTGGTGCAAGACGTTCCCTTCTTCCATTTGCTTAGGGGTAGAGCCGGTATAACTGGCGTGGGAACGGAATAGTCTCGCGGATATGGCGTGTGCCCGAAATCCACGCAACTACGCGCTCGATGCCCATCCCAAACCCACTGTGCGGAACCGTCCCGTAGCGGCGGAGATCGAGATACCAACGGTAATCTTCGATACTCAACCCATGCTCACGGATGCGGGCTTCGAGCAACACTGGATCATGGATGCGCTGCGAACCGCCAATAATCTCCCCATACCCCTCGGAGGCGAGCAGATCGGCGCAGAGCGCCACTTCTGGGCGGTCGGGATCGGGCTGCATGTAGAACGCCTTGATCGCACTTGGGAAGCGTTCGATAAAGACCGGGCGGTCGAATTGTTGGGCGATCAGAGTCTCATGCGCGGCTCCAAAATCTTCACCCCATGCAAGCGGAAGGCATCCCTCGACCTCGTGGTGCTTGGTGCGGATCAGTTCGAGAGCCTCGTCATAGGTGATGCGCGGGAAGGGCGGAACAATGCGCTTGAGTGGCTCAAGGTCGCGTTCGAGAACGCGCAAATCCTCGCTGCGCCGCTCTAGGACACGCTGCACAATCGCACTCACAAACTGCTCCTGTAGCACCAGGTTATCATCGTGATCTGCGAAGGCCACCTCAGGCTCGATCATCCAAAACTCGGTCAGGTGGCGGCGCGTCTTGCTCTTCTCGGCACGGAAGGTTGGCCCGAAACAATAGACCTTGCCGAAACTCATCATGCCCGACTCAACATAGAGCTGTCCGGTCTGGGCCAAATAGGCGCGTCCAAGGTCGAAGTAGTCGGTACCAAAGAGGTTTGTCGTCCCCTCAGCGGCCGTCGCCGTCAAGATGGGCGTGTCAAAGCGGATGAAGCCCTGTGCGTTGAGCCACTCCTGGGCCGCAGCCATCACCTCCGCCCGGATGCGCAGCAGCGCGTGTTGCTTACTCGAACGTACCCACAGATGGCGATGCTCCATCAGGAACTCAACCCCATGCTCCTTCGGCGAGATCGGATAGTCATGGGTGAGGCTGACAATCTCCACTTCCTGCACGTCTAGTTCGTACCCACTCGGTGCCCGCGTATCGGCGCGCACCGCGCCGGTGATGCGACATGCCGACTCCTGGGTCAGTTGTTGGGCTTGGCTAAAACATCCCTCGCTCACATTCTTCTTAAAGACGACACACTGAATCATTCCACTGCCATCGCGCAGCATGAGAAAGATCAGTTTTCCCTTTTCGGTCTTGTTATGAATCCAACCCGACAGCGTTACTGTCTGCTCGGCATAGTCGGCAATGTTGGCAATCGAGGTTGTCGCCAGCAACGACATAACCTGCTCCTCTCTCTCGTTCGTCGGTGGTTTAATGCGTCAGTATGCCACGATTCCCTGTTGTGTGGCAAATTGACAGTCGGATGAGAATAGACCATAATCAATGTCATACCTGACCTGAATTGAACCCCAAAGGATGGCTATGGATATTCAGCGTTGGCGTTCTCACCCCGCTGTACAACGGGCCATCGCCGACCTCAGCAACTATCAGGCTATTCTTGAGACGGTGATTGCCATTCAGCAGGTGCCTGCTCCTACGTTTGAGGAGGCTCAGCGTAGCTATTGGGTTGCCGAATACCTGCGCAACCTTGGTATATGCGAGGTAGAACAGGACGAGATCGGGAATGTCTATGCCCGCCATCCGGGGCGTAGCACCGCCCCCGGCTTGCTCGTTTCGGCACATCTCGATACCGTCTTCCCGCGTGATACCGATCTGAGTGTTCGCCACCTCGGCGAACGGGTCTATGGGCCGGGGATCGGTGATAACAGTACCGGCGTAGCCGCGCTCCTCCATCTCGCGCAATGCTACACGCACTACCACATCCCCAACCAGCGCGATATCTGGTTTGTGGCCAATGTTGCTGAAGAGGGCATGGGCGATCTGCGGGGCATGCGGACAGTCATTGATCGGCTGCGCCATACCATCAGCCACGCCATTGTCATCGAAGGCTGCAATTTTGGTACCCTGCACCACCAAGCTATCGGGGTGCGTCGCTATCGGATAGACGCTCGCGCTCCAGGCGGGCATGCCTGGGGCAATTTTGGTAATCCGAGTGCTATCCATTCTCTGGTGCGTCTGGCGACCCGGATTAGCGACATTAATGTGCCGCGTACCCCACGTACCACCTTCAACATCGGGACGATAGAAGGCGGCACATCAGTCAATACGATAGCCCAACACGCCAGTATGCTGCTCGATATGCGCTCCACGAGTGCTCCGACACTACAAGAATTGGTAGCCCATGTGGAGCGACTGATCCAGATCGCTGATAGCGAACATCCACAGGTACATATCAAGGCCACCCAAGTGGGCGACCGCCCCTCCGGAGCGATTGCGCGGGAACACCCCCTCGTCCAAGCAGCGGTGAGCGCCTATCAGTCGGTGGGGGCAACAACTACCTTCTACCAGAGCAGCACCGATGCCAATATCCCGCTTAGTATGGGCATCCCTGCGGTATGTGTTGGCATCACCGATGGTGGCAATGCCCATCGGACAGATGAGTATATTCTGCCCGCAAATCTTGGACGTGGTATCCATGCCCTGCTCCTGTTGAGCATGGCAGCGAGTAATTAGAAACTGGAGTCCCTATGCTCAGTAAGCATGATTTGCTGCTGGCCACCATCGCCCGCAAACCAACCCCGCGTATCCCCATTGCGCTCTGGCGTCACTGGCCCGCTGAAGATCACGTGGCCGAAGATCTTGCCCAGGCAACGCTCGATTTCCAACAGCGATACGATTTCGACTTTATCAAACTTACCCCCTCACAAGTCTTCGTTGCCGAAGATGCAGGACTCAAGGGAGTTTATGATGGCAACCCCGAAGGCGATCTGATCAAGGGCGCAGCCCCCATTACCAGCCTCGAACAGTGGGAAGCCCTGCGACCCCAGGCGATCCAACAGGGCGCACTAGGGCGGCAGCTACGCTGCCTACGCCTCGTCATCGCCGGAGCGGGCGAAACACCCGTTATCCAGACCATCTTCAATCCTCTGACCGTGGCCGCATGTCTGGCAGGCGAACGAGCCACCATTTGGCGGCGGCGACACCCCGAAATCTTCCAGCGCGGCTTTGCGGCGCTGATCGAGACCTGGCACAGCTTCGTTGATGCAGTCATCAATGCTGGGGCGGTGGGGGTCTTCTTCTCAACGGCCGATGCCACCTACCAACGCATGTCCGAGGAGGAATACATGCGCTGGGGGCGACCCTCCGATCTCGAAGTCCTGTCGGCAGCACGGGCTGGTTGGTTCAATGTGCTGCACATCCATGGTGAAGAGTTGATGTTCAAGTTGGTGGCTGATTACCCAGTGCAGGTACTCAACTGGGATGATCGGCGCGCCGGGCCATCGCTGCGCGAAGGGCAATCGCTCGTCTCGAAGGCGGTTGCGGGCGGGATTGCCCAATGGGGAGCCTTACTACAAGGCAGTGTCGAAGAAGTTCGTGCCCAGGTTGCTGATGGTATCGCCCAGACCGGCGGAGTGGGCTATATCGCCGCTCCCGGCTGTGTCATGCCCATCCCCGCCCCTGAGCGCAACATTCGGGCTGCGATCAGTGCAGCGCGGGGCAATGCCAGTGGTTAGTGTAGATTGTCGGGGCGGGCTCATGAGCCCGCCCCGATAACCTATGCTTGGCAAAGAATCGCCTCGATCGCCTCGATTACCTCTGCATCGAGATCCACATCAGCGGCTCCGACATTGTCCTCCACCTGCTCAGCGCGGGTCGCCCCGATGATGACACTACTAACCCCAGGCTGACGCAACGCCCACGCCAACGCCAACTGCGAGCGTGTGATTCCTAACTCATCCGCAATCGGCTTCAGAGTACGCACCCGTTCCGCATTCTGCGCATTCAGGTAACGCTCACGTGCCCACGCCTCGCGCTGAAAACGCGAATCAGCGGGGATACCATCATCATACTTCCCACTCAACATCCCCTGAGCTAGTGGCGACCAGACCACCAACCCGATACCACGCGGTTCGGTGATCGGCAAGATCTGGGTTTCGACCCGCTCGCGATAGAGCATCGAATACTGCGGCTGCTCCACCTTCGGCTTGGCCCAACCCGCCCGCTCGCACAGCGCATACGCCTCGGCAATCTGCGACGCATCCCACTCCGATGTCCCCCAATAGAGCACCTTCCCCATACGCACCAGATCATCCATCGCCCGCAACGTCTCCTCTAGGGGCGTCTCAGGATCGGCGCGGTGGCAAAAATAGATGTCCAGGTACTCCGTACCGAGGCGAGCCAGACTCCTATCAATACTCTCGAAGATATGCTTGCGCGACAACCCGCGATCATTCACATCATCACTCATTGGCCAGAAGACCTTACTAGAGATCACCAACCGATGACGCGGAAACTCACGCAGGATCGCCCCCATCTGGCGCTCCGCCTCACCCCGGCCATAAATATCCGCCAGATCAAAAAAATTGACCCCGCGCTCATAGGCGCGCACCACCACCTCACGTGCCGCATCAGCGGGCGTCTTGCCTTCACCAAAATTGATCCAGCCGCCCAACGAGACGGCGCTCACCTTAATACCCGCATCACCAAGCCGTCGGTAACGCATCAGAGACTCCTTCTAACCACTCCAACTCCCCAACGTAGCCCGGTACGCACCATCTACTTGGGGTTCGAGCTTAATATAGGTATTGGACGAGTGGTAGTTATCGGGATCAGCAATCTCGTTCCAATCATACTCACGCCCCTGATCCTTCAGGTGGCGCGTCCATGTCCCACTATTGAAATAGTACCCCGTGCGCCCATCGGGCAGACTGATCGGCTGGGTATAGCCATCAATCGGGCCGTGAGTATGGCCCATAATCACCGTCGTGATCGCCGCATCCTGCTCAAGCACTGCCCGTGCCGCCCGCCGATACTCATCGCCCTCAGCACCCGATCCCCCTAGCACCAAGACATCCCCCGACGCCTCATCCAGACTCATCGCCGGTGCGCCCCCGGCAACAGCCGCCCCCAGAGTCGTGGGGTCGGTACGTAGCAACACCTGCTCGAATTCAGCCCGGAAGGCCGGATCATCAAGTTGCGCCTCGATCTGCGCTCGCAATGCATCCTCAGCCAATGCCGCCACGACATCATCCGTTGGCGGAGGAACCGCCTCATCGGAAGCACCCAGCACCCCACCAAAGATCGGCGGCAAGCGGCTCGTCAGCAAGAACGTTGCCAACAACCCCAGCGCAGTTGCCGTAAAACGAAAATCGTGGCGCAAACCCAGACTCATCACCTTTGGGATCGGCTTCACATTATCAATAAACCAACGCTCCTGCTCCAGTTGGTTATAGACCTTCTCAACAAAGAGTGTCCCCCAACAGCGTTTCAGGCGGCGCACCCCCTGGGAATCCAGGGCAAACGGCATTGTCATCCGATCCCCAAACGAGTTCGCCTTATCATACTCGTGGCCATGCTCAATATAGACCCGTCCATGCCGGTTGTTACCGAGCGTATAACAATACTCATAGAGCATCAGATCGCCCGCTGCCCCCGGCGGATAGATCGCATCAAAGAGCTCAGCCCACACCTCACCCCACAAGAGATCAATATCATGGTTGCCAGCAATGATCGTGATCGAATTCCCCTCCATCATAAAGCGGCGCAACGCGGCAAAGACCTGCGGATGCCCACTTGCAATCTCCGGGTTCTTGCCCATGATCACCCGCACCCGTTGGAGCGACTCCTGCTCTGTTGTACCGAGGTAATCCGAAGGCGACGCTAGACCCACATGGGGCAACGTCTGCGGAACCTCCAAGAAGTCTCCGGCGATCACCAACTCAACCGGTCTACCACTCGTGCCGATATGATCAAGGAAACGTACAAAATCATCCCCGGCTGTAAAATCCTCCAGCGGATCGAGCGTACCATCCGGTAGCCACCCTGGCCCCAGGTGCAGATCACTCACTACGTAGGCTACTTTGTCCATGATCGTTCCTTGCTGTTCAATACCCTCAAATGGCGATCTGTCTACGGAGTATGATAGCATAGGGTAACTGTTCATACTCTGAAACCATGTCTTTGCCACAAAACTGGGATGCGTAGGAGGAGACCCATGCCCGAACCAGCAATCACCCACCTCGGACTCCACGGGACACCCATGCCTGATTTGGCGATGGAGGATTTCGCCATGCGCCCCCCGATTACCAGCATTGCCCTACTCATCCTGCTGACCCTGCTCGCCACCCTTGCGCCACCTGCTCCCCGTGTTGCTGAAGCAGGGCATGGGCAAAGTCACCTTCGGTGGGGGCTTGGGAGCGGCTGCGCCGCATAGGCATTCGGGTACGCCCGAAGGTAGCACCGGCTTCTAGCCGGTCGGTGGTGCATCGTGACCGGCTGGAAGCCGGTGCTACCTTCGGGATCGTATGGGGCGCATCGTGACGCGCCCCATACGCAGTATTCCTTACCTCCTCGCGCTGCCTTCGACAGGCTCAGGCAGCTTCGACAGGCTCAACTTCGGCAGGCTCAGTTACCGGCAGCGCAGAATCCCGGTGGCTGAGCCTGTCGAAGCCAGCGGATGAGAACGATCACCCTATACCAAGCATCGTTGCGCACGCATAATGGGTATAGGGGTGCGTCTAATAGTGTTGTAGTGAGGGTACGAAACCCTTGCGCCACCTGCTCCCCGTGTTGCTGAAGCAGGGCATGGGCAAAGTCACCTTCGGTGGGGGCTTGGGGGCGGCTGCGCCGCATAGGCATTCGGGTACGCCCGAAG
>RRYU01004471.1_pt1 | contig 27871 bp, 21 predicted proteins | sample 2162651 | NCBI WGS metagenome assembly RRYU01 (sample SAMN10267283, study PRJNA491782) | microbial mat metagenome | isolation source: biomat in the production well | place: Japan: Minami-Kanto gas field, natural gas well KTG3 | collected 2017-06 | reverse complement strand
TTTTTTTAAACGAGCCAAAAGCGGCCCCATCACTAAAATAGAACCTCTCATCATCTTAACCAATTCATAAGGTGCTTCATAATTATTAAAACTATCAGAATCGATATAGAGGCTATTATCTTCATTCCACTCTACTTTTACCCCTAATTTCCTTATAACTGCAGCCATAGTATCAATATCGGTAAGACGGGGGACATTCCTTAAAATACAAACATCTTTAGTTAATAAGGTTGCTGCCATAATAGATAAAGCTGAATTTTTTGCTCCGTCAATTCTTACTTTACCTTGTAACCTGTTTCCTCCGGAAATGATAAGTTTTTCTGGATCCAATTTTCTCCTCCTCTATTTAGTTAATTAGTTAGCTGGTTAGGTGGTTTGTTCTTAGTTTCCGACAAATCTTTATCTATTTGAATTTAACTAATTAACCAAGTAACTAGCAAACTGATTTAATATTTTTTTCAAAAGGTTTTCTAATAATCCCTTTTTCGGTAATAATTGCTTCCACATAACCATGGGGAGTGAAGTCAAAAGCCGGATTAAATACATCTACCCCTGTAGGGGTTATCTGTTTACCTGATATATGAGTAACTTCTTTAGGGTCTCTCTCTTCGATGGGAATTTCCTCCCCAGATTTTAACGATACATCAATAGTAGATATCGGAGCAGCAACATAAAAAGGAATTTTATTTTCTCGAGCCAGAACAGACAAAGAATAAGTTCCGATTTTATTTACTATGTCACCATTTCGGGCAATACGATCTGCCCCAACTATGACTAAGTTTACTTTTTTTTGAAACATTAAATACCCAGCCATATTATCGGTAATTAAAGTAAAAGGAATTTTCTCCTGCTTTAACTCCCAGGCAGTTAATCTTGCCCCCTGTAGTACCGGCCTGGTTTCATCGACATAGACATGCAACCCCTTGCCTTCCTTAAAGGCATTACGGATAACTCCTAAAGCAGTACCGTGACCTGCAGTAGCCAAGGCTCCGGCATTGCAATGAGTAAGAATACTATCACCATCTTTGATTAACAAAGACCCGTGTTTACTCATTGCCTTATTAATTTCAATATCTTCCCGGGCAATATTTTCAGCTTCCTGTAAAATTATATCTTGTAATGTAGATAAATCAACATCTTTTTTAATATTAATTAAATTCATGATTCTCTCTAAAGCCCAAAACAGGTTAACCGCGGTAGGTCTGGTAAAGAACAGGCAGTTTTTAGCTTTTTCCATATCTAAATTAAATTCTTTATGATTACCTGCCTTTGAAGAATAAGCAGCAAGAGCCATACCGAAAGCAGCCGCGACTCCAATAGCCGGAGCGCCCCTTATTTTCAACTTCTTAATAGCTTCTGCTACTTCCTGATAAGTAGAACAATGAATTATTTCATATTTTAAAGGGAGTTTTCTCTGGTCAATTAAAAAAACCTTCCCTTCTCTCCATACGATAGTCTTCATCTTTCCCTTTCTTTAATAGTTAGTGGGTTAGTTGGTTGCATGGTTAATTAGTTGATAAATTAATATCAAACCAATTAACTAATTATCCAACTAACGGTTTTAAATAAAATTAATAATTCCCAAACTGGTTAAAGTAACGATTACTCCGGCTATCATAATCCCTCCCACTATTGTAGGGAAGGCATACCAAAATCTTATACCAAAGATAAATGCAGCAGCTGAACCGGTCCATGCCCCCGTTATAGGTAGGGGAACAGCTACGAAAAATAATAAAAATATAGCTCCGTATTTTTCAAATTTTTTTTCGGTATTTCGGCGTGTCCGTTTAAAAAGCCATTCAAAAAATATATCAAAATAATACCATTGGCGCAAATATTTAGAAAAAGGCTTCAAAAAAAGCAATAAAAAAATTGCCGGAACTATATTTCCCATAACTGCAAAGAAATATGCCGGGAAAACGGGCATTTTATAAATTGTTAGAGCTATCGGAATAGCTCCCCTTAATTCACTAAGAGGCAAAGCGGAAATAAGAGCTATTCTCAAACCATCGTTAATCAATTTTCTTTATTACCTTTTCTATTAATTTAGTCATAATCGGTTCAGCGTCCGAGGCGGCTTTTAATATTTCCTCTACGCTAGTTTTTACTGCCACTCCATCTATGGCTAAATCAGTGATACAGGAAATCCCCAATACTTTCATTCCCATATGATTAGCTACTATAACCTCCGGTACTGTGGACATGCCTACTGCATCTGCACCTATATTTATTAAAAATCTGTATTCAGCCGGAGTTTCCAAAGTGGGTCCGGTTAAACCCGCGTATATTCCTTCCTGTAATCTTATTTTTTCTTTTAAAGCTACTTTTTTAGTCAATTCGATAAGTTTTTGATTATAAGCCTCGGACATATCTGGAAATCTTGGCCCCAATTCTTCATCGTTCGAACCTATTAAAGGATTACCTCCAAATAGATTTATATGGTCGGTAATAAGCATTAAATCCCCTCTTTTAAAGAAACGATTCATTCCTCCTGCTGCGTTGGAAATAATAATTATATCTGCGCCTAATTTTTTCATCGCCCTTACCGGAAAAGTCACTTCTTTTAAGTTATAACCTTCATAATAATGAAATCTGCCCTGCATGGCTACCACTTCTTTGTTTCCTAATTTCCCTAAAACCAGGTTTCCGCTATGGCTTCGAACTGTAGATACGGGAAAATTAGGAATTTCGCTATAAGAGATAATTTCTTTTTCTTCGATATTTTCTGCCAGTTTTCCCAAACCTGTTCCCAGTATAATAGCAATTTTTGGTTTTATTTTACTTTTTTGACTAATAAATTCTACGCTTTCTGCAATTTTTGCCTTTAAATCTTCCAATTCTATTACACCCCTTAATTAATTTTAGTTACTTGGTTACTTGGTTTACCAGTTAAACTAATTCAGTAATTCACCGATTGACCAATTAAAATAGTCATTAGTATTAAATTCAAGTTCTCAGTTTTCGCTTCTCAGTTGTCAGTTTATTATGCTTTATGTCATTGCGAGCCCTAATTTGTCAGAGCATGGCAATCTCAGGTTGGGATTGCTTCGTTGTATTACTCCTCGCAATGACGGAAATTATAATTCCTTGTTATTTTCTTTTAATATTCTAGATTCTGTCACCTATTTTCCTTCTTTTTTCTTCTTGTCTTTCCTGTCTTCAGGATATACTATATACGATATACTATTTTACGTTCTCGGAAACGCCCTATAATATTCTTCGCTAACCCATTTTCTGCTTACATGGGTATAAATTTGTGTAGTAGAAATATCTGAATGCCCCAACATCTCTTGAACTGACCTGAGGTCTGCTCCATTTTCTATCAAATGAGTAGCCAAAGTATGCCTTAAAGTATGTGGGGTGACTTTCTTCCCTATCCCTGCTTTGTGAGTATACAGTTTTACCAGATAAAATGCCCCCTGTCGGGAAAGCCTTTTTCCCCGGCTATTTAAAAATAAAGTATCTTCATCCGGATTTTTAACTAATTTTAGTCTTACTTTATCTAAATATAAACTTAAAGATTGATATGCTTTATTTCCAAAAGGAATAATCCGCTCCTTAGAACCTTTCCCCAAACATTTTAGCATACAATTTTCCATATTTACATCATTGGTTTTCAAACATATCAGTTCTGACACCCTCATTCCGGTAGCGTAAAGTAATTCTAATATAGCCTGGTCTCTTATGCCCAAATTACCTTTAAAATTAGCCTTATCCAATAAAAGATTAATTTCTCTTGAGCTCAAAATATGAGGAAGTTTCTTGCTCACCCGGGGAAATTCAATCAGATTGGTAATATCTTTATCGATATAACCCTCCATCAATAAAAAACGATAAAGCATCTTCACCGCGACTAAATTTCGCGAAATTGAATTAATCTCTAAATTTTTTCCCCTCAAACAAACAAAATAATTGCTGACTAAATCTTTATTAGTCCGTTTAAAAGAATTAATTTTATTCTTTTTTAAAAAATCAATATATTTTATCAGATCATATCTATAAGAGATTATAGTATTTTGAGCCAAGCCTCTTTCAATGGATAGATAGTCTAAAAAACTTTCTAAATTTTCTTCTAAATTTTTCATTTTATGACAAGTTTTGTGCCAGGCACCAAATTTTACATTTATGACAAGTTTGGTGCCTGGCACCAAACTTGTCATTCTTTAGTACTGTATTTTTATATCCGAAGGAACAATTTGAATCCAAGCGTTCCCCGGAGTTAAGGCTATCCTGTTCCCTTCTTTATACATAAATATAGTTCTAGAATTTAAATCTTGTTTTTCCCAGATAATCTCTTCTGAAAAACCTTTAAAGAATAATAATCCTTTCCCCTTGCCGATAAAATCTACTGCTAATCTCCCCTCTTCATCAATTATTTTGGTTCCGGCAAATTGAATTATAATATTATCTACCTCTAATTGCTTTTTGGTTTTAGCATCAATGTGGGGTTCATCATTCATAAATCTTAGATATTTCATCAACTCAGGTTGATATATATAACTTATCTTGTAGATGCTATTGTAGGGAATTACTATAGAATCCGTTTCTCTGCCGGTTAATCTTTCATTTCTATCTGTTTCAAATTGATATTCTTGCTTTTTTATCATTTCAATATAACCTAATTTGTTTGCTTCTTTCCTCAACTTTAAAGTAGAGGTATACAAATTGTGAGGTGGCGTTCTGTCCTTGGTCCTCCAGAATGGTTCAAAATCCACGAATTCATTTATATCATCTATCTTTTCTTCTTTTATAAAATTATATGCTTCTTCGCTTCCACCAACATGGACATAAATTGCCTGATGTTCTAAAGATTTACTCACAAAGTAAGGTCTTGCACTTCTCACCGGTCCAACTTCTTCTGCTTCCTGGTCATAATAGATAGCTAAAAATCTGGTAATTCCACCTTCTGCCAAAACTTCATAGACAATGTTAGCTTTGTCCAAACCGCTTTGCGGCCTGGCTTTTTCTGAATTTTCTATCATAATAGAAAGTGGTCTGCTGCCAAAAGGAGACTCTTTTTCCTTCACTTCCGGTAAAGTAGTAATTTCCCCGGGGTTTACTACGGTACCGTAAGTTGCTTCGATATTTTCCTCTTCTCTTTCGCCTAAATTGATTTTAAGCTGCGATTCACCCGGTTCGAATATCTCTCCCTTCACTTCCTCCCTACTGGTTATAGACTGCTTAAAATATTCAGTAGAAACACTTATATCCTCCCCTAAAGATTCTTTGGTTTGAACAGGAGGAGTTGTTGATACAGGTTTGGTTTCAATCTCTGGAGCTTTGATTTCTACCTTTGGCGCTCCTTCCGTTAATTCCTCCTTACTTACTACTTTTGTTTCGGTTACTTCTTCTTTTATCTTGGGTGGCTCCGGAGAAATGGGTTTAGCTTTTGGTTTAACTTCTAATTGGGCAATAGTTTTTTTCTCGGTAATTTCTGGTTTTTTAGATTCCGGCAGTTTGGGAGCGGGAATTTCCACCAGACTAACTAAAGTAATCTCCTTATCCGGCATAGGCTTTATGAAATCAAAGGCAATCATATTCCCAAAAACATATAATAATATAATATTAAGTATAATGGAGATTAAAAACGATCTCCCCAAAAAACTCTTTTTACTCTGTTTTAAACGTTTAGTTCTATATCTGTTTACAGGCACCAATTTTTTCACCTCAATGTTAATTTACCAATTAATCAATTCACCAATTTGCCAATTAAGTAGGAGTCGAATTTATTCGACCAGAGACGGGTTCGATGAATCGAACCCCTACTTTTACATAGATAGGCGAGACGCTTGTCTTCCGGTTTTATACAGATTATCGGGAGCGAATAATATAGCAATACGTCTCTATTTCTTTTTCCAAACTTGAAACTCGCAACTTGTATCTCATTACTTATTATTCATTGCTTATTACTGTATTTTTTTCTGGCTCCTGTATTCCTAATTCTTCTTTTCTCTCTTTTTCCTTCTCCGCAATATACGATACACGACATACGATATACTCGCTATTTCTCCTCCGCAGGTTGAGTGGCAATGGCAATTCTTTCCGCCCCACCCTTTTTGATCAAATCCATTACTCTGATTACTTTACCATGTAGAACATTTTTATCTGCCTCTAAAACTACTATTTTTTCAGGTTCTCCATCTATTTCCACCGCCACGCTTTCGGTAAGCTTTAATGGGTCTATTAGTTTTCCGTTAAGATAAATGGTATTATTTTCCGTAATGGTTACCACAACATTTTCCGATGCCTCAGCGGCAGCAAAATCTCCGGATGGTAAGTTCACTTTTACCCTATTTTCCAGATTCACAAAAGTAGTAGTCAGCATAAAAAATATCAACAAAAGAAAAACTACATCAATTAAGGGGGTCAAATCAAATCTGGCACTTTTTTTATTAAGATGAGGAAATTTCATCTTCTTCATCACCGCCCTGACTAAAACTGTCCTGAATAATCCCACCATTATTAATTTCCTGATAAGTCAGAAGATCTATAAGATCTACACAATTTACTTCCATCTCTCTTATCAATTTATCTACCCGATGAGACAAATAATTATAGATCACGATAGTCGGTATAGCTATCGACAATCCAAATGCCGTAGTAAGTAGTGCCTCTGAAATTCCTCCAGCCAATGCTTCCGGTTTACCTACTCCCATAACCGCTATTACATTAAAAGCTTTCACCATACCAAATACTGTTCCCAAAAGCCCCAATAATGGGGTAATATTACCGATAGTGGAAAGCGTAGACAAATTTCTCTCTAACACAGGAATTTCCTGGTTGGCACTATCTTCAATCGCTTCTTTCATCTCGTCACGTCCCCGGCCAAATTTCATTAAGCCGGCTAACATAATCATTGAAATGGGAGTGGGACTTTTGCGACAAGCAGAAATAGCCAGTTCAATACTCCCTTTTTTAACTAGATTCTTAACTCGTAAAACAAATCTTTTACTTTTAGTTTTAATACTTTTTAGATAGAACATCCTCTCAAAAAAAATAGTAATAGCAATTAATGAACATATAAAGATGGGATACATTAAGAACCCACCTTTGTTAAAAACTTCTAACATTAAATATTTGCCCCCTCTTCTTTTTTATTGTTATCTAATCAATTCTATGCTCTCTATTTCTTTTTCTAACCTTAAAACTCGTATCTTGCATCTTGTAATCCATAACCCGTTATTCATTTCTTGTTCTTATTTTCCTCACGATATACGATATACGAAATACAATATACTAAATTATTCCTTCTTTAATACTTCCAATCTTTCACCGGCTTTTTCCGCATACGGACTCCGGGGAAAATTGGAAATCAGATTCTGATAATCAGAAATGGCTTTCTCCTTATTGTTTAACATTTCCCAACAAATGGCCTTAGTATACAAAATATCATCACCATATTCAAGATTGGAATAATTTTTCAAATAGCTTTCCCCTGCGTTAATTGCCTTCTCATATTCATCTTTTTTAAAATAAGAAAGGCACAGACCATACAAAGCCTCTGATAAATATTGACTATCAGGATATTCCTTCACCAGACTTTCTAAATTGATAATGTTGTCCATCCAATCTTCTTCGTGTAAATATATCTGGCTCAACAAATACATAGCTTCTGCCCTGAAGGTGCTTTTAGAATAAAGATTTATAAATTTTTCCAGTTCTGCCTTGGCCATATTCTTGTCCCCTGAAAGAAAATAGTTCTTACCAATTCTGAACTGTGCTTCTTCAATAAATTTACTATCAGGATAATTACTAATAAGTTTTTTAAACTCCTTGGCCGAGGCTTCGTGCTCCTTATTCTCCAGATAAGTCCAGGCTATAGCGTATTGAGCATTTACTGAAAAATCTCCTTCCGGATACATTTCAATAAATTTTATATATCCTTCCCGGGCTTTCTGGTAATCCTTCATATTATATAGTGATTCTGCTACCATGAATAAAGCTCTTTGGTTTAATCCTAAATCTTCTTTGCCTTCCCCGACTTTTTTAAAATATTCACTTGCTTTCTGATATTCGGTTAATTTAAAATAACTCCATCCCAGCCAATAATTGCTCTCCGAAAGAAGAATAGATTGAGGAAAAAATTGCACAATCTTATTAAACTCCTCTATTGCTTCTTTATATTTCTTCTGGTTATAGAAATAATTACCCAATCTAAAATACGCCTCTTGGGAAAAATTACTCCGGGGATACTCTTCTCTCAATTTCTTAAATGCTCCGATCTCTCCTTCTTGATCCCCCAATTCCTTAGAAGCCTTCGCCCTCAGGTAAAGTGCTTCATCAGTGGATGTTTTCTTCAATTCCGGTAAAGCTAACTCATATTTTTTTAAATCATATAAACATTTCCCCAGCTCAAAATGAGCTGATTTTACAAGTTCACTTTGTGGGTATTTCTCTATAAACTCTTGAAACTCTAAAATTGCTTTTTCTTTATCGCCTTTCCGAGAATAAGCTAATCCCAAATCAAAGCCAATTTTTTCCAATAAAGAATCTTCCGCATCAAACTGCTTTAGCTTCTCCAGATTTTCAATAGCTTTGCTATATTCCAGTAAATTGAGCCAACAACGAGCCAATAAGTATTGAGATTCTTTTTTCCGGTTATCTTCTATATCTGTTTCCGAGATCAAATCATTCAATTGTACTATTGCTTCTTCGTATTTATTTTCCCGGAATAAGCTTAAACAATTATAATATTTTACTTCCGAAGCTAATTCAAACCCCGGGAAGAGAAACAGTAAATTATTAAGCACTTCTTTTGCTTCTGTATATTTTTCAGACCTAAAATAAGCTTGCCCTAACAAGTAATATACTTCTTCAATCTCTTCCCCTTGATATGCGGAATATTTCTCCACAAATTCCTGATATACTTTAATTGTCTCCGGATAATTATTCGCCATGAAATAGGACTTGCCTAATTTATGCAAGACCTGAATAATCAAATCACTCCGGGGGAAATCTTCTAATAATTTCGAAAACCTCTCAGCTGCTTTTTCGTATTCCTCCAATAAATAATAAGACCAACCACTGCCCCATAAAGCATCATCAGTGTATTCATTTATTTCCGAATCAATTACTACTCTCTCATACTCTACCTGAGCTAATTTATATTCTTTCATCTGAAAATAACACTCAGCCAATAAATAGCGGGCATGAGGATAATCACTCATTAAATCCAGGGCCTTTTTTAATTCTTCAATGGCTACAATATAATCTTTTAAAGAATAAAACTCGTAACCTAATTTGTAATGCTCTTCGGCTTTATCTTCCTCACCACCAGCTTTCAATTCGGTGGTCTTTTTTCTTTCTTCGCGGTATTCATCCATCTGACCAAGCTGATAATATGAGCGGGAAAGAAACTGACGGGCTTTTTCAAATTCAGGATTATAATCTAAAGACTTATTAAATTCTTCAATGGCTTTAGCGTATTCACCTTTTAAATAATAATCATAACCAGCGTTAAAATGCTTTAAAGTCTCTCTCCCGTATTCTTTCTCTTCCAGGCAATTATTTAAAAAATGTTTAGCCGTATTGTCGAAAGAATCAATCCTGATAACTTCTTCCCATTGAAAAATAGAATTATCCAGATCCCCCAACTCATAATAGGTTAATGCTAAATAGTAATGAGGTTCCTTAAAATTTGAATTTGCTAAAATAGATGATTTAAAATAGTTTACTGCTTCATCAAAATTCCCACTTTTATAAGATAGGTAGCCTAATTCGTAATTCTCATAAGCTTTCCGGCCATATTTTTGGGACTGTTCGTTCTTTTTAATAAACCAGGAAATCTCTTTATTTTGGGGATCTATCCTTAAAACTTCTTCACACTCATCAAGAGAAAGGCCTATCTCACCCATATCATAATAAATCTGAACCAGGTAAATGTGGGCTTCCAATGAATCAGGATTGTATTCCGTAGAAGAAATAAAGTGTTCAATTGCCTGTTCATGTTCACCCTTAGAATAAAAAGCATATCCCAATCTAAAATAAGCTTGGGAAGCTTTCTTGTAAATATCTTTACTTTCCAATTGATTTTCTTCTACCAGTTGGATAAAATTATTTAGGCTGTTTACTTCCCTGATAGTCCAACGTGTTCTGTTATAAATCTCTGCTAAAAGATAATAAGCTTCTGCATATTTTGAGTCTTTCGCAACTGCCCTTTCTCCGTATTCTATGGCTTCTGCCCATAACTTTTTACTAGGGTAATCAACGCCTTCATATTCAACAATAGCTTTATCTATTAAATCAACACATTTATAATAATCGATCAGGGCTTCAAGGGAAGTAGTAGGATTTTTTTTAAATCTATCTTCATCCTGAACGGTTATTTCAATATTCAATTCTTCTAAAATAAATAAATCAACTTTATCTATTAAGTTAAAAATGTCCGTATTTTTTACTATAAAATCTCGAAAAGCAGTAATTTCTCCACTTTGAATCTCGTACTTTTTAAGACTTAAATTTAAATTAGAGGGGGAAGAAAGATAGAAATCACCAAAGAATATAACTTCACTATTTAGATTCTCGCTAAACTGAATTAGCAGAGATTTATCTATTCTGGCTGAAACGGGGGACAAGCCATGTTTAAGGTATAAGTCTTCTATTTCTTGACGAGAAGAATGGGCAAAAGAATCGACCTGGGAAAGATCTCCTACTAGCATGTCAGTCATGCCTTTACTTAACCAATCCCAACTTGACTGCTCGGTATGATTATTAAAATACAAGATGCTAATTTTTCTATCAGAGGCCTGAACGGTTTTTATATTACAAAAAAAACTAATCATTACTGCTAAAACAATAATGATATAATAAAATTTCAATGATAATTTTTCTTTTAGAAGATAATTGGCTGTATCAATCATTAATCTACCTTTACTTTAATTTACCAATCGAATTAGTTGGCTAGCTAACCAAATTAATTAATAAAATTATACCCTATTTATTAGAAAAAGTAAAAATGATTTCTTTTATTTTTACCTGGTCTCCCTCTTTAATTCCGTTTTTAATTAAAGCTTTCTCTAAACCAATTTTTTTTATAATTTTCTGGAAATAATCTATTGCCTCCTCATTATCAAAATTAGTCATTGCTACTATTCGTTCAATATCTGCGCCGGTAACTTCGTAAATATCTCCCTTTTTATTAACTTCAAAACCTGGTGTAAATTTATACACAACTTCTTCTTTGGGTAGCACTTCGATAATTTTTTCTTTTTCTTTTATTTTTAATTTATCCAGAAATGAAGAAACAGCATAAATCAGATTTTTTAAACCTTCGCCGGTTAACGCAGAAATAATAAATACCTGATAGCCTTCCTTCTGAAAAGCTTCTTTAAGGCAAACTATATTTTCTTTAAATACGGGAAGATCACATTTATTTATGGCAATAAGCTGAGGTTTTTCAATCAATTTTTCACTAAAATTATCTAATTCTTTATTTATCGCTCTAAAACCATATAAAGGATCTTCTTTTTTTATTATGGAACCATCGATGATATGCAAGATTAGCTTAGTTCTTTCAATATGTTTTAAAAACTTATCTCCCAAACCAGTTCCCTTATGTGCACCTTCGATCAGGCCGGGAATATCCGCTGCCATAAAACTTTTTGTTTCATCAATATTAACTACCCCTAAATTGGGGATAATAGTGGTAAAGGGATATTCAGCAATTTTTGGCTTAGCTGCTGAAATCCGAGAAAGTAGAGTGGATTTTCCGGCATTGGGATAACCAACCAATCCTACGTCGGCAATTACTTTTAAGCTTAAGCATAGTTTTTTTTCTTCTCCCGGTTCTCCTTTTTGAGCAAACTTGGGGCTCCTCCTAACAGAACTTTTAAAGCGATAATTTCCCAATCCGCCTCGTCCTCCACAAACTACGGTAACCCTCTGCCCGTCTCGGATTAGATCACCTAAAATTGTAGAGCTATCCATCTCTTCTACGACAGTTCCCAAAGGTACTTTAATAATTAAATCCTCTCCGTTTTTCCCTTTTTTGTTGCTTCCCTGTCCATTTTCTCCATTTTTTGCCCTTTGATGAGGATGGTTATAAAGCTCTACCAAAGTACCGATTTTATCATCCGCTTCAATAATTATATCTCCGCCTTTTCCTCCGTCCCCCCCGTCAGGACCACCTTTGGGGATATATTTTTCTCTTCTGAAACTGACAGCCCCACTTCCCCCTTTTCCTGCTCTCACTTCTATCTTCACTCTATCCACAAACATACTCTTCTCCCGCTGAAAATATTTTATTATTCATTTTTTATTACTCGTTATTTTATCTAATAATACTAAAAAACCCTGAGTTTTACAAAAAACCCAGGGTTAACTGACTAAAATTATTTTTTAATTTTAGGATCTTTCGGTATAAACGCAGACTCGCTTTCTATCTTTTCCTTTTCTTTCAAAAGTTACAAATCCTTCTATTAAAGAAAAGAGGGTATCATCCTTGCCTCTTCCTACATTTTCTCCGGGAAGAATTTTAGTTCCTCTCTGTCTTATCAAGATACTGCCTGCTTTTACAGATTGACCGGCAAATCGCTTTACCCCTAAACGTTTGGGATTACTATCTCTACCGTTTTTAATTGATCCCTGGCCTTTTTTGTGTGCCATAAATTCTCACCTCACCCTCTTAAAACCTGTTTTCAGTAATAATTTACATATAAAATATTAAATTACCAAACTACCTTGTATTATATTCCTAAACTAATATTTTTTCAACCAAAATTTCAGTGTAAGGTTGTCTGTGTCCAGTTTTTTTACGGTACTTTTTTTTGGATTTATATTTAAATACAATAATCTTTTTGGCTTTATCTTGATTTAATACTTTTCCTACAACCTTAGCTTTTTCTACCAAAGGACGACCGACAATATGTTCCCCATCTTTATCAACCATCAATACCTGGTCAAATTCTATTTTACTACCTATTTCCTGGTCCAATTTTTCTACCTTGACAATGTCCCCTTCTTTTACTAAGTACTGTTTCCCTCCAGTTGCGATAACAGCTTGCATTTTATGCAATCCTCCTTGCTTTCTAAACTCGCCATGATTAGGTAGCAATCAGTATAATTGACTACTTTTAAACCCAACCTGAGCGGATATGAACCAACGCTTATAAAATTTAGCATAAATTGATATGGATGTCAAATTATTCTCGTATATTATTCTCGTATATAGTATGTCGTATATCGTATGTCGTGAAGAAAGAAAAAAGAAAAGAAGAATTAGGAATCCAAGAGTCAGGGACAAGAACCCAGAAAACAGAAGTGATAAGATTATATAGAGTTTTGAATTTAGTGTATAAGTTCATTACGAAATACGATATACGAAATACGAAATACTAATGACTAATTAAACATCTGCTTAATTTTCTTTATTTCTTTTAGCCGACCGACGGCTACTACATCTATCTTCTCTATGTGAATATTTTTTGCGGACTTGATGTAGATAGTTTTCTTACTGTTTTTCTCTAATTGTCTAATCAACAGCATCTTTTCCCCGGATAAAACTTCTTCTACTTTGGGGTGTACTGCCAATAGAACTGCTTCTGCCCTTGAAGTATTACATAATTCTTCCAACTTGCGTAGAACCATATTACATACTGTTTCAGCGGATAAAACTCGGCCTATTCCAGAGCAATAAGGACAAGAAATTCTAAGCATATTTTCTAAATCTCTCCGGGATCTCTTTCGAGTAAGTTCAACCAGACCCAATTCAGTATTTTGGATAATGTTGGACTTGGTTTTATCTTTCTTTAAACTTTCCTCTAATTTACTTACTATCTTTTCTCTGTCTTCCAGATTATCCATATCGATGAAATCAATTATAATAATTCCTCCGATATCCCGCAACCTTAACTGAAGTCCTATCTCCTCGGCCGCCTGTAAATTAGTTTTTAGGATAGTTTTCCTCATATCTTTTTTGCCTACAAATTTACCGGTATTTACATCAATTACCGTTAAGGCTTCAGCCTGGTCAAAAACCAAATAACCCCCACATTTAAGCCATATCTTTTTTTGCAGGGCTTTATTTATTTCTTTTTCAATATTATAGTTCTCAAATATGGGCTTTTCTCCTTTGTAAAGAGACACCCTGGACTCTAGTTCTGATAGAGATAGTGTTTTTAAAAACTTAAGCATATTTTTATATTCACTTTTAGAGTTTACTACAATTTCTTCTGCTTCTTCGGTAAGCAGGTCTCGGATAATCCTATAAGTGAGAGTCAGATCTTCATGTAGTAACATGTGAGCCCTTACTTTCTTTCCTTTGCTACTGATCTTTCTCCACAACCTGGTTAAAAAATCCAAATCAGATAAAAAATCCTCCAAATCCTTACCCCAACCAGCAGTTCGGATAATCAATCCTGCGTTCTTTGGTTTTATTTGTTGAACGATTTTTTTTAATCTTTCTCTTTCTTTTTCTTCTTCGATTCGGCGAGAAATACCCAGATTTGTACTATTGGGCATTAAAACCAAATACCTACCCGGAAGGCTAATATTAGTAGTTACTCGTGCCCCTTTTGGGGGTATGGCCTCTTTTACCACTTGCACCATTATTTCCTGATTAACTTTGATTTTCTCCAAATCAGATTTGGAATTGGAAGAAGAACTGGTTTCGGTAGTTTTCTCAATATCCTCATCCTGATCATCCGCGTTTTTATCAATATGTAAAAAAGCGTTTTTTTCGATTCCAATATCTATAAATGCCGCTTCTATTCCTGGCAAAACATTGGTTACTTTTCCTTTATATATATTTCCTACAATCTTATCATCTTCAATTCTTTCGATATGGATTTCTACTAATCGACCGTTTTCGATTATAGCTACTCTCTCTTCGGTCAGACCCACATCGATAATTACTCTTTTATTCATTAAAAATTACTCCTGTTTTACTTTTAAAAAATTTTTAGTTTATAGTTTTACCAGACGCTTGTCCTATGGTTTTATATAGATTATAAAGGGCGTATATCAAATACGCCCTTACTTCTAAACTTCAATTCCTGTTCTTTCTTCCTTTTCTTTACTGTGTACTATATGCGCGATACTTGATACTATCTTATCTCCTGACTCCTTCTTCTTTCATCACGATATACGACATTCGATATACGATATACGAATACATTTTACTCTAAATAATCACAATAGTAAAGATAATAAAATTTAATATGATTCAAACTGATATTGAAAACCTTATCTTGAGATTACCATAAATATATTTTGATTTACCTTCTTGTATAATACTTAAATAACCTCATTGCCTGCCGCATATAAACCATCACGACGAATTTGCAGAATATCAAAATCATTAGCAAAATACGAAATCCATGCCCCGGCTACATATCGGGGATTTAAATTTCCCTGTTGTCCTATTTTAAGATCTAAACTAAATTCTAAAATCTGGTTTTGAAATTGCTTTATTTTTATATCTAAAATTGATGGCTTTATATCAACCATTTTAATCCCGTTCTTCGTCTGCTTTTCTACAATAATCTTTTCTAAACTTACAAACCTTTTTACATTTTTTTCTATCTCTTTTTTAAACACATGAGATTTATCTTCCTGATTTTTAACCCCGGAATTTAACAATTCTTCTTTTAATTTTAGGTTGATAATATAGGAAGCCCGGTCGATTATTTTTACTAAAGAATCAGCAGAAGAAGGAATTATTTTAACCCGTAATATCTCCAACCCTTGGGGTAAAACCCGGTTTAATCTCTCTGCTAACTGCCCGGCTTTGCTCTCTTCTTTCAACTTTATATCCAAATATTCAGATGTACTGCTGATTCCTAATGGTAAAGGAGGACCGAAAGATATTTTGAATCGGGGATTAAAACCACCGGAAATAACCACGGGGATATTGGCTCTTCTTAGAGCACGGGTAAAAACCTGAGCCAGGTTTAAATGGGAAATATATTTAATAGGTCCATCTTTACAATATTTTACTCTGACTAATTGTTCCAAATAAAAAACTCTCCTTTTATATTTCATGTCTCTTTTTGTATTTTTGACTAGCTAAGCAGGTAACCGGCTAACTAAATTTTCTTGCATCTTTTACTAACAACTATTCACTAACGACTAACGACTAACTAATTGACTCATTAACCAATTAGTTAGCATACTCCACACCCCGTACAATCCTCAAAGCGGCAATCGGGAGTCGTTTCTCCTCTTAAAGCCTTCTCCTTCTCTTTGAACAAATATTCTTTTTTTACTCCACAGGAGATATGATCCCAGGGTAGAATCTCATCTTCTTCCCTCACTCTATTAGCATAAAATTCCATATTAAGCCCGCTCTCGCTAAAGGCCTGTAACCAGGCTTCAAAATTAAACTGTTCTCTCCAGGCATCAAACTTACATCCCAGAGAACGGGCTCTTTCCAATACCTCGCCTAACCTTCTATCTCCTCGGGCAAAAACTGCTTCCAGATAAATTCGATTAATATCCGGGTAACTGAAAGAAATGTTCCTCCAATTTAATCTATTCTTTAAATATTTTATTTTTTTAGATAATATATCTCTCTCTTGTTGGGCTTCCCATTGAAAAGGGGTGTGAGGTTTGGGTACAAAAGCAGATACACTGATATTTATATTTATCTTCCTTCCGGTTATTTCTTTTCCCATGCGATCAACTTTGCGAACCAGCTTTACTATACCTTCCACATCTTCTTCGGTTTCTGTAGGTAAACCAATCATGAAATAAAGTTTTATTTTCCTCCACCCTCCCTCAAAAGCTGCTTTTATTGAAGAATAGAGATCTTCTTCCTGAACATTTTTATTTATCACATCCCTCAACCTTTGAGTTCCTACCTCCGGGGCAAGGGTAATACCGGTCTTCCTTACTCTTTGAACCTGCTGAACCAAGGCGACGGAAAAAGAATCTATCCTTAAAGAAGGCAGGGAAACTCCCACGCCTTTTTCTTCAAATCGATCTACCAATTTAGTAATCAAGCTCTTTATTTCGCTATAATCGCTCGAACTTAAAGAGGACAAGGATATCTCCTCGTATCCGGTATGGGCAAGAATTTCGTCAGCCAACCCAACTAAAGTTTCAACTGATTTTTCCCTTACCGGACGGTAAATCATCCCCGCCTGACAAAAGCGGCATCCTCGGGTGCACCCCCGGAATATTTCCAGGGTAACCCTATCGTGAACTATATCTATATTGGGAACAATGGGAAAAAGAGGATATGCTGCTTTATCAAAATCAAAAATAATCCGTTTTTTAACTACTGAATGATATGTTTCTTTTTTGGGAACAACTGATTTAATCCTTCCGTCTTTAAAATAAGTTACATCATAAAAAGATGGAACATAAACGCCTTCCAGGAGCGCTAATTCTTTTAAAAGCTGGGCTCTGCTCTGCTTTTCACCTTTCCATCTTTTGTAAACTTCTATAATTTCCCCGATAATCTCTTCCCCTTCTCCGATTACAAATAAATCGATAAAACGGGATAAGGGTTCCGGGTTATAGGATCCTGGCCCGCCGGCAATAATAAGGGGGTCTTCTTCCTTCCTCTCTTCCGACCTCAAGGGGATCTGACCAAGTTCGAGAAGATTCAGAATATTGGAATAACATAATTCATGCTGAATAGTAAATCCAATTATATTAAAAGAATCTAAAGGTCTGTAGGTCTCTAAAGAAAAAACGGGTATCTGTTTTTCTCTAAGTAGTTTTTCCATATCCACCGCAGGTGAAAAAACCCGTTCAGCAAAAGCGCCATTTTTCTTATTGATAATTTCGTATAATATTTTAAATCCCAGATAACTCATCCCAATCTCGTATAAATCGGGAAAAGTCAATGCTATTTTAATTGTGTGTGCATCCTCTTTTTTTACTGTCTCATTAAATTCTTTACCAGTGTATCTTCCCGGTTTTTCTACCTTATCCAATAACTCTTCAAATAATATTTTTTCAATATTTAAACCGTTCAAAATCTTCTCCTTGATTTGTTATAAATGAATCCATGATGTATTTTCCTTATCTCTTCCTTTCTTCATAATATACTATTACTGCATACTATATACTAATTAGGCTTCTGCTTCCTGAATTCTTGTTCCATCTTTCCTTAACTATACGCTACACGCTGTACGCTCTATACTAACTAACGACTATTCACTATACACTAACGACTAAATAATCGGCCAATTGTTTTACCACTTTATCTTATGCAATTCCACATTTAATAATATTCCTATCAGCATTAAATTCGATATCATGAAGCTTCCCCCGTAACTTAAAAAAGGTAGGGGCAGTCCGGTAGCTGGCAACATCCCCATAGCCATTCCAATATTTACTACTATATGAAAAAATAAGAAAGACACCGCACCCGCAGCCAGTAAAGTTCCCAATAAATCTCTGGCCTCTAAAGCAATCTTTATTCCCCGCCATAAAATAACGGTATACAATCCTAATAATAAGATGGTTCCGACAAAGCCCAATTCTTCTCCTACTACAGAAAATATAAAATCAGTGTGTTGAGCAGGTAGAAAATTTAACTGACTTTGCAGGCCACTAAAGATCCCGTTCCCCAAAAATCCTCCCGAACCGATGGCAATCCTCGACTGGATAACATTATAACCACCCCCCAAAGGATCCAGGTTAGGATTTAGAAACAATATTATTCTATTTTTCTGATAATCTTTTAAAAAAATCCATATAACCGGAACAGAAGATAGGGCTACCAAAAAAGTAAAAACCAAATATTTTGTTTTAACCCCTACCACAAATAACATTATTATCAGAATTGCTAAATATACTAATGAAGTTCCTAAATCCGGCTGCATAAACACCAATAAAATTAACACTCCGGTGTAGGCAAAAGGCAGTAGGTAATAGAAAAAATTATCAAACTTCAATTTATTTTTAGATAAAAAATCCGCTAAAAACATTATTAAGGCGATTTTAGCAAACTCCGAGGGCTGAAATTCAAACGGCCCTATTGCCAGCCAGCGCCTTGCTCCAAAAGTTGATCTACCGGAAATTATAACCATTATTAGCAAAACAATAGCCACAAAATAGATTATTTTAGAATATCTTTCCAGATTATGATAATCGATAAAAATTATTATAATTAAAAATATGAATCCTGCCAACGCCCATAATGATTGCCGCTTTACGAAGAAATAGGGATCGCTTCCCCCTGGGGTGGCCAACCGCGTTGAACTGTATAATACTAAAAGTCCATAAAAACAAAGAAACACTACTGCAAAGAGAAGAGTAAAATCTAAATTTTCAGTTAATCTATCCAGTTTTTCCTTCAACTTCAATCCTCCTAAGTAGATCCAGGCACAAAACTTGTCATTTATGACAAATCTGGTGCCTGGCACAAAACTTGTCATTTTTGGATATTAATATATTTTTCCAGCATAGCTCGAGCTATGGGGGCGGCTGCTTCTCCCCCTTCTCCTCCATTTTCTATGAAAACAGTAATGCAAACTTCCGGATTCTCATAGGGGGCATATCCGATAAACCAGGCGTGAGTCTCTCCTTGGGGATTTTGAGCTGTCCCGGTCTTCCCTGCTATTGCTAATTCATCAATATTTGCTCTCCATCCCGTTCCTTTTAATAAAGTTTGTCTTAACCCCTCTTTAACAATTTTAAATGTATCTAAAGAAAAGTCTACTTTTTTATAAATTTCCGGTTTAATTTCTTTTACAGTTTCGCCCTCAGCTAAAATTATCTTTTTCACTAAACGCAGCTTGTAAATTTCCCCATCTGCAGCAATAGCGCAAATAATAGTATGCACCTGTAAGGGGGTTAGTAGTAGATATCCCTGACCAATAGAAAGATTTATGGTATCACCGGGGAACCAGATCTCATTAACTTCTCTCTTCTTCCATTGGGCAGAAGGAATTATGCCTACAGCTTCTACTGGTAGATCAATACCCGTTTTTTCTCCTAATCCAAATTTCTGCATATATTTATTAAATCTTTCAATCCCCAGGTCTTTTCCTAGGGTATAAAAATATACATTACAAGAGTGGGCAATTCCATCCACAATGCCTAGGCTTCCATGTCCGGTCTCCTTCCAGCAAGTAAATGTCTGGCCGGCCAATTCAAAACTACCCGGACAATAAATCTTCCTTTTTTTATCGGTAACTCCTTCTTCTAGGGCGGCTATGGCTGTAATCACTTTAAATATCGAACCGGGTGAATAAAGACCCTGAATACTTCGGTTAGTCAAGGGGTAATCGGAATCAAAAGAAAGCCTTTGCCAGTCAGAGTGGGAAATTCCATCGGCAAATAAATTCGGACTAAAAGAAGGCTTATTAACCAAAGCTAATATTTCACCTGTTTTAGGATCACTAACTACAATAGAACCTTTTTTATCGAATAGTAAATTTTCTCCATAGAGTTGTAACTCTCTATCGATAGTTAAAATCAAATCTCCACCCGGAACCGGTTTCTGATATAACAAAGTAGCAATCTCCTGACCTGAGGCGTCAACTTCGACTTCCTTTCCTCCTTTTTCTCCTCTTAAAATATCATCATAGTATTTTTCCAGGCCGGCTTTTCCTATGATATCCCCTCCCTGGAATTTTGGATTACCAAATTGCACCAATTCCTCTTTATCTATTTCCCCCACATATCCCAAACTATGAGCTGCAAAATCATGATAAAGATAATTTCTGCGAGGTTTAACCTCTAAAACCACTCCCTTTAATTCATCCTTTCTCTCTTCGATCTCCACTATTTTATTCATTTCACAATCATCCAGGATTTTTAGCGGTTTAAAAGGATTATCCCGATAATTTTTCACTGTCTGCGAAATTTCTTCCGGAGAAATATCTATAATTCTACTTAGTCTCTCACTTAATTTTTCTAAATCATCAACCTCTGCCGGGATTATAGACACTACTACCGCCGGACGATTAGTAACCAATAATTTTTTCTGGCGGTCATAAATCCTACCCCGCGGGGCATCTTCTACCAGGGAACGGATACAATTCTCTGCCGCTCTTTCCTTAAATTCCCCTCCCTTAATCATCTGCAAATACCATAAACTAATAACTAATATTACAAAACAGATGATAATAAATATCGATAACCAATTTAACCGTTGTTTCACATCTTCCGGAATTGTAGAAGATTCCCTCATAATTGCTCCTCAATTTCAAACTTTTAATACGAAAAAGAAAAAAGGTAAACTTTAGTGCCTGGCACTAAAGTTTACCTCTCCATTAATTGGAGAAGTTTGTCTATCGCTAAAAAAATAAATGGTGATAACAGGCTGTTAAATAAGGCCTCGGGAAGGGCTATTTGTTTTAAACTCCAGGCCAGGTTATATTCAACTCCAAAAGCACGTAATAACAAAAATATTAAAATACTTTGCATAAGTGATGCAAAAAAGGTAATTACCGGAATAAGAAATAATATATGTTCATGAAATATTTTTTCTTTTAAAATTCCACAGATAAAACCTGTCACCGTCTTTGCCAAAGCATTTATTCCTAAGAGACCGGTAGAAAAGATATCCTGCAAAAGGCCGGAAGCAAATCCGGAAATAGTCCCTTCTTTTTCTCCCTTTAGCAAGGAAAAAATTACTACTATAATTATTATTAAATCGGGCTTTATTCCCAGAATAGTAATCGAATTAATAAGAGTAAGTTGAATTAGTAAGGCGATTACAATTATTGCACCTTTAAGCAAAATTTTCATCAATTATCTCCTTATTTTGATTGATTTATCAGAAAAACGGATCTTGATATAAAATAAAGGGTGATTATTTGTCTAAGATATATTGAGGGGGATTTAATTATTTTAACATTTAAGACTTCAAGAATGAGCAAATAGAGCGATTGGCAATATCATAATTATGCTATTATTTATCTATTTATCGCCGCTAAGAGCCATTAAGATAATGCATTAATGCCAAAATATTAAATTAATTAATATTTTATTCTTTTATTAGTAGGTATGGATTATTTCGATTAATTATCATTTGCGTATTAAGCATTATCTATTATCGATTGTTAATCTACTTCTTTTAGAGAATAAACCATTTTTCCTAAAATTACCAACCAGATAAAGTAAAAAAGGGCTAAAGTTCGGAAAGCCCTGTTTGGCTGCTTAATCGATCTATAAATCCATTCCATTCCGTGTCTTTGCATCCACAATGGCGCCCGCGGTATTCTGCCGGAAAGGACATCAAAACTTCCGCCTACCCCCATACAGACTGGGACATCTAATCTATTTAAATTTTTATTAATCCATTTTTCCTGTTTGGGTACACCCATGCCCACCAGCAATATATCAGGTCTCTTTTCTTTAATTTCGGTAATAATCTCTTCTTCTTCTTTATTACCAACAGTATTGCTATCTTTAACATTTTCACAATTTTCGCAGTCTTCAGAATTAAAATAACCATGATGGCTTCCTGCTATCTTTATTCCCGGATATTTCCTGGTTAGATTTAGGGCAGCTTCTCCGGCCACTCCAGGATAAGAGCCTAATAAATACATGGAATACCCCTTTTTAACAGCCAGTCGGCATATATTGTGTATTATGTCTATACCGGTTACTCTTTCAGGTAAAGGATGGTTTAAAATTGTGACAGCCCATAAAATACCTGCCCCATCAGGAGTCACCAAATCTGCAGATTTTAAGATGGTGTGATACTCAAGGTCTTTTCTTGCCCGTAATACAGCCAAAGTGTCCGGAGTAACTATCTGATGAGGTTTTTTAGAAAATATAAATTCCTCAATTTTTTGAATAGTTTTTTGATTGTCTACCTGGTCGATTCCCACCTGAAAGAGTTTTATGCGATCGTTTAAAATATCTCTTTCAATAATCGGTACCTCTGTCCAAACCTTATTTTTCAGTAATTCAAAAACCACCCAGCCAAAAGCTGTCATAGTCAATAGTAGATAGAAGTTCTGATATATAGAAATAATAAAAGCTGATAAACTTAAGTATAGAGAGACCCCGATAATAGTTAAATTAGCTCCTTGAGCCGAAAATCCATAAGATTGCAGTTTTTGGCGTAACCTGCTCCTGTTCCCGCTCTCCGAAAATAATGGAAATTTTACTATACCCACGTCTGGATTTTCCTGACGTGCATAACCGGCTACAATAGAATAAGAGCTGTCTATAATCGGAACGCCTAAAATTAAAAGAGGTATCAATAAGGTTAGGGCTGCAGTGCTTTTGGAGACGCCCACAATAGCAATCACTGCAAGTATAAATCCAAAAGACATGTAGTATGAGGAAAATTTTCCTCTCGGGAGATATTTTATAAAAACAAATGAAATCACTGCCATAATCAAAGATAGCACTTCAGCCAAAATTAATCCTTGCCTCTGGATAAGGGAGACCACTAAAAAAGTTATAGAAGCGATAAAGACAATATAAGGAGTGATGTCTCCCAGTTCATCTGCCTGCCCGATAGAATTAGTAATACTTATTAACCAGATTATGGTTAGGGGGATAGATAAATAGCCAAGATAAAGATACCCGGCCGGTGATGAGGACGGATCTTGTAAAAATTCTATTTTAACTCCGGAATAAACTATAATTAAAGAAATTATAACTTGAAATATCAATTTAATTCCTGTGGGAAGCTTCTTCTTTCTATCTATTCTCCCCAGGACAACCATCAACATACTACAAATAACAATACCTGCAATCTTAAACTCTATTCCGCTTTCAAACATACAAATTTATTTTCCTCTATTATTTTATCTATTTCTTTTTTATCCTTATTCTGTCTTATCTTTCTGTTCTTTTTTGCCTTTCTGTTCTTGATATTTCTTCTGCTACTCCAAACACTTTAATACGGCAAAGCTAACTTAAATTCCTTCTTTTTAGGATAAATTTTTAAAATTAATACTAATTATTAAATATTCTCTAAATTTTCTCTTTAAACCAACGAACGGTCTTCTCTAAACCCACTGAAAAGTCAAATTGTGGTTGCCATCCTAAAACTTCACCGATTAAACGGCAATCCAGAACATTTTTTCTTAAATCCCCTGCCCTGGGAGGACCATAATTTGCCGGATGAGGGAATTTTATAATCTCCTTTAAAAGAGAGAATATTTCATTTACTGAAACCCCTTTGCCGGTCCCCAAATTAAGACCATTAGACTTAAATTCGGTTACGGTTTTATTTACGGCTTGGGTTATAGATTTTTCTTCTTTGGTTTTTTCTTTTTCTTTTTCTTGAACAACTCTAGATAATTTTATCATATTTTGAAGAGCGAGTAAACTGGCTTGAGCCACATCTTCCACATAAACATAATCTCTGATATATTCTCCATCACCATTTATGGTGGGAATCTCTCCTTTTAGCATTTTTTCTATAAAGATAGCAATAACCCCCGCTTCGCCATAAGGGTCTTGCCGAGGTCCATAGACGTTTCCATATCTTAGTGCTACATAAGGAAAATTATAATTTTTCTGATAAAAATCGAGATAATGCTCAACTGCAACTTTACTGATTCCGTAAGGTGATTGTGGCTTGAAAGGGTAATCCTCGGTAATGGGAAAAATTTCCGGTTCTCCATAGATAGTACCCCCGCTGGAAGCAAAAACTATTCCTTTAATCTGGTGATTAATACAGCATTCCAATAGATTCAAGGAACCCAAAATATTGGTTTGTGCATCAAATAAAGGGTCCCTTACGGAAAATGATACGCTGATCTGGGCAGCTTCATGACATACATAATCAGGTTTTTCCCGTTCGAACACTTCTGCTAATCTTTCCTGATCGGTAATATCTGTTTTATGAAACTTAGCCCTCTGGTTAATATTTTCTTCTCTGCCGGAAGATAAATCATCAACTATCACAACTTCATAATTGTTTTCGATGAACAAATCCACAATGTGTGAACCGATAAATCCCGCACCGCCGGTAACTAACACTCTTTCCTTCATAATGACAAGTTTTGTGCCAGGCACCAAACTTGTCATAAATGTAAAGTTTGGTGCCGGAATCCTCCTTTTCTCTATATTTATAATACTATAATTAAAGCGATTAGGCTGCAAATAGCGCTGATTCCCCACAGAATAATTACAACATTTTTATGAGTTATTCCCCGAGCTAGAAGGCGATGATGAAGATGTTCTTTGTCAGCCAGAAATATGGGATGATGGCCTCTATATCTCCTCCAGATTGCAAACAGGGTATCAAAAATAGGGAGTGCCAGAATTACTATGGGAATAAAAATAAATAAAGCATTTCCACTATTTAATACCCACAAGGCTCCCACGGAGGCTAGTATAAAACCGGCAAAGGTACTCCCGGAATCTCCCAAAAATATTTTGGCCGGGTTAAAGTTAAATCTTAAAAAAGCTAACATGCTCCCGGCTAGCGCAATAGATATTAGACTGAGGGTCTCTAAATTTTGTCTTAGACCTAAAATAAGAAAAGTCACCAGGGCAATAAGGGAAACTCCGCAGGCCAACCCATCTAAACCGTCTATTATATTGATGGAGTTAGTAACCCCGACCATCCAAAAAATTAAAACGGGATAAAGAAGATAACCAAGCAAATCAAAGCTTCTTAGTTGATTGACTATAAAACTATTTATCAAATCACTGTTATATATAATCACAACTATGGCAGGAATCGTTTGAATAATGAATTTATGCTTGGGAGCAAGGTCTACTATGTCATCTACCACCCCTAATAATAAAATGATTACTCCGCCTATCAAGAGGGCTTTTACCTGACCTTCTATCTGGACAACAAAGAGAAGGCTAAGTAAAAATCCAAAAAAAATAACTATCCCTCCTAAATTAGGGATAGCTTCTTCGTGTATCTTGCGGTGACCGGGCATATCCACCATATTCTGTTTTTTCCCCACATGTGCCATATAGGGAGTTAAAATATATGAAACCATAAAGGCAAGAATGCCAACTTCTATGTATTTCAAATAGATATTCTCCTGTTTGTTAATTCGCTCACTGATTAATTTATCTAGCTAATTCTTTTTTTAAATCCTCTATGCAAGCTACCGGTGAAGGATCAACCCGGTTTAATATCGCTAAATAATAGCTCACCAGATCGCCTAAATAAATCAATGAAAACATTCGAGCCATTTTCCCTTTACCCTTGGTGGGACAAATTATAAACTCAGCTACTTTATTTTCGATAATCTTGCGGGTAATTTTCCGCCTCTGCTCTACTCTGAAAAGACCTTCTTTATCTTGCAGATAAATAATTTTTACCTGTCGGTTAATATTATTTTTTATTTCATAACCTACTATTTCATTGTGGTCAAGTTCGGGAAACACATTCCAGAAACAGGGCCATTTACTATTTTCATTTATTTGAGTCTTCCAGCGCATTGCCACAGCCCCTAATAATCCTTCGGACCCGTAAACTAGTGGCAAATACCGGTATAGTTGTAGAGCAATTTTTTTTGCGAAATTATTTTTAATGAGAGATTTCAAACCATATTCATTGGAAAGTTCCCGTAAAATATTGTGCGTTTCTTCTATCTCGCTGTTTTTCCCTTTTATTATATGCAACCTTTCCAACGCTTTTAATACGGGAAAAAACAGATAAGAAATAGCTGCTCGGGGTTGAATCCCTGCCGGAACTTTAATCATCGGAAAGTTATTTCCTGTAGCAAGTGCTGCTAGTTTACCACCGGAAGTTAAGGCAATGATTCTAGCTTTGGCTTCCCGGCATCTCTTTAAGGCAGAGAGAGTCTCTTCGGTATTTCCCGAATAACTGACGGCAAATACCAGGGAATCTTCATCTACGAATTCGGGAATATCATAACCGCGGATAACAATTATGGGTATTGATAATTCATCAGCCAAGTAGTCGGATAATAAATTTCCGCCAATGGCTGAGCCTCCCATCCCCAATATCACAATATTTTTAAAATTCCGGGTAAATCCAGGAGCAGAAACAGAAAACTCTTCCCCCAAACGCAATGCATCTCTCATCTTTTGGGGGAATTCCTCTAACAATTCAATCATATTAGCCTTATCCAACTCAAAATAATCTCCATCTAAATCAAATACTTCTATATCGCTTTTATCTTTTCTTGGTTCAGCCATATTCCTCTTCCCTCCCCATATTTCGGCCTATCTTTCTATATTTTATAACATACCACACAACCATTTTTCAAGCAAGCACAAAAATGACAAATTTGGTGCCAGGCACCAAATTTGTCATAAATGTAAAATTTCGTGCTAGGATCCTCTGAAATTCTTTATTTACAAAACTTAGGGCTCGGTAGTTAAATGAGGGGTAAATATTATTTCACTGCTTACTCCACTCCAATAAGCCCAATCACCACTGCTTGATGTATGATAGGGATATTTTGGTCCAGCAGCATCTCCCCACCAGTTATGTTTGGCGTAAATATTATGGGTAGTTATATTGCTCACGCCATGAATAAAGTTTCCGATTATTTTATTCTGACCATCACTTCCTCCATCTCCTCCTCCTATATCCGGATTAACTGTATTGCCCAAAATATTATCAATAAGAATTCCATACCCTGTATTGCTACTAATAATATTGTAAGAAATAATTGGAGTGGCACTTTCTCGACAATGGATCCCAGTGGTATTATTGCTAATATTGTTTCCGGTAATTTCCGGGGAAGAATTTCCATAGGTGCGTATTCCATGTTTATTAGATAATATAGAATTATTGCGGATTATACCTGTCCCATTTGTTTCAACCCTTATTCCGCTACTACTATTATTCTCTATGCTATTGTTTTCAATTGTAGGAGCTGAATTAGTGTAATTTATTCCATAATCTTTGTTATTTTTTATCAAATTATTTATTACATTTATAGAGGAACAATTATCAAAATAAATCCCAACGCTAGTACTGCTGTCACCATCGATAGTAAAATCGTTTATGGTAATATTATCCGCTTCCAAACTGATTAAATTTCCAGTTATGCCGCCCCCC